>Ga0209955_1000031_pt1 | contig 61266 bp, 80 predicted proteins | sample SalPonA_A_H2O_MG_FD_185716 | JGI IMG/M metagenome (GOLD analysis project Ga0209955, IMG submission 185716) | Water microbial communities from South San Francisco under conditions of wetland restoration - Salt Pond MetaG R2A_A_H2O_MG (SPAdes)... | ecosystem: Environmental > Aquatic > Non-marine... | reverse complement strand
TATCTCAAGAGGAAAACATCAACTCTTGTGTAGTTGGGGTTCTGACTACCCCGCATGGTTTTAAGTGGAATCCATACATTGGTACACCTACACTTAAACCTGATTGTCATAAAATTAGTAATAATTTAGCAACTTCATTTGTTGCTTAACTAGTATATACCATTTATAACTAGTTATATGAAGAACCTCACAATTTTATATTGTGAGAGTATGTCAGTTGAAGGAGAAACTCTCATAATATCATAAACAACATCATGATATATAATAACTAATTCTAACTCTTCAATCTCTTCTGAGTTTAAAAGAAACTTGAAGTTTTCTAAATCTTTAAACATTTGAATTAAATGTTGAATAGTGTGATAATGTCTATGTTCTTCTTGATATTTTAAATAAGCGTTATAATGAGACCTAATTTTTTCAATATAATGTATCATTTTTCTTCTTTCATAATAACATTACCAAGTAAAACATATTTTTCAACATAATCAAATAATTCTTGATCTGTTTTTGAACTCATATATTCAAATGCTTCAGGGCAATCTTCAACACTTGTCATATAAACAGTACTAGGGTTATCATATTCACCAACAAAACCTTTTACTCTAACTTCTAATGTTGTTTCAGTTCTAATTACTTCCATAAATATTCCTTTATTATATATTTATAATAACACAAATAACCTTAAAAAAAAATAAAATAAAGGACAAATAATTTATGTTTATTTATTACCATTTTTATTTCACTTTATTCAAGAATTTAGGTAAACTATCTAAAAAAATGTTATTTCAAAAGTCCTTATTTAAGGTATTTATAAGTCTTTTTAGTGTATAATTATATATATAAAAAAGAAGGAAAAAATATGTCAAATATTCCACAAACAATCAAAGAAAATGAAGTTTTATTAATTTTAAAAAATGTAGAAACAGAAGAAACATTACATACAATTATTGATAATAATGAAGAAGTAATTTTATGGTCAATAGGTTCTGATATTCAAAATGATGAAGTAATTGCATATGCATTTGAAAGTAATGTAGAAATTGGAAGAATATCAAGAGAAGATGAAGAGTTATTAGCAGACCAAGTATCATATGAGTATGAAGGTTTTATAATTAGAAATGAAAGTGACTTAAAAGAGTGGAGAGAATACTATCTTTAACCTCTTTTTAAGTAAAGATTATATATAATTATATATACAAAAGGAATAAAGGTTATAACCTTAGTTTCCCAAAAAACAAGAAGGAATAAATATGGAATATACAACAGGAATTAGTAAAGTAAATTATGTTCATTTTGATAATTTTGAAGACTTTGATAAAATTTGTGATGCAATTGGTTTAGAAATGACACAAGAAGATGGGTACTACTTCACAAGTGGAGTATCAGTTGTAGATGAAGAGAAATTAAATACAATTAAAGAAGGTTATATTGAAACTTGTGAAACTTTTAGTTCAGAACCAGAAAGTGATGTTTTAGATTTCTTTGAAGGTTTAAGACCAAATCTTGGAGAGTTTGATACACTGGAATTAAGTTATGGTGGTTGATATAAAAAGAACTATTTTAAAAATCATAGCAAAAATGGATAGAACACTACTGAAACTAGGAGAGAAGATTTTGTAATCTTCTCTTTTTTTATTTCTTTTAATATTTAATTTGTTTATAATTTAAAAAATGAATATAATTAATTAAAAAGGTGTTGTTAAATGGATTATTCTCAATATTACAAGAAATGGACATTTACAAATACAATTATAATTATTACAGTATTAGCTTTTATAGTTCAAAATATTCTTCATAATGGTGGGGTATTGATGGGGCTAAACTTCTTATTTTTTAAGTTTGACCTATATCATCAATTATTAACCACTATGTTTGCACATGCAGATTTAATGCACTTAGTTATGAATATGTTTATGTTATTTATATTTGGTAATGATATTGAAAATCATGTGGGAAAAAAACAATTTCTAATACTTTATTTGGTAGGAGGTTTATTAACTTCTATTTTCTCTTTGGTTTATATGTTGGTAACAGGGGATTGGGCAAACTTAGTGGGTGCTAGTGGTGCAATTTGTGTTCTTATGGGTTATGTAGCACATTCTTTTCCTCATCAAAGACAAACAATGATTGTTTGGGTTGCAATAATGTCATTTGCTCCATTACTTATAGGAATGAATATTGCTTGGTATGCTCACTTAATAGGTTTTGGAATGGGATGGTTATTAGGTTATTTCTTTAAAAAAGTAGAAAGAAATTAAGAGAGAAGATTACAAAAATCTTCTCTTTTTTAGTGGTTTTAATCTTTTAAATTATAGCTTTTCTATTTTTTTTCTAATTCTTCTCTTGTAATTTTATAAACTAAATCTTCATAATTAGTTTCAACATATTTTCTTAAACCTTAATCAGAAAAATCTTTACCAATGTAAACTAGAACAAAATCAGAAAAAACTTTGTATCTAAAATAAGGTGTTTTATTTTCATCCCATAATCCACTCCAATGTTTTAAAGTTTGAGAATTATCATTTTTAAATTTTTCAAAACCAGGAATTGTCATCCTCATCTGAAATCCATTACAAGTTAAATATTTAATATCTTTTTTTTGTTATAATTTTTATTTAATTTTCCCTTGAAGCTTTGATAACTTGGTCATGAAAAGTAGCCATTTTTTTCCATAGGTTTATTAAGTTTTCATCTTTAATTTCAAATAAATCAATAAATAGTCCCAATTCTTCTGAGTGTAATATAGTATTTTGTTCTTGATATATTTTTCTTAAAACACATGCAATTTCCATAGAACTCTTTTCAGTTTTATAAACTTCTCCACTTAAAAACTCAATTTGTTCTTTTGAATAGTATCTTTTCATAAAGTTTTTAATAACTAAATAACATAACCCATATAAACCAGGATGTCTATCTAAGTAATCTTTACCATATTTTTCATATAATAAATCATAATCATTAGAAGATATAAAACCTTCATTTAAACTCTCTTCTTTTGTCAAAAACCCCCACATAATAGACTCCTAAAATTACATTTAATATATTATACAAGAAAATAAAACAAAGAAGAAACCTTTTAATAGGTTTTTAAGGATATATATTATATAATTATATATATCTTACATAAGAAGGAATATTATGATTGAAGTGATTAAAGATAAAGAAATCTTAGAAAAATTATCAAAAGCATATAATGAAAAAGTATTAAGTGCTCAAATATGGGAAGATAAAATAGAAAAATATGTTATTGTTTTTTATCCTCATTTTGCTTGGTTTCAAAAAAGATTTAGAATATCTAAAAAAGAATATGATTATGTAATTGGAAATATAGAGAAGGAAGAGCTATACCCAAAAACAAAATGTTGTGATTCAAAGATATTTCATATTTCAAGTAAGTTTGGAACTTGTTCTTCTTGTAATAAGCCAGTTAGAGTTTAATTAAAAGGGTATAAAAATGAGTTTAAAAATATATACTGGCATTGATTTAGATGTAAGAGAAATTGAAGGTTTTTTACAAAGAGAAAAAAAACTTTTAGAAAAATTAAATAAAAAAGAGAATAAGATTAGAGATAAAAAGATTTCTGCACCTGAAGTTGCAAGAACTTTAATAAATGGTATTTACACATTTCCTATATATATTAGTGATAAGAAATTTTACATTGATATTAAAGAAGAATTTTCAAATGAAGAACAAATCTTTTTAGAAATAACTTCTTTTGAATTAGATTTTTTTAAAGAATATAGGGATTTTATTTATTTATTAAATGATTTTAGTGACTATACTGAATATGATTTTGATAAAAGGTTTAATGAAAGTAATTTTAATTCAAGTAAAAAAATAATTAAAGAAGATAATGTATTATTTAACTTAGAAAATGGTTTTTTAGTTAAAAGTGGAATTGAAAAAAGTAAATTAATTTTTAACTTAGAAAATGGTTTTTCTAAAATTGAACTATTTAACATTAAAGTTCCAAAAGAGTTTAATTTAGAAAAAAGTGGTTTTAAAGATTTAATTTCATTTATAGAAAATCAAATTACTAATTTTATATTTTTTGAAATAATTAAATAAAGGAAAATAGTATGAGTTAAATAAGTGACTAATTCATAACTAACATAATTAAACTCATTTAATAATCTTTTTGATACATTTTCCATAATAATTCATTCTTCTTTTGTCTTTGTTTTGTGGAAAATATATCTTCCTTTTTATATACTATGAATACTTAAAAACCTCTTAAATTAAGAGATTAAAGAGGTAAAATCTCTTTTTCTTTTAAAATCTCTAATAAAAACTTATCTTTATGATTTTTTACACTAATTTTTTCTTTTGATTCATTAGTTAAAGTTAAATAAGAAGAAGTATCAAACCCAAAATCTTTAATAGTAGTTTCAAATAAAATCATTTGAGGAAAAACTTTTCCTTCATTATATAATTCTTGTAATTCTCTTTTTAATTCAGTAACTTCATAAGAGTTAATATCATATTTAACTAATACAGAGTTGATTTTATTAAACATTTTTCTAAAAGATTTTAAATTAAGTTGAAGAACTTTTAATTTTACCTCTCCTGATCTAACAATAACTTCATAAGATACAGTATCTTTAGTATCATTTAAGTATTTATAAGAAAGAATTTTATCAGTTGATAAATCTCCTAACAAAGTAAAGATAGTGTTATATACTTTATTGTGAATTAGTAGTCTTCTTTTACCTTCATTTGATTTTTTAATAGATTTAATAATTTCTTCTTCATTTTGAGTTTTAAAATTATCAATAAAAGTTGTATTACAATCTTTATATTCATAATAGAAATCTATTTCCCACCAGTTGTTATAAGTATCAAATTTCATAGATATATTTGCATTAAAAGCATATTTAAAAAATCTTTTAATATCACTTGATAATGTTCTTTTATTTGAGTATTTTTCAGGAGTAATAAAAATAATAGCACTTTCAGAGTTATAATCATCTAAACAAACAGATACTAATTCTTCGTAAAGTTTTGTTTCTAATTTTTCTAAAGCAATTTTTAATTGAGAGATTTTCATAATATTCCTTCTTTTAGGAAGTGTATCTTCCTTTTTTGTATATATAATTATATACTAAGAATACTTAGAGACCTCTTAAAATGGTTATTCTAAATCAAGATTTTTGAATAATTCTAATTTTCTATTTAAGATATATTCATCTTTTAATTTCATATCTAATTTTCCATTAGGAGATAATTGGTTTTCAATAATGTCTTTACTTAAAGTATAAAAAGACTTATTATCATCTAAAACTTCAAAATATTTTAAAATAGTATCACTAGAAAAATATTCATTTCTTTCTTCTTCATTTAAAGGTATCTCTAATTGTGAGTTTTTAAAACTCATAAAAGTATTAATGATATTTAAAATAGTTTCTAATTCTTCTTTGTGTTTTAAAGATTTAAAACTTAAAAGTTCTATTTTTTCTTCAAGTTCTAATTCATTAAAAGTAGAAAAACTATTTAAAAAGAAAAAAGACTTAGCTAATAAGTTAGAAAGTTTATTAGGTAAAGAGAAAGTTAAAAACATTTCATCAATGAAATCTAAAATATTAGTATAAGTTTCACTTTTACTTTCACTATTGTATAATAATTCATTAATTTTTTCATTATGTGCTAATAAACCTAAAAAGAATAAAGTTATATTAAAATCTTTATCTTTATTCATAGAGTATGAAAAATCTAACAAAGCAATACTTTCACTTAAAGAAGTATCGTTTAAATCAATTTTAAAATAAATATCTAAAAGATCTAAATCATTTAAAACACCAAAGAAATTACTTGGTTTTTGAGTTTCAAAGTTTTTAGACAATTCTGCAAATAATCTCTCTTTTGATAAAGAAAAAATCTCATTTTTAATATCATTATTAAGTAACTTAGTAAAATCTCTTGTTTCAATTTCAAAACTTGGTAATTTACTACTCATTCTAGCAAGTCTAATAAATCTTAAAGGGTCTTCAACAAAGGCTTCACTAGTAGGTCTTAAAACTTTATTTTTAATATCTTCTAAACTTGTTCCACTTAATGGTTCTACATACTCTTGTGTTTCTTCATTAAAAGCTAGTGAGTTAATAGTTAAATCTCTTCTTAAAAGGTCATCATAAATAGAAACATTTTCAACTTGTGTTTCAAAACCATTATAACCTACACCAACTTTTCTTTCAGTTCTAGCAAGAGCCCATTCATCACCAGAAATTGGATCTAAAAATACAGGAAAATCATTACCAACTTGTTTAAAATCTAAAGACAATAAATATTCAATAGTGTCATTAACATTATATTCATCTTTGGTAACTACTAAATAATCAACATCATTAGGTTCTAATCCTAATAATTTATCTCTAACATATCCACCTACAATGAATACATCAAATGGTTTATTGTTATCAGTTAAATAATTGTATTTAGTATTTGAGTTATTTTCAGTCATTAAATCCCTTTTTGTTATATCATATTATATCATAATAATATTAAAAAGAGATTAAGAAAGGTTATCTTAAATAATCTTCTAAAATATATATTCTATTAGGGAAAAAAGAAGAATTAGAGAAACCTTTTTTATTTGTATAGTCATAAAAACAAGTGGCTAAAAAAGACCCATAAGTATAAGGGTGATAAAGTGCATCTTTTAAAGTGTTTCTTTCTTCATTAAAAATAATACTTTCAAACTTATCATTATATTTTATAAATAAAGAATTAGTTTCTTCTCCAACAACAAAAGAAGAAGGATTTAATGTATCTTTATCAAAATCAAGGTTTAATTTTTGTCTTAAAATATAATCAATAAATTCATTTGAAAATAAGAAAGATAAATCCCAATTCATAGAAGAATCATAACTCATATTTTTACTTACATATTCTTGTGCATCTTTCTGAGTTTCAAGTAATAGATTATTATAAAAGTCATCTAATTCTTTAATTGAGAAATCAAGATGATTAATTATTTTTTTACCAAAAATCTCTTTTGGTTTAGTAAGAGGTAAACTATCAGAAGTTTTTTTTAATTCTATTGTATTTTCTTTGTTCTTTTTAATTTGTTCTTGTAATTTTATCTCTTTTTTTCTTTCAAATTCATCAAACATATCTTGTGTTACATAAGGGGTTTCTTGTGTGGTATCCCAAATAGCTACTTCTAAAATATTTTGATTATTTTCATTACCAAATCTACCTTCCATTTCACTAACAACATATAAAGTCTTACCAATATCATTAGATATTTTTTTAAGAATATCTCCTTCTAATGAAATATCAATATCCCCCCACCATACTTTAATAAATGTATCTTTTTCTTTAAGAAAAATATTTCCATTAAAAGAAATTAAATTATATTCATGTTGTCCTCTATAAAAACTTTTTGAACTAGATATCATTCTAGAAGGATTAAAATTATATTTTTTAAAAAAATCTAAATAAATGTTATTATCCATAAATAGCCTTTTTTGAAATTATATCAGAAAAAGAAAAATAAAAGAAAAATATTTATCTAAAAAAAAATATTTAGAAATATTATAATAAACTTAAAATGGAAGTCAAATGCAAAAAAGCAAAATAAAAATAGCAATTATAGATGATAGTTCATTATCAATACACTTAATCCAAAAAATTATATTAAAAATAATAGCAGATACAAATATTAAGTTAAGAAAGTTTTCAGATGGAGAACAATTTATATATGCAACAAACTATTCACAAGAAACTTATGATTTAGTTATAACAGATTTTTCAATGCCAAAAAAGAATGGTTTTGAAGTATTAAAATTTATAAGAAAACAAGAAAGAATTAATGAAACAAAGAAAAAAACATTTATTATGATGATTTCAGGTCATAAAATTGAAGGAATGCATAATGCAGCATTAAAACACGGAGCTGATTGTTTTATAGCTAAACCATATAAACCAGATAATGTAGAAAGTAAAATAAAAGAGTATATAATTGAAATATTTAGACTTCAAAATAGAGTTTTACCAAAAAGAGAAGTTGAAATAGAAAATGATAGGAGATTTGAAATTAATATAGAATTACTAATTCATAAATTAAGAGTTTACTTAACAAATTATAAAGAGGAGTTTGTAGTTCAACCTCAATTAATAAATGAAATGTTTTTATTTTTTAATGTCTTACCTAAATATATTAATGCAGATGAAGAGTTCAAAGAAGAATTTTTTGGAGAAGATCTAACAAGTAGAATTGAAGATGAATTATTAGTAGAAAAAGAAGAGTTAAAAGATGAAATGATTTGTGAAGAAGAATTAAGAGAAGTTGCAAAACTTGAAAGAGAGATACATGAAATAATTCAACAAGAAGAACCACAAAAAAGAGAACATTTACCAAATACTAAAAACCAAGAAGAAAAATTACAAAATCAAATGTTTGAAAGTATGAAAAAACAAATGACAGAAGAAATAAAAGAACAAATAATGAAAGAATTACTTCAGGGTTTAAATAAGAGATAAAGTTAAAGCATTATCTCTTTTATTAAATTAAAATTATTTAATGCCATAATATGAAACTTAGGGTGTTTTTGATAAAACTTATTAAATAACATTTTATTAAACTCAACCATTTCTTCATAATTTGAATGGTCTAATTTATTAAACATTTCTTTATATTTATCACTAATATCTAAGCCTTTAAGATTTTTATCAATGAAGTTTAAAGTTCCAGGTTTCATAATAGGGAAAAAACCAAAAACAATTTCAAAATCTCTTCTTTTATCACTCTTTTCATAAGAGTTTCTAATATTATCTCTAATTTCTAATAATTTATCAATACATTCATCACAAAAAACTGGTTGAGTAAAAATAGCAATAGCACCTCTATCAACTTTATCTTTAATCTTTTTTTCTAATCTTTTATAATCTTTTGCATAACTATTAGAAACAGCAAATGGATATATTTGATTAATATCTTCTTTAAAATCATTACCAAAGAAGTCTTTTTTGTTATTAAAACTTTCAATCATTTCAAGTAATAATAAACTATTACCTTCAAAAACATTTTTAACCTTAGTAGATTTTTCAGTACATTTATCACCAGTTAAAGCAAGAAATGCTTGTAAATTAAACTCATTAGAACCTAATATATCAGACTGTAATGCTATTTTATTTCTATCTCTTAAAGAAAGAGTACAAATTGAAGGTTTATTATATTTACATTGAAGTCCTAAGCTCATAAAAAATGGACTAGATTTCATTTTTCCAAAAGGACTATCAGTTACAATAAAAGCATCTATATAATCAATTACAAGAGAGTCATCAATTTTAGAAAAAATAGAATGATTATTTCCAGAATTAGTTGGTATTACCTCAACAGAAAGAAAATTTTCTTCAGTTGTTAAAATCTTTTTTAATAAATGACTAAACATTTAAAACCTTTGTAATATTATATTAATTATAAAATAATAATATTAAAAATAATTCTTAATTTAAAAACAAATAAAAAAAGGTAGGTGTAACAACCTACCTTTTTCAAATATATATTTAAAGTTTAAGAGTTGTTAAACTCCCATAGCTTCTTTAATAATATCTACATCATTTCTGTAAAGAGTATCTTCTTCTCCAACTTTGTGAAATAGTGCTCTTTTTGTTCTAGCATTTGGTCTAAACCCTCTAAATACATACTCTTTTCCTCTTAAAGTGAATGTAGTTCCAACTAAATCTTCTTTCATACCAAAATAATCACATTTTGATTTAAACTCTTGTTCATAAATATCACCAGCACTTGCTAATGAAACAGTCATTTTAGTTGTAAATTTTGTATCATCATAAGAGATATTACCAATTGAAACATCTAAACCTAATGCTTTTAACTCTTCTAATTTTGTTTCAATTTCTTTTCTAACTTGTTTTAAGTTTGTTCCAGTGAATTGTTTAATGTCTTTAATATTTGTCATAATTTAACTTCTTGTTTGTATTTTAGGAAACTAAGGTTATAAACCTTTCTTCCTTTTTATATATATAATTATATACAACCTTAACTTAAAAACCTCTTAAACATTTATTATTTTAGAGATTTTTTAATAAAAAAGAAAATCATAGAACTTAAAAATATTATAGTTGAAATAATTGTAAAAATTGAATTCTCTTCATTATGAATGTGAGAAGAAACATAAGAAAACCAATCTTTTGGGAAAACAAAGTCAATCATTAAAGAAAAAGATAGAGTAGTTAAAATAATTGAAGTTAAATAAACAAATAAAACTTTATTACCAAGTATTTTTTTAATAATTCCAACAGTAATAATATTGGTTGCAGGAGCGGCAGCTAAAAAGATAAAAGCAATTCCAGGACTTAAACCAATAGCTAACATTGAAAGAGCCATAGGAATAGCAGAGATAGAACAAACATAAAGAGGTAAAGAAACTAAAAATACTAAAACATAAGAAAGGAGTAAATTATCGTTAAAAAACTCAACTCCGTTATTAGGAATAATCATAATAAAGATTGTTGCAAGAATAAGTCCTATAAACATAGGTTTAGCAAGGTCTTCAAAAACCTCAAAAACTGCATAATTAAATGCTTTTTTAAACTTACTTTCTTCTTTTATAGAATGGTTGTGGTCATGAGAACAACAAGAAGAACAACAAGAAATTTTTTCTTCTTCCTCTTTTTTTGTATCTTCTTTAACTAAACTTCCAGCAAGAACCCCACTAATGAAAGAAGAAATAACTCTAATAATAGTCATAGGTAAACCAAATACCCCATAAGTTGCAATGATTGAATCAACACCAGTCATAGGAGTAGTAATGAAAAAACTTGTAACAGATTTATTTGAAGCACCTTTTTGTTTTAAAGAAGTTGCTAATGGAATAACACCACAAGAACAAAGAGGTAAAGGAATACCATATAAAGCACCTTTTAAAGAAGGAAACTTACTATTAACACCTAAATGTTTTTTAATCCATTCTTCTGAAATATATAAATGAATTAAACCAACAAAAATAAGTCCAATAAGAACATAAGTTCCTATCATTAATGATAAGTTCCAAAAGTTCATAATAAAATCAATTATATATTCCATAATATTTCCTCTTTTATTTAATTATATATTAAAAAGATTAAAAAGTATAGTTATTATTTAATTAAGAGAGATTAAAAAAATATTTAAAAGTAGAGAAAAGAGTTAGAAATGTCTAACTCTTAACAAGAAACAAGATTTCCTTCAAGGAAAAATGGGTGAGTTATTAACTCTTTTGGTTCTTCCATAGAAATAAAAGGAACACTATCATCCCAAACTTCTTTACCAAACCATCCAAAATCAGGAATATAAATATAACAAAATTCTTCTTCACAAACTTCTTTGATAGTTTTAACTTCTCTTGGTTTTATCATTTCCCATTTATCACCCATAGAAGCATAAGACTTATCTAAATAACTCATATCTCCTCTTTCAACTAAGTCAATAGCTAATTTTAAAGAATTAAAATCTTTAATTAAATCTCTACCAAGACTTTCAAAATAACCATCCCAATGACAATAAACAAATCTAATTGTTCCCTTTGGTGTTACATATCCAATATTACTTCTAGTTGCCATATTATTTCCTTCTTATTATATATATAATTATAGTATATATAACCTTAAAAAGAGATAAAACAACTTTCTAATTTTAATTAGAAGATAACTCCATATCTACTAAAATTGTTTCAATTTCTTCAACGGTTTTTGTATCTAAGATATCAGTTAAAACTTGTGCTTTTTCTAAGTAATAATCTCTTGATTGTGCTTCTTTAACTTCAAGTAATATTCTATTATCATTACTATCTTTTTCAGATATTTCAATAGTTTTTGCAAGCATAGTAGTAACAGCATTGTCAGTATTTCTAACCATATCTTCAACCATTTTAATCATAGGTTCACAAACTTTACAACTTTCCAACCAAATTGTTCTTTCAACATTTGCTTTTAAATCTGTTGTATCTTTATTCATACTATCATAAGTTTCATTCATACCTTGTAAAATAGAAATAGCTTTTTTTCTATTTTTTAAAACAAAAGCAAGTAAAGAGCCTTTAATGTTTTCACCAGATTTAACAAGTTCAAAAATTTGTTCTTTAAATGGTTCAAACTTATTTTCTAAATCTTTTAATTCTTCTAAGTTTTCTAAATCTTTTAAATCATCAATTTTTTCCATAATTATATTCCTTTTTTTGTTAAATTATATCACAAAAAGAAGATAAAAAAAGAAATTAAAGATTAACCTTTTCATAATAATGAAATAATTCAGTTAAACTGTCATATGAATAATCAGTTTGTTGTTTTTCAAAAATTAAATCATCAATCACTTTTAACTCTTCTTCAATTTTAATACTATCATTACTTAAAATATTAGATAACTTTAATTTAATATTTTTTGCTTCATTATTAGTAATAGAAACATTATCTTCTTGTTTTTTAGTTATAATATTGTTCATAAAAAACCTTTTTGTGTATTTTGATGTATCTTTAAAATAATTTAACATAAAAAAACTTAAAATAAGATAAACAGAAATAAAACTACAAGAGTATAATGTTATACAAAAACAAAAAAACAAAGGAACTAAAAATGAAAAAAATATTATTAACTAGTGGATTAATTTTAGTAATGGGGACAACTTCATTAATGGCAGAAGGTGGAAAAGGTAGTTTTCATAAATGTGTAGATAATGCAGAGACAAAAGCAGAATTTCAAGAATGTAAAAAAATGTTAAAAGGTGGAAAGTTTAAAGGTAAATCATTAGAAGAGATGAAAAAATATATTTTAGAGAAAATCTCAAAAAGAGAAGAGAAATTAGAAAAGGCAAAACAATGTATCCAAAATGCAACAACAAAAGAAGCATTAAAAGAGTGTAAACCAAAACATAAAAAAGGTGGTTGGAAAAAACACGGAAAAGGTGGAGAACACAAAGGTTATAGAGGAGATAGAGATTAATATTTAATCTTTGAAAATAATGAATGTTTAGATTTTTAAGTAAGGTTGAGGAAAATATATTTTGGGGTAATTTTGAAAAATATTACTCTAAACTTATTTACTTTAATATAAGAAAATTATTTAATGAATATAATTACTCTTTTCAAGAAGTAGATGTAGAAGATTGTTATGGAGAAGTTATATTAAAAATATATTCAAACAAAGAAAAAATCTTTGGAGAATATAATGAAAATAAATCTAAATTCTCAACATACTTAACAGTAATATGTTACAACAAAATAAAAGATTATTTATCTTCAATGAAATATAAATATAAACAAACAAGTGATGATAAATTAGATTTTTTTAATTATCATTCAGAAATGAATATGGAAGATATACTTCAAGTTCAAGAAATATTTGAAAAAATATTAAACCAAGAAGAACAACTAATAATGAAACTATTTTATTTTGAAGAGTTAAGATCATATGAAATAGGTGATATATTGGGAATAAATGAAAGTACAGTAAGAGTAAAAAAGAAACAAATAATAGATAAAATAAAAAGGAGTTATGATGTTTAAAGATTGTTTAACTGATAAAGAAGTTTTTAATTTTAGTGTAAATAAAGAAAACATTACACAAGAAGAAAGAATAAAAATATTATCACACATTAATACTTGTAATGTATGTATGAGAAAAATTACATATATGAAGAAAAATGAAAAAAACATATTAAGATTAACTCCAAAATATACAACTACAATAGAGAGTATAGTAAAACCTATTGTTGCAACAGTAGCAGTTGTTTCTTTATTTGTTTTATATAATTTATTGGGATTTAATAAAAATTTAAATCAATCATATATATCACCAAATCAATTTACAGCTTTAGAAGTTGTTAAAGAAGAAATGTTATTTACAGCATATTTAGATGATATAACAAAATTAAATGATACATATGAAGATAAAGTATTAAATGAAATACTTCCAAAAGAAGAAATATTTTAATATTTTTTAACATTTTGTAATTTTATAAAAAAGAATTATAATAGTAATAATATACATTTAAAGGTATTGTTATTTGGAAGTCTTAATAGGTTTAACAGTAGGTCTAATTAGTGGACTTTTAGGAATTGGTGGAGGAGTTATTCTTGTTCCAGTTCTTTCTTTATTATCATACCCAATACTACAAGCAGTATCAATCTCAATTTTTACAATGGTATTTACTTCAATATATGGTTCTATATTAAACTTTAAAGAAGAAAAGAAGTATTTAAAAGATGGAATAATAATAGGAGTAGGTGGTTTCTTAGGTGGAACACAAAGTCATATTATTCAAGACTTGTTAGGACAGGAAAATCTTTGGTATTTATTTATAACAGTTGTAGTATTTGCAATGCTAAAAATAATGTTTGAACCACCATTAGGAGATAGAAAAGACCATTCTTCACCACACTATATGATATTATTTCCATTAGGTTTTATTATAGGGATGTTTGGACTTGCAATAGGAATAGGGGGAAGTGTAATTCTTGTACCTATTTTGATATCATTCTTAAAATATGATTTAAAACATTCAACAGCTATAGGTTTATTATTTGTTTTATTTGCTTCAATAGGTGCATTTATATACCAAATAATAAATGATAACATTTATTTATATGAAAGTTTAATGGTAACTATACCAGGACTTTTAGGTATTTATATAGGAACTAAATTTAAAAGTAAAATACAAACAGAAACTATGAAAAAACTATTATTACTTTTAAATATAGGTATATTAATTATAGTTATTTGTGAAGTGATGAAATAACCAACAACTAATCTTCTTTTAAGCTCTTTATTGTTATTATAAAATAAAAATTAAGGTTAAAAAATGGATAAAATATTAATTTTATTATTAAAAATGGAGAATAAATATAAAAACTTATTAATAAATAAAAAAAGTTCTAAAATTGTAAGAGGTTTAATTTATTTCCCTATTTTGTTTCTAGTATTATTAATAATTAAAACTATATTGTCTATATTTTTAGAAATTCCTGAATATATAGAAACTATATTGGTTTTTGGTATTATTTTAGGTTTTATTCATACAGTGTACATTTTATTTGTATTTTTCAATCATATTTTAAAAAAAGTAGAAGAAAATAAAAGAGAAGAGTTTCTTCAAAGAGAAAAAGAACAACAAAAAGAAAATAAAGAAGAAATGAGTTTTTTGTTTAATAAAAGTATAGAGGAATTAACTCTAATGTTTAAAGATAAAGAAATAACAAAAGAAGTATTAAAAAAACAATATAAGATTAGAGCAAAAGAATTACATCCTGATTTAGGTGGAAATAAAGAAGATTTCCAAAAATTAAATAAAATAAAAGAAGAATGGGGGATTTAAAAATGAAGAAAGATAAAACTACAAAGTATTTAAAATCAAGAAGAAAAGAATTGTATATAAAAAAAGAAAAAACTCAATACCAATATATAAATGGAGAAATTAATAGAGGAGAATTAAGAGAGAAATTAAACAATCTTAATTATCATATTAATAATATTTCTTGTTGTTTAAATACATTAGAGGAAATCTAATTATATTTCCTTGATTAAATCTCTTTTTCTAAAAGATAGAGTAAATAGAATAAATATTAAGGTCAAAAAGAAATAAACCCAAGTAGGTATAATTATAGGGTCACCAGTTGCATAAGAATGAAGACCTGATAAATAAAAATTAACCCCAACATAAGTCATAATAATAGAACTAAATGCAAGAACACTTGAAATGTTAAACCAATATAAATAATTCTTTTTAATCATAAATCTTAAATGAGTAACTAATATATAAACAATAATAGATACATAAGCCCAAGTTTCTTTAGGATCCCAACCCCAATATCTTCCCCAAGATTCATTAGCCCAAATAGCACCTAAATAATTACCAATAGAAATACATAAAAGACCAATAATTAATAATATTTCCATAATAGAAGATATAACTCTAATTCTATCATTTAAATAGGGTTTGTTTTCTCTAAAACAGAATAATAAAAGATTAAATAATCCTAAGAAGAAAACAACACCAAAGAAACCATAAGAAATAGTTAAAGTTGATACATGAATAGTTAACCAATAAGACTGTAAAACAGGAGTTAATGTTGTTATTTGAGGATTAACTTCAGTTAAATGAGCAACAAACATAAAGATACTTGAAACAATTAAAGCGGATACAAGTGTAATAACAGATTTTCTAAAGAATACTAATGCTGAAAATAAAGCAGCCCAAGAAATAAATAATAAACTTTCATAAAGGTTAGACCAAGGAGCATAACCTGAAAGATACCATCTACCACCCATACCTGCTGTAAAAAGAAGGAAACCAATTAAAACAAGTATAAAGAAACTAACTTGTGTTTTCTTAAAAGAAAGGTTTTCTTTAAAAACAAAAAAGAAACTTATAATAAAACCAATTAAAGAAAGGATTAAAAAGTAAAAAGTTAAATTAAAGAAAATATTTAGTTTATTGAAAAATAATTCATTTTTTAATTTTTCTTCACTTAATTTTAATTTAGGACTAACTATACCTTGATATTTATCTATTTTTGTTATGAATTTATTTACTTCTTCCCAATTGTTTTTAATTAAATTACCAAATAAACCTTTTGTATAATAATCAATAGCTAACAAGTTTTGATTTTTAAAATTATCAAGAGCTTCTAAAGGTGAATACCATTTATTATTATCAATAGACTTATCTTTAACACCTTTAGGATATATTCTTAAAAAATTACTTTGAAATATTTGATAAAGATAATTAACTTTATCAGTCAATTTAATTAATTCTTTCTCATATGTTCCTCTTTTAGCAGGTGATAATGAAAAGGCTTTATTAACTTCATCTTCAAGTATTGCCTTTCTATTTTTATTATAAAATTCAATAAATGCAATTTTTTTAGTTTCTTTTTTTAAACCAAGTTCTTTTATAACTTGAGGAGATTTAACTTTAAAAAGTTTTATTTCTCCCCAAATCTCTGGTCTAGATATCATAGAAAGAATAATTTGATTATGATTTAAACCAAAAATACTATTTTTTCCAAGTAAAGAAAAAGTGATATCTTTATTTAAACTATCTAAAGTTTTCATTTTACCATCAAATGTCTGAATAGTTAATTTAGAAAATAATTCCGCACTTTTTAATGATTTAACTTTGAATTCTTCTAAATACTCTTTCATTTCAATAGGAGTTAATTTTTTTTCTTTTTCAATTTCTTGTGCAAAAATAGGTTGATTAAAAATAAAAATAGAACCAATTAATATAGGTAAAATATTTTTATTATTAATGTATTTATATAATTTAACTATTCTAGAGTTTCTACTAAACAGATAAATTAATATACCTAAAATAAATAAGAAATACCCTAAATAAGTAGGATATTTACCAGGGTCATTATTTACAGAAAGAACAGTTCCAGTTTCATCTGGGAAATAAGAACTTTGGAAGAATAAATAATTACCAATAGAGAAAGGATTATTCATAAAAATTTTAAATTTGTCTTTATTATTGTCTTTATCGACTACTTCAATAAAAGAAGAAAAAGAAGAAGGACTATTACTACCAGGATATTTTAAAAGTTCAAAATCTTCTAAATGAATGGAGAATGGTATTTTTAATAATTTAGAACCATAAGATAAAGAAACAATATAATCACCAAAATCTAATTGTCTTTGCATAGGTTCTTGATGAAGCATAGCAGGTAATTTAATTTTTTTAGAAACATTTTCAGGGCCATCAACTAACAATGTTAATAACCCCATAGTGGCTTTACCTTTTTTCTGAAAACTATAATCATGATAATTAATAGTGAAAGTTTTATCTTTAAACTGAATATCATGTGAAAAATGATTTAAAGAAGTTATAAGTGAATTAAATTCATGATTATATTCTTTATAAACCTTATCATTGTTTTTATCTACTATTGAAACTTGTAAATAAGGTGTAGAAGAATATATAATGTTAGTTGTTTGTTTTTCAGGAATTGGCATCATTCCTTCAAATCCATAATATCTAGTTATAAATGCACCTATTAAAACAAAAACAAAAGAAGAATGAAATAAAAACTTACCTATATTTTTCCACATTTTAAACTTATAAATTAAACCAAGAAGGTTGACTAAAGCAAGGAAAAAAACAATTTCATACCAAATGTTATTATAAACTAAGACTCTTGAAGCAGAAGTTCCAAAATCATTTTCAATAAAAGTAGCAACACCTGCACCAATTGCAAGAAGTCCTAAAGAAAAAAACATAATAAAAAAATTAAAAAAATATTTTGAAATATATTTAAACACAATTGTCCTTTTTATTAAGATTATAACAAAAAGAATAAAAAAAGAAAGAGAAAAAAGTGAAAAAAGTGAAAAATAAAACCAATAGAAACTAAAAGTTTCTATTGGTTAAAAAGTATCTTAAAGAGAAGAAAGATAATACAAGATTTCCTAAAATAATAAATAATTGCCAATACCATTTAAGAGTGATATTTTCTTTTAAATATGCAAAGTCTTCCATAGGTTGTCTAACATATTCTTTAATAATATTTTTAGTAAAAATATTTAAAACTTTATCACTATCTTTTTTAAGGTCTAAATCTTTAAATGAAGATTTTAATATTTCAACAAATCTCATTTCTTTAGTCCAAGTTATAACATCACTCCAAACAATTTTACTTCCATTAACACCTAAAAGTAAAACTGCTTCATTTTTTTCAGCATTTTTCCAATATGCAGCTAGGTTTCTTTTGAACTCTCTACCTTGATTTGTAATAACAATAATAGGATTAACTTGTTTTTCTTTTCCATATTTAGCAGAAAATAAATCCAGTTCTTTCAACATTTTAGAGGTATCAAAAGAATTAGTCATATCAATAATTCTATTTAATTTAGTTTCGCCATATTCACCTTCATATAATTTTGGTGGTTCAGGTAAAAGTTTATTTAAAACTAAAATATCTAATTCTTTTTTTGAAACATTTTCATTTAAAACATTTAATTTACTAGCAACAACATAATTATTATATGAATGAGATACACTAGTAGGGATAACTATATTAGGAGTAGAAATAAACTCATTTCCATCACCATAAGAAACTTGATTCATTCTATATAAAAAGTTTTTCTTTTTTCCAAATTCTCTTGAGGCTGTTCTCCATTCACTACTTGAAATAGAAATTCTTTCACCATTAGAGGTTTTAATATAGTAATAATTAGGGTGATATTCATTTCTGGTTTTTGTTACAGTATGACAACTTCTTTTTTCACCACTACCAGTACAAACTTCTTCATAATAAGTTACTTCTTCTGTCCATTCTTCTTCCCAAACAAACTTAGAAACTTTTCCATTCCAATATTCTCTATCAACTAAATCAGTAGAAAAAGAGAATAAAAGGAAGAACATAGTTAAAGTATAAATAATAGTAATACCAAATTGCATAAAGAACTCTTTTGTTACAAACTCTTTATGAGAAATAAGTAAAAATATAGCAACAGCAACAGGGATTAAAAAGTTAATCCAAAACCCAAAATTAGAGATAATAATATCAAACATAATATTCCTTCTTGTGTTAGGAAGGTTTCTTCCTTTTTTGTATGTATAATTTTAACAAGATATTACTTAAAAGGAGATTAAAAATAGATGTAAACTAAAAAAAGTCCCAAAAAAAATGGAGACTTTTAAAGATTTTAAGAGTTAGAAGATTAGTTAAGTTTTAAATCAACTGCTTTATCAACACCACTATCAATAACTTCTTTTGTATCTGCTGTTTGAACAATTTTATCCATAATTGTTTGTGCTTTTTGAGTAGGGTAGTTGAAGAAACTTCCTACAATCATACCTTTAACACTTGCATTAATAAATGTTCTATACTCTTGTGAAACAGAAATCTTTGTTTTTTGAGTATTTTCAAACTTAGAATAATAAGTTTTAACATCAGTCATTAATTGTTGGTGTAAAACAGGACTTAATTTATTACCTTGTTCTTGTGCCCATTGCATCATCATATTGGGTTTACCTTCATATCTAGCAATAGCAACTTTCATTTTTTCTAAGTCTGATTTTGTGTAAGACTTAACAGTTTGAGCCATAGACATAATACCTTTTGTTAGTTCTGAATGAACATTTCTCATTTGTTCATCTTGAGCTAAAATAGATTGTTCATATCTTTCAGAAGTAAATTTAGCACTAATAATATATGCAACAGTTCCTCCAATGATTAAAATTAACGCAATAAAGCTTCCTAAAATAACTTTTGTAGTTGTTCCCATTTGTATTCCTTCTTGTATTTTTTTTGTATATATAATTATATACTATCTTCTCTTAAAAAGAGGTTAAAATTAATCCTCTTCTCCCCAATTTAATAAAAATAAAACTCTCATAATAATTACTTATTATTTATTTACTACATTGTTATATGCTGTAGTAGCTTTGTCCCAACCATTTGCAACAGACTTAATTGCTTCTGATTTATTTATATTAACACCAACATCACCTTCTGTATTTGAAAAAGATAAAGATTTAAAGACCCCCCCCCAAATAGCAATACCTAAAACTGCAAAAAAAGCTAATTTAAACATAATAATTCCTTCTGATTTTATTTGGAAGATATATCTTCCTTTTTTGTATATATAATTATATACTACCTAACCTTAAAAAGAGATAAAATAAAACTCTTTTTAAAATACTTTTTAAATATATTGAATTAGATATTGTCTATTTTCTTTTGCAACTCTAATTCTTTGATTACAAGGTATTCCCTTATCTCTAACCATAACCCAAGCTCCTGTGTGAATATTTCTAACATATTCAGTTCTTTTATTAATATCAACAATTTTATCTACTTTGTAGATAACAGAAATTGATTTATTTTCACTATTTTGTAAAGCTAAGATTAAATCTAAGAAATCCTGATTTCTAAAAGTTTGACCATTTATTGTTAATGTATCAATAATATAATTCATTTTATTTCCTTCATTGGAAGTTATATCTTCCTTTATATATATGTAATTATATACAATCACTCCTTAAAAAGAGATAAAACAAATATATATACAAAAAAAAATAAAAAAATAGTAAAATATAAGAAAAAATTTCAAAAGGACAATAATGAAATATAAAGATTTAGATAAATTAACAGACTTAGATAAAAAAGTATTTGAAAATTTTCAAGAATTAGTAAATGGAAGAAAAAGAGAAGATTTAAGAGGTGTCCATTGGTTAGAAGTTATGGATAATATAAAAGAAGATAGGTCAGAACAAAAAGAATTAAAAAAATTAAAAAAGAAGTTGTATCATACTAGTTTGAAAAAAATGTCAAAAGAAGAATTAATTGAAGAAATAATTCAAACTAAAATGGAATTATTAAATCAAAGATTATATTTTATAGATCATATGGAAGAAGGGTTTGAAGATTTACATAAAGAAGATATAGAAGAAAATAAAAGAAAAAAGGAATACTCATTAGAAGAAGTAAATAAAGTAGAAACCTTTCAAAAAGAAATAAAAAAGGAATTTAATGAATATATAAAGTCAATAGACCCTTTAAATATAAAAGATTGTTTAGAAATAGAAGAAAAGGCTTATTTACTATTAAATATAGAACCACAAATAGCAGCAACAATAATAGAAAAAGAAGAGAAAGAAGAACAAAGAGATATAATTTTAGAAATGACTAAAATAGAAGAAGTAGATTTAACAAGATTAAAAGAAATAAAAAAAGAACTAGAAGAGTATATGGAGAATAATAAAACTATCCAAAAAAATCTAGATACAGTTGAATTAGTATCAGATATATTAACACAATTAAACAAAGATGAAAAAAAGAGTTTATTAAAAGAAATAAAAAAGAAAGATAAAGAAACTACAAAAAGACTAAAAAATAAGACTAATAATTAAGAAACAAAAAAAAGAACCTCCTAAGAAGTTCTTTTTTGTTAAAATCAATTTTGAAAAATAAAAAAATATCTATTTTTAAAAAGAAAATCCCAATGTGCGCATTCCCTAAAAGGATAAAAAATAAGGAGTGTGAAATTTAATTATAATAAAAATAAAAAAAATCCCACACTAAAAAAGTTTTTTGTATTATTCAATACCAGGATTACCTTTAACTCCAATAATATCTGGGCTATCCACATTTAATTTTGAAATATGTTTTAATTCTTTTAAATATGTTTCAGTAACTTCCCAAATAGGGGCACCTTCACTTTTAGAACCAACAGTTGCCCAACCAGCAACCATATACATTTTTTCAGCTTCTAAAGGTTTTCCATTTTTTGTTAGTCTAATATTAGTAATTCTTTTCCCAATATCTTTTTTAGGGTCAATAGTATATGAAATACCACCAGTTCTAACCATATCTCCACCTTGTTGATAGAAAGGGTCATCATTAAATAAGTTATCAGCTACATCTTCTAAAATCATATGAACATCTTTACCTTTAATAGGTCTAACATAAGTTTCAGGATAAGTAGTAGCAGTTTGAGTTGCTAAATCATCAAAAGTAATTGTTTGTCCAGGAATAATTGAAGTTCCCCATCTAAATCCAGGAGATAAAGAAATATCAGCACCTAAAACTTCTAACATAGAATCACAAATTAATTGATCCCAAGAGCCATTAAAGTTACCTCTTCTAAATAAAGTAACATCAGTAGTTGCAATTTCTCTATTTAATTCAGTTTCAAAAGGTTTTCTAACTTTATTAACATAATCTTTCATTTCTTTATTTTCAGGAATTAAATCTGAGAAAATAGGTAATAAAGTGAATTTAAAGTCTTTAATTTTACCATTTCTAATATCTAAATCTAAAACATTTAAAAATTTACCATTAGAACCAGCATTACAAACATAAGTAGTTCCACCTTCTTTATTTTTAACAGGATACGCTTCAGGAACACCATCATGAGTATGTCCTCCCATAAAGAAGTCAATACCAGAACAAACTTCTGCCATTTTTTTATCAACATCATAACCATTATGAGATAAAACAATAACAGCAGTAGGTTTTTCAGTTTCTCTAATCTCATCAACTAATTCTTGCATACCATCTGGATTTATAGAGAATGTCCAATGAGGCATATTATAAGAAGGGTTTGCAATAGTAGAATAAGGGAATGCTTGTCCAATAATAGCAACTCTATTACCATTTATTTCTTTAATAGTATAAGGTTTAAAAGTGTGACCAGTATCTTCATCATAAGCTTCTGCTAGACCATCAAATAATGCATCTTCTTTTACTTTAACATTTTGAGCAAGGAATTCAGCATCTAATAATTTAAGATTTTCCATAACTTCTTCAGCTTTATAAGTAAACTCCCAATGTCCAACAGCAATATCAACACCAAGTAAGTTCATAGCACCAACCATATCTTTACCTCTTGTTTGTAAAGAAGACCAAGAACCTTGCCAAGTATCACCACCATCTAATAAAAGTGTATTTTCTTTTCCAAAATTATTTCTTAGATAATCAACAACTGTTTTAACTTGTGAAAAACCACCAACTTTACCCATAACTTTTGCATGTTTTTCAAAATTTAAATATGAATAAGCATATTCTAATCTATTATTACCTTTAATACCATAGTATTCCATTAATTTAGAACCAACAATATGAGGTGGTTTTCCAAAGTTTGAATGGAATCCTAAGTTTACATTTGGTTCTCTAAAATAAACAGGAACTAACTGAGCATGACAATCTGTCATATGAAGTAATCTTGTATTACCAAAATTGTCTAATTTATAATAGTCCTCAATCTTAGAACTTTTCTCAAATGCATTTCTTGTATGTGAAGATGCAAAAATAGGGGCAGCACTTAACGCTGCTAACATATAAACAAATTCTCTTCTGCTTAATTTACTCATAATTTTTCCTTTTATTTTTTATTATTTTATCATTTTAACTTATAAAAAAAGGTAAGTCAAGAATACCTACCTTCTAAAAATCTTAATTTTTAATTTTTATTTTGATTGTTGAATAATATAATCAATAATTTTCTTAAAGTCTTCATCTGGTAAGTCTATAGCTCCACCTTTTGGAGGCATAGCATTGATACCATTAATACCATTCATATAAACATTATCAAGACCTTTTTCTAAAACATTAGACCAAGCTTCTTTATCACCTAATACAGGAGCACCAATAGCAGCATTATCATGACAAGCAGCACAATACATTTCATAATTACCTTTTGCTTTTGTGTCTATATTAGAATTAGTATCTTCTTCAACAATTGGAAGACTTCTTTCAACACTTAATGGTGGTTTAAATCCACCAATTTCTTCTCTAATTTTAAGAACTGGAATTTCACCTTTTACACAATCTTTCATACATCTAGTCGTTTGATTACCAGTATTTGCAGGGTTAGATAAAAATTCTTTCATATTTCTAACACCTTGGTGTGGGTCTTCTGGTGTATCAACTTGTGGATAGAAACCATCACTATTTGGCATTTTAACTTTTTTAAGTAATTCAGCATCAAATATTGTTTCATCTTCTAATTCTTCACCATCAATTTCAATACTATTTTCATATAATAAATAACCAGTGATAGCATAAACTTCACTATTAGTTAAAGATTTAGACTTAGGATAAGGCATTGAATCTTTAATATACCACCATAATGTAGAAGCATATGGCCAATAAGCACCAATTACTTTTGAAGGTGGCTCAAGCATTTGTTTATCAGGATGAACAGAAGGGTTTTGTAATTGATAAGTTAAAGTGTCTTTACTTCCACCATTTAATGGAGGATAACCTTTTCCACCTAAACCAAAGTCTCCATGACACATAGTACAATGTTGTTCATATAACTCAGCACCCCATTCAATAGAACCTTCAGCTTTTTTAGGATTTCCATTTTCATCTAAAGTAACAACTCCACCTTCTTCATCAAATAAAGGAGCACCCTCACCATTTGGTTTAACATCAGTATCCCAAGCTTTAATTTCAGTTGGAGTTGGAGTTCTACCATTATCAAACTTATTTTTTTCAATTTGTGGATTAACATGATAAGAACTATATTTTCCATTAACAGTAGGGTATTTAACTGCTCCGTCTACACTTCTTTCAAATGCATTAGCTAGAGAAACTGAAACTGCAATAGAAGTAAATCCTAATAATAATTTATTTAACATACCTTACTCCTTATTTAAAATGTTTTCTAACATGAACATTATTAACTTCACCATTTGAAGCAACTTCCCAAGTTACCATAGGGTTTCTATGATAAATACTTTCAACACCAACAGCACTTGTTTCTTGATCAATTGTTGGTTGAACATTTCCTGCATCATCATAAGCTCTACTACTTAATAAAATAGGTTTTCCATCCCATTTATAAATATAACTAAATCTAGTCCAAGCTTTAGGTAATACTAAACCTTTTAATGAAGCTTCTACAAAGTTATCACCACCATCAAAAGAGATATCAACTCCTTTAATAGTTCCATGTCCAGACCAAGCAAGACCTTCAATTTCAACCATATCACCAATTTCTAAATCAGTCCAAGGTTTTTGAGGACAAGGAGAAGTAATAACTGAATTAATTTCATTTACCCAGAAGTATCTAATAGCTTTACCAGATTTTTGTAACATTGTATATTTAGAAGTCTCTTCTTTTGAGTGCCAAGGACTATCAGAAAACTCTAATCTTTTTAACCATTTAGTATTTAAATTACCTTCCCAACCTGGAACAAGTAATCTAACAGGATAACCTTGTTCTGGTCTTAAAGCCTCACCATTTTGACCCCAAACAAGCATAGCATCATCTAATGCTTTTTCAACAGGGATTGTTCTAGGGTTTGAAGCATTATCCATACCTTCAGATAACATCCAAGCTGCATTTGGTTTTAAACCTAAATCTTTTAAAACTGTTTTTAACATAACACCTGTCCAAGCAGCACAAGACATCATACCCTTCATAAATTGAAGGTTGTTAAATTGAGGTCCTCTCCAACCAGTAGAACCATTTGCAGGACATTCAATAAAATATATTCTAGTTTCACTTGGATATTTTTTTAATTGATCTAAGGTTAAAACAATTTCTTTTTCAACAAGACCATGGATCATTAATCTCCATTCTTTTGGATCAATATGAGCAGTACCACCATGATTTCTTGTAAAGAATAAACCATTTGGAGTAATAATTCCTTCACTTTCATGTAAAGGAGTCATAGTAACAGTTGCATATTCATCTCCAGAAGATAATAAACTATGTTGCCTTCTTACATTATTGTGTTCATATGGTGAAGGAACACCATAAGGATACTTAGTTGTTTTTTCTCCTAATTTAGAACTCCACTCAGGAATATCTAAAATTTGTTTTTCTCCTAATTCTTTAGCAGATAAAGAACTATTTCCTAAAAGAGCACCAGCAGTTACAGCACTACCAAAAGATAAACTCTTTCTAAAAAAGTCCCTTCTACTATTATCTATATCTTTGTTTTTCATAAAAACTCCTTAAATAATTCAAAGTTATAATATTATTATACATAAAAATAATAAGATAGTAAGTAAAATTAAAAAAAATAATAAGATTTTTTATTATTAAAAAGTGTTAAAATACGTTTAAAACCTCTAAAAATACATAAAAGTAAGATAAAATAACAGAAAATATAAAGGAAAATTTTTTTCCAAATAATTAATTTTTTTAAGAAAAAACAGAGGAAAAAAAAATTTTAAAAAAGAAATGAAGAAAAGAGAAACTTTTCTTCAAATTGTAAGTAACAATTAAGATTGGATAGGTTTAAGAGAGATAAAATTGTCAAAAACCATTCTTTTTAATTTATTCTCTTCTAAGTCAAAAAACCAAAGGTATCTATCATTTGAAGAAGAACTATCACTATCTTTTAGTTTGCTAGCATCAATATTTGCAATTCTAACAACTCTTTGACCATTAGATTTATTAAACTCTAAATAAGATTTTTCATTAGAGATAAGACCATTTATAACTTCACTTTTTGATGCATTTTCATTTAAAGAAATTTTAACTACTTTTCTTTCAATAGTTTCAAAATCTTCATGTTTAGTGCCAGCAAATAATACTTCTTGTTTAAACTTATCTTCAACTAATTTAATTTGTTCTTCTTCTTCATAGAAATAAACATCTTTCGTAATATTTTTATAGTGTGCAGGAGCTTCAAATCTATTAAAAGTTACAACAAATCTACAATTAGACCATCTACCTCTATTATCATTATCAAATTGATAATCACCACCACCCATAGCTTGATTAACAGAGGAAGTTAATAAAGAGAAAGGATGTATAACCCATTTTCTTTCTCCTAACCAATTTAATTTATATTCAACTAAGTCAATATATTCTTTTGTATCATTGTTAATGATAATACAATCAGAATAATCTAACCAATCTAAATTTTCAGCACAAGAATCAATTTCAATAGAATTATCCCAAAGTCCTTCAAACTCAAAGCTTTCATCATAATCACATAACCAAGTAATAGGTTTGTTTTTCCAAGAACCTTCAAAGATTTCATTTAGAACTACATCAATAAAAGAGTTACCAATATATGAATGTTCCATCATTTTAGCACCAGTGTTAAACTTCCAAGTTTTTAAAATTTCTTTGTCTTTTGTATTACAAGCAGCATAGTAAGCACCCATGTTAATTCCTTCTTTTTGTGTATTTTAAGAGGTTTTATCTCTTCTTTGTATATATATAATTATATACAAATATACCTTAAAGAGAGATTAAATAGGTGTTTATTTGTAGTTATTTGTTAAGAATTTTGATATTTTCCATTCCATTGAGGAATATCTATAATATCTTTTTCAAATAAGTATTTTTCATTAATTAAATTATTTAAAGCTATGGTTCTAGCACTAAAATTATCTTTTTTACCTTCTTTTTCTAATTGAGCAAGAGTAATATCAGAACCATCTGGTAAAAAGTATGGATCAAATCCAAAGCCTTCTATATTAGGTTCTACAATAATTCCATTAATAATCCCCCTTGAAATTTAAACAACCTCTCCTAAATCAAAGATTATAGAAGAGGATTTCACTTTTTAATTAAGTGAAGTTTTATATTTCACAAGCTTAATTTGTGAAACAACCTGTTATACTCAGGAGGAGTTCTTTAACATATGATTTTTTAAGATACTTTTTAGCACTTAATTCACCATAAGTATTACTATCACAAAGAATTTTTGGAAACCTTCCAAAAATATCTAAGATATTATTAGCAGCATTGATATCACTATCAGCAGAATGATTACATTTTTTACATTTAAAATGTTTACCTTGTCTATTAAGGTCTGCAATATGACCACAATTTCTACACCATTTAGAAGTATAATATGAAGGAATAGTATGTATTCTAATACCTTTATTTCTTGCTTGTTTTCTAAATAATTCAACAAGACCAGAACTTCTAATTAGTCTAAAAACTCTATTGTGTTTTTCATTAAGTTCCTTATTTCTAATGTTTTTCTTTTTATTAGAAAAAGTAAGAATACCTAAATCCTCCATAACAATATCAGAAATATTGTGAGTTTCACAATATTTAAGAAAAGAAGATATTTCTTTATTGATATTGTAAGTATTTTCTCTTAAAACTTTAGCAAGTTTTTTACCTTTTTCTTCTCTTTCTATTTTATTTTTATCAGGGAGTTTATCAACTTTGTTGAGTTTTTTAACTAATTTATTTAAATGTTTAAAACCAATCAATTGATTTTCAGAAGTAGCAAGAGAATTATGAATACCACCACCAACATCAATACCAATAGTTTTAGATTTTTTAGAAGGAATAAAAGTATCTTCATAAGTTAAAGTAATTTTAAGTCTATTGGTATTTTTAGTTAAAGAAATACAATGTTCTTTATGTAAAATGTTTTCAATATTTTTAATATTGTTTATGTTAAAAAACCTATCAAAGAAAGAAGTTTCTTTCTTTGTCTCTTTCTCTTTTCTATTTTTTAACATATTCTTTTTCTTAGAATTACTTAAAACTTGACCATAATTATAAAGATTATCATGATATTTTTCATTGTAAGCAAGAGGAATATTAATAGTTTTCTTCTTAAAATTATCTTCCCAATCTTTGTAATCAAAACAATAAAAATAATTATATTTAGAATTAGTATGGTCATAAATCAATCTAGGTTTTTTAATTCCTAATTCTTTTTGATTAGTTCTAAAAATAGTTCCTGTTGTATAATTTATTGGTTTTTTACCATATTTGATACAAGAAATTAGAAAATCAACAGATTTGTTAATTCTTACTTGAAGTTTAGGTGAATAATTTTGTAATTGATTTTCAATTTCTTTATTTAAAGATAAAATAATTTTGTCATTAGGTTTCAATCTAAATGAATAATAATTCAACATAATCATTTTAGAAATAAGTTTAGTTAATTTAGAACTTTTTCTTTTATATTTACCTTCTACTTTTTCAAATACTTTAGGTTTAAAAGTTCTAATTCTTCTATCCAATCTTTCAATTTCTTTTTTTAATAAATCATCATTAACAAACTTTTGAGTTTCCCAAGCAAGCCAATATTGATTATTAAATTCCTTATAAATGTGAGTAAGTTGTTTATTCTCAAATAATAAATCTTGATATAATTTATTATCATTAAATCTTTTAGATAAGTCATTTTTAACTTTAATATTGTTATTCATAACTTTTAAAAGTATATTATTTTTACTTTTATTAATTATTGGTAAAGAAGTTATAGTTTTACTTTTAATCACATTCATATAAAGATTTTATTATTTTATTCTTAATTAAAACTTAAATATAAAGGTTTTTAAGTTAATTAACGCAATTCACTCCCACCCAAGTTGTTTCACAACTATGGAATGGGGTTCTCTTGCTATTTTTTGATAGATTTTTTCTCCATCATTATATCCAAGTGAAACAATCCAAGAAACTTTTTTTGTATTTTTAAGTTTGTCTTTTTGATTCCATCTTATATCTACTACTTCTTGTCCATCAATAGTTAAAATAGTATCTTCAACAACAAAATCTTTACCGGCATCTAAACTTTTGTAAAGAATAACTTCATCCATAGTTCCAAGAACTTCTTTTAAATCAGCGCCTTTAACTACTTCAATATTAGGGAAAATTCTTTTAATTTCATTTATTTTGTTTTGATTTGAAGTTGATATTTTCATATGAAACCTTATAATTTTTTAATAATTATATATTGTTTTCCCTTAAAAAAAGATAAAGAATATTCAACAGCTAATGTCATTTAAATATCCTTTAACTATTTACAAGAAGATTGAATATATTCAAATGCTTTTTCTTCTGTTGGAAACTCTTTTTTAATTGCAACATAAGTACCATCTGCACCACCAGTAACATCATCAATAGATAACCAAAAAGAAAGAAATAAGATTTTCTTTCTTCTTTAAATATTATATTTACCTTGTTTGTTTTTTTGAACTTTATATGTCATAATTTTCCTTTTTATTTAATCTGGGGTTATTTCCCATTTACCTTCAGTATTTTTAGAAATTAAAGGTGAGTTTACAGTTGAATAATTTTCAGGTATTCTATAAACATCATCAATTTGTGATTTATCTAAACCAATTCTATTTTCTTTGATTTCAACTAAAAACTTTTTAGGGACTTTGTGGTGTATTTGTTCTATTTTAGAAAAAGTTTCACCATTTTGAAAATAAACATAGTTATTTTCCCAAGAATTTTGTTTTGAATGAACATCTCTAATAAGTTTATATTTTAAATGTTTGAATTGTTCATTTTTATCACCTAAAAAATCCCAAGAACCACTTTTAAAGGTTTTTACAAGTTGTGCTTTTCTTTTCTTTTGTTCTTGCTTCCACTCTTCTTTTGTTATATGTCTTCTTACTTTTTTACCATCTATAAATGCATGTTGTGCTTCTTTTAAACTAACAATCATAATAATTCCTTTTGAATATCTATTCTTTTTTGTATATATAATTATATACTACTTTTCCTTAAAAAGAGATAAAATAAACCCTATTTATAATTAAAATGAATTAAAAATATTAAAAAGTGGAAAAAATCATACAATTGTATTTAAGTGATAAATAAGAAATATTTAAAAAGTAGGAATGATAATGTTATATGAATTAAATACAGTGATGGATGAAATTATTTTAAACAACCTCTCCTAAATCAAAGATTATAGAAGAGGTTTAAAAATAGTTAAGAAAAGAGATTAATTAAAGAAAATCTCTTGTTCTACTCCTATTCCTTTTAATTCTAATAATAAAAGAACTTCTACTTCTTGTTCACTTAAGTGTTCTTTATTATTTTCAATATATTGAAAAATAGTAATATTATTAAAATTATTTTCTTTTTCATATTTTTTAAATTGAGAAATGTTTTCAACTAATTCAAAAGTGTTAGGATGAACATAATTAATAACCTCAACACCAAAAGGTTTTAAACTCTTTTTTAAATTAATGAAAAAATCAAAACCTTCTTTATCTAAATCAAAAAAAGTATATATACTTTTATATTCTTTTAAAATATGTATATTTAAACTATTTGAAATTTGTTTTCCTGCACCATAAATTAAATCAAAATCACTAATTTTATTAAAAAAATCACTCATATAAGTATTATTAATTTTATCTAAGCAATAAAGGTTTTCAATTATTAAACAAGTATCTTTAAGTTCTACATTGGAAACAATTGAAACATTTTTGTTTTCTTCTTTAACCAAAATAGTAGTTAAATCATTTAAGTTGTTGTTTGGTAAGATATTTAATAAAGATAAATTAGTTTTTACATTATGACTATTTCCAAAAGAACTTAATTCTGCTCTATTAGTTTTATTAATTTCATTTTCTTCTAAAATATTTTGTAAAATAGATATCTTTTCTTCATAAAGTATGTGGTTTTCATCTAAAGTTAAATAACCTCTAAAATCAAGTTTTAGAATATCTTTAATACCTTCAATCTCATTAGGAATAACTTTATTTAACTCTTCTAAAAGTTTTTCACCTTTTATTGGTTTTGTATAATTTGGATTTAATAGTTTTTGTAAGTTTTGTAGTTGTATTTTATTCATTATAATTAATAATTTTCCTCTTCTTCAAAATCATGGAACTTAACATAATTAATATATTCAATTAAAATATACTGTGGTTGTTTTGTATCTTCTTTTAAACAAGAATTACATTTAAACTTTTCAGTATTTATATTATAGTTCATAACTCCATTAGCACAAAAAGAACAAAAGAAGTATAATTCATCATATTTCTTTGGATACCATTCTTTTACTCTTTTATTATATAAAACTGGTTTTTTCATACTGACAACCACCATTTTAATATATTATATATATAAAATATATTAAAACTCAAAAAATTAGTTGGTTAAATGTGTTGAACCAATTGCTTCAACATAATCAACAAATTTCTTTCCAATGTTAGTTAAAACAAAATGACCTTTTGAATTATACATAATAATATTTTTATTTAATAATACATTTTCAATAGTTTTAATACTTAATGTTTTCATTTCAGTTAAAGTTAAAATATTAGTGTATTTATTAAGAGAGAACATAGGTTCTATTTGTTGAGGAGATAATCCTACATTTTCATCTAATAAAGTTCTATCAATAGATATTTTATTATCTAACATATATCTTTGTAAAACAGTTAATAAAACATACTCTTTTAAGATATTTTTATCAATAAAAGTTTCATCTTCCTCCTCTTCTTTTTTTTCTTTATTTAAATAAAAATAATCATTTTCAAAAACTAATTCATAACCAATATCATCATAATATTTAGTATATTCATCTTGATTGATTTTAATCTCTTCAAAAAGAGGATTTTCACTATATACATCTTCACCATTTAAAATAGTTTTGTTAATATATTTACCAGTAATTAATTGAGAATATATTTCAGTTGATTTTGCTTTATGTTTCATATTATTTCCTTTTAATCTCTTTGTATCTTAGTTTTTTATTGTTTTTAATTAATGTTTGTTCTTCACCATAAATATAAGTAGTATTAAAAACAACTATTTCATTGAAATTAGTATTATTTATTTTAATACCACCACTTTTTTGTAAAAATGACATAATAAAGAATTGAAATTCTCCAATAGAATAATCAAAATTATTTTCTTCAAAAAACTCTTTAATATATGAAGTTAATTCATTAATTTTTTTATTCTTCATTTCTTTGTTGAATAAATTAAATAATTTATTTAACTCTTTTTCTCTTTTGATTTTTAAATCTTGTAGTTTTTTTCTTTCTTCAAATTGTTCATTTAGTATTTTAGCAACTTTTGCTTCTTTTTGAAGATTTTTAATATTTTCTAATAAATGTAAATCAATTAATCTTAAATACTCTACACTTAATTCTTTTTCCTTGATATTCTTATCTTTACCATTTTGAATACAATTATTTTTAAAGAATAAATTAATCTTTTTAACTTCACTTACATTCATACTAATAATATTAGTTTCACCAATTTTTTTACCAGTGGATTTTTCATCAATAATTTGTTCTAATTTGTTAAATAAAACTTCATTACCAATATTTCTTTTAAGGTATTTTTCACCTTCTCTAATATAATTAGAAATGTATTCTCTAATAGGTTTAACTTCTTGAACTAAAAAAAGGTATTTTTTAATATAAAAACCTAATCTTCTCTCTAAAGAATACATATATCTACTCTCTTTTTTTTGAAGAAAATCTCTTAAAGAATAAACTTGTTTTAAAAAGCCTGAATATTTTTCATTAGTGAAATGATAAAGGGGTTTAATATTCCTATCATATAAATCCTTTGTTTCTTTAAACTTCATTTTATTAATATCAGAAGTTAAATCCTCTAAATCATTGATATTACTTAAATGTTGTGTTCTATATTTAAGATTAGCCAAAGAAGATTTAATATTTTCAGTTGCTTCATTTAATACTTTAATAGTTGAGTCCATTCTTTCTTCTAATTCAATACTTTTTCTTAAAGTAGAGTTTCTATAATAATCAACTTCATTAGCCATAAGTAATTCAAACTTCTCAAAATCAGTATTATTTAAAGGTTTTCCAAATTCTTCATAGATATTTTTAAACATTTCAATAATATGTCTTGCAATAATAAGAGTTTTTTTACCATTGATTTTATCACCATAGTTAAAAATATTTTTTTCAATCATATTATCAATTGAAAGTGTTTCTCTTAAAAATTGTCCTTCACTATGTACTTTTTTTGAAGCAACTCTTTCAAGAAACTCTTCATATTCATATTCAGAAATCATATTGGTGTTTTTATAATCTTCTTCCCTTTCTTGAAACATTAAATAATCAAAAAATATTTCAGGGTTTTGAATAAGAGTTTCATAAACTACTTGTTTATTTGCCTTAGCCATGACTAATTACCTTCATTTTCTTCATTAGGGTATAAAGGTTCATCAATATCATTTAATTCAATTTCTAATTCATTTACATCATTAGAAGATAAGTTGAATGCATTTTCTTTTAAGTCTTCAACTTCAAACATATTAAAAATATCTTCACTTGGTTCTACAAGTAAAACTCTTTTATGATTAAATGGTTTTTCTAATTCAACATTACCAATACTAATAGTTCTTGGGAATAGTTCTCTAAACTCAGGTATCATATTAGGTAAAGCACCTACAAGTGTAAACTTCCTATCAGTTAAAACATTTAATAGTGTATTGACATTTCTAATATCAACTTTACCTATTTCATCAACAGGAATAGGAATTTTAAATCTATAACCACTTCTAAATATCTCTTTAAATAATAAAGTAATAAATACAAGAGTAATCATAGTTTCTGTTCCATTACTTTGTGTTGTTTCAACATATTCACCTTCAATTAAAGTTTCATATTGAATATCTTTAATCAATGTATCTAATCTAATAATACCTGTATCATCAGAATGGTTTTGTAAATAATTATTAACCTCAATAATCTCTTTTAAATAAGATTTATTAACATCAATATTATTGTCTAGTTCTTTAATTTTATCATCTAATTCTTTATTGATATTGATTTTAAATCTAACACCTTTTAAATCAGAAATAGTTAGTTTATTAAACTCTTCATTAATCATTTTTTCCAATGCTTTAATATCAGACTTAGCTTCTTTTAAAATATTAACAGCTCCTGCTGTTTCTTGTGCTTGACTTTCAATTTCATTGTTAATAAACTCTTCTTTTTCATTTAAAGTTCCATATAGTCCTTCTAAATAATCAAATAGTTTTCTATAATTTCTATTTTCAGTATAGTTTAAAGTAGTATCATCACTAGCTTCTTCAAAAGTTTTCTTTTGAATAAATCTATACATTTTAGTTTCTAATTCTTGTTTAGTTTTGTTGTATTGATTAATATTATCTTTAATTATTTTAAATCTAGCTTTATTATCAGTATATTCACTATGTTCATTTTCATTGATAATTCTTAATTCTTTAACATCTCTATCAAAAAATAATTCAATATCACCAGAAGATAATTCATCTAAAATACTTTTTTCTCTTTCTTCTTCACCATATAATTTATTTAATTTATTAGTGGTTTCACTTAAAAGACTTTCTAAACTACTAATAATTTCTCTAATCTCTTTTTGTTGTGAATTATTTTGTTCAACTTCTTCTTGCAAATCTTGTCTTTTATTAACAAGTCTTTTATATTCAATTTCACTTTCATTAATATTTTTAACAAAATGAATTAAGTTTTCAATATTTTTAAGTTTAGTTTCACTATCTCTTAAAACAATTTCTTTTTGTTGAATAGTTGCTTCTAATGATTTACTTTCAAGTGTTTTAAGTGTTTTTAATCTATTCTCTTTTGTAATTAAATCTTTTCTTAAATATTCTAACTCATCTTCTAATTGAGAACTAGGTTTGTTTAAACTTTGAATGTTAATTTCATCTAATGAAATATAATTTTCTTCTACATTAAAGATATTTAAGAATGTTTTTATATCTTGTAAAGCGTTTTTACTTAATTTATTAATATTATTTTTTAAAAAGTTATCATTAAAAATAGTTTCTAAAACTCTTTTTTCATTTAAAGAAAACTCTTCACTTTCATTTAATGCTTGATTAGATAATTGTTCTTCAATATGTTTTATTTGTTTAAATATCTTAGAAATATCTTTTTCAACATTATTAATGTCATTTTGAGTATTAGAATTATCTTTATGTTTTTCTTTTAATTCTAAAATATCTTTTTTTAGAAAATTAATTTTATCAATTAAACTATTTTGTTCATTTGAAAAGAAATCTAAAATATCATTTTGATGACTTAACATAAAATCTTTATTAATATTTTCTTCTCTATAAAGTGTCTTTTTTAAGTGTGATTGTAAATAAGTCATTTGGTCAACAATCTTTTGTTCATCTTTTTTAACAGATTTTAAATCCCCAACACACTCTTTAGAATGTTCTATTAAAGTTCCTTGAATATTTTTCTTTTCTTCTAATTCTAATTTTATTTTATCTTTATTTTTACTTGTTTCTAAATATTCACTTGTAATAACTTTAATATCTTTTTGTATTTGTAATAATAATAAAGCTGCTTGATTTTCAATATTAGATTTAAATACTTCTTGTTCTGTATAATATTCTTTAATAAAATTATAAGTATCTTCTTCACTTCTTAGAACTTCAATTTTATCTTTTTGTTTTTGATTATCTTTATATTTTATAATTAAATCATGTAAATTAAGGTCATAATGTTTATCTTTATCAAGGTTTTGAGTTGTAATAATATCTGCAATTAATTGTTTTTTATTCTCTTTGTTTAAATTAGAGATATTGTATAAAGATTTAAATAAAATAGAAAAGTGTCCAATAGTTGATTCTTTTGTGTCTTTAAGTGGAACAAGATTAAACTTAGAAGTTTTTTCACTTCCTTGTGGAGAATATAGAACTTCTTTAATATCTTTTTTCTCTTTAATTTCTTTATGTGAAGGTATTTTAATTTTTAAATCATTTACTAATTGAGAAACACTAGTACTTTGAAGTTCTTTATCTTTAATAACTAAGTTTTTAATTTCACTATATTTTGTATCAAAAATATGTCTAACATAAGTTAGTTTACTTTCATTCTTTCTATAAAGGAGAACACAAAAAGTTGTGAATTTATTTTCAACTTCAATTAAAGCAAAAGAGTTTTCTTCTGGGAAGTAATAATTATAAGTATCTCTACCTGTATATTTCTTTGCATCATTACCACTTGACATAGCAAACTTAGTGTTTAGATTATTTAAATTGTTTTCAGGTAAGAATAATAATTGTAAGATATTTAAAACAGAAGTTTTTCCAATATTATTTTTTCCTTCTAATAAAATATGTTTATCTAAATCCATTTCAAAATAGGCATAAGAAGCACTATTGTATAAAACAATTTTTTTAACATTAACATTATTTTCCACTATATTAAACCTTTTAATAATTTTTATATATATTATAGGGAAAATATCTTAATGTAATCTTAAAATCTAATCTAAAATTAAATTAAGTTTAATTAGTTATAATATCAATAAAATTAAATATATACAAGGAACATTATGTCTAATCAAAGTTATAAAGATTTTATTAAAGAAATACCTACTGAAAATACAAAGTTCCAAAATAAGTTGTCTGAATATAAAGAGAAAATTACAAAAGAAAATGATTTAGATAAGATTAGTTCTTTATTAAAAGAACTTGATAAATTCACCCACTTTTATGAATTAAAAAAAGAAAAAATATCAAACCTTGAAGATAGATATAATGATTATTGTTCAATGGAAGATAAATTAAAAACAATAAATAGTGAAGACTTAGATAAAAAAATAACAACTCAACAACAATATGCAAGTAAATATACAGAACAATATGGTTTTAGAAAATACTCTAAAAAAGGTAAGTTAAATACTACTGAGATTTTACAAAATATCAATAGACAATTAAATGGTATAAAAGTAGATAAATCAAAAGTTAAGAAAGTATTAAATGAAATTGCTAATAAAATGTATGAATATGATTATGAAACAAGTTATATAAATTCAAATACTTACCTTGCACAACAAGAACAATTACAATCATTTAAATTAATGAAAGAAATTAAAGAAATTATTGAGAACAATCAAGCTGAAAATGAAAAAGACCAAGATAATTTATTTTCCTCAACTAATTTAGCAAAATCTTCAAAAACAAACACAATTATTAGAAATGTTTTCTTTGATGAAGAACAAAAATATAATAAAGATATTGTAGAAGATTTCTTTACAAGAACTTTTGATGCTATTGAATTATTTGAAAACCCTATGGAAAATATGGACAATGAAAAGTTTAAAGAATTAACAAAAGAGTCTGGAAATATTATTGCTGAAGAACTTGTTAATGGGATGTTGAATAATTTCTATGTTTCAGGTAATAATTCAAGTGAAATACTTACAAATATTGAAAAAATGTTAGGTAAGTTTTTTAATTCTCAACAAGCAAAAAATAAAAATGCTGAAATTATTTCAGTTTATTTAAACTATTTTAGATATGATTTTAAAAGTGATTATGAAAAAGATAAAGATAATGGTCCTATCAATAAAGATGGTTCTCTTAATCAAAAATATATTAATGAAAAAATAGTTAAAAACTCATATATTTACACTAGTGAAGAACTTAAAGATGAATACGATAACAAATATGTAGAAGAAGATATTTCCCCTATGTTTAAATTAGAAAACAATAAATTAGTAGTTATCAATGAAGCAGGTGCAGGGAGTGTTGATAGTTTTTATTATAGTAGAAATGAAGAAAAAGTAGTTGGAACTTCTACAACAGTTGATACAACAGGAACTATTGAAAAAGATCAATTCATAAGACATTTAAGTAAAACAAAAGAATTAAATGATTTAGTTTTAACTGTGGAAGATAAAAAAGATAAAAACTTTGTAGATATAATTGAAGAGTTAAAGGAAAACTCAGAAGAAAAATGGAATAAAGTTGTTTCAATTCAAGGTGAAGACAATCAAAAAACTTATGAAAGAATTTTAGAAAAATATAAAGATACTTTAAATGAAAATGGACAAATAACACCTGAAACTATTGATAAATTATTTGAAAATAATGCTTATTCTTTTGACATGTTAGGAACAGTTGTTAAGGAAGAGAATAGAGTTATCAGCTCTTTAAATGATATATTCTTATTTATTGGTTATCAAAATACTCAAACTCCTATACTAGCACCATATACATTAGAAGCAATAGAACATTTCCATACTAAATCAAAAACAGAAGTAAAAAACTTTATGATATATAATGATTTAAAAAAGTCATACAATGTAGAAGATTTTAAAGACTTTAAAGATAATCTTGAAAAAACAATTCTAGATTTCCTTATTAATTCATTTGATTCTCTTTCAGATGAAGATTTTAAAAAATTAACTAATAAAGATACTTCAAAAGAAGATAGATTTACAATATATAACTCTTTTTTAGAAAATAATAAAGATAAAACTCAACAAATAGAAATAGTTTTAAAAGAAATTACTGAAAAATTAGTTAATCAATTAAGTGACAATGTAAAAAAAGATTATGTTGTTGAAAATATAAAATTAGAAACTGAAATTCCAAGTTTAATGGAAAACTTTACACTTGCAATGTATCAATCAAATAATAAATTAGATAAAATGTCAACTCAATATGATAAAAGATTTATCAAAGTGAATAATTTAGAAGAAAGAAAATTAAGACAAGATTTCTTAAAATCAGTATATTATCAACATATAGTTAAAAACAAAGAATGGTTCTGTCTTATTAGTAAACAAAGTGAAACTATTGATACTCAAAGTGAAACTATTGATACTCAAAGTGAAACTATTGATACTCAAAGTGAAACTATTGATACTCTAGAAGAAGAAAAAGAAAGAAATAAAAATAAGCATGAATTAGAAAAATATTTAATGGAAAGTATTGATTTTCTTGAAGATAATTTACTAAAATATTTGGAAATAGAAGAAAAAGAAAGAAGGGGGAAGAAAGTTAGAAAGATAAAAAGAATAAAAGATGGAAAAATAAACAATGTATTAGATGAACTATTTAAATCAACAGAAGAAGAGGATAGGGAAGAAATAAAAAAAGAAGAGTATAGTTTGATTTTTGAGGAGTACAAGAAAGAAAAAAAATTAACATATTTAAAAATAAAAAGAAATATAAAAAATGGAAAAAGAGAAGAGGTTTTAAAAGAATTACAATTAGAAAAAAATATAGAAAATGAAATAGTATTATTCATTGAGGAAGAAATATTTTTTGAATTATTACCAAAAGAAAAAGAAGATGAATTAAGAGAAGAAATGAAAGAACAAGGTTTAGATTTACCAAAAATAATTGTTTCTAAATATTTCTCAAAACCAGAGGATGAAAATAAAATTAAAGAAAAAATAGAAAAAATGAGAGGAAAACATCTAGAAAATCTTGCAGACTTAACTGAAAAAGAATTAGAAAAAGTAATTCAAGAAATATTAAAAACAGAAAATATTGATATTTCCAAAGAAGAGACGCAAGAATTAAATAAAGAAATTACCAAACAAGCAAAAAATACTTTTTTAAAAAAGTAGAATTAAAAGCTAAAAGAGAACAAGAAAAACAAGAGAGATTAAAAAGAGAACAAGAAAAATAATTCTTTTCTCTTTAAAATCTAAATATAAACTAATAGTTTCTTAGTTTTAAAACTAATTTATTAACCTCTTTTACATTGGGTTTTTTAGGTAAAATAGAAGTTTTACTTAATTCAGTTAATTCTTCATCTAATCTTTCAGAATATTCAATTAACCATTCATATTTATATTTACCATTTCTAACATCATTAACAAATTGTAATCTATCACCAGATAAAGTAGGTTTATAAACACCAGTAGTTAAAATATCTTTACAACCTTCCATTAATCTAACTAAATGAGAAGCATGTTTAGTATCAATTCCAAATTCTTCTTCTAACTTGCCTCTTTTTTCATTTCTATTACATTTCCATTGCCACATTTTATTAATATGGTCTTTATCACTTTTATATTTCATTTGGTCAATAGATAAAAGACAAACAAACTCACCAATAGTTTCAGGGTCATTTACTTTTAAATTACCTTCTTTTGAAAATATACCTTTACCTTCTGTATAAATAACTAACATACTAGGAGACATAGTTCTAAATGAAGCTCTATCTTCTAACAAAGTTCTTAAAGAACAATTAGGCATATTAGGTGTAGTTGTAATATCATCAACAATATCTTCTAAACTTAATCTTTCACCTTGAAGTTTTTTAGGGAAACAATAATCAATTAACTGAGGTAATCTATATTTATCAAAATCAATTCTAGTTTCATTAAAAAGAACATTAAAATCAGTCCAAGAAAATAATTCTTGTTTTGGTAATGTAGTGTGTTCTTGTGCAGTTTCATTTGAAACATATTCAGCAACATTTCCACCAAAATTATCACAAACCCAATCCCAATCAATATTTGTACCATATTTTGATTTAATATAATCTAATAATTCACCTGTATTAGGGAACTCATTTAACCATTTATTGTGTCCTTTAATTCTTTTAAGTTGACTAATAGCATACCCAGAAAATGTATGTTTAAGTTTTGTACTCATAAATAAATATTTATTAGATAAAAGTTCTTTTCCTTTGTCATTACAATAAATAGAAAACTTAGGATTAGTGTAATCATGACACAAAATATCAATAATATTGGGATTATTATCTAATGCTAACTTACAAAATCTATTTAATTCCCAAAGAACAATATCATCTGTTTCTTCAAGTTTTAAACCAGACTTTGTTAATGCTTCATATACTTGAACACCTTCAACTTGTTCAACTGTTCCAAGTAATCCTAAAAAAGTTTCATTTTTAGCAATAAAAACACCTCTATAATCCCAATCACTTTCAGGTCTTGAGTTTCCATATAAATGACTTCCAGCAAGAGAAAGAGTAATTAGTTCATAAGTATTACCATTAATAGTAAATTCCATAATTTTTCCTTAATATATATCTTTTTTACAGATATTAATCCAACCACCAATGTAGATTTAATCTACATATTTGTATTTTAACAAAAAAATACTTAAAGTGTTATTAAAAAGAAAGGTTTGAAAGAGAAGTTAAATTCATATTACAAATAATATCTTCTTCATTTGTTATATTAGAAGTTTGAGAACTAAACTACCACACACTAAAGTTAGTAGCTTCCTTGACTATTTTTCTTGGTGATTTCCATTTCAAAATTTCTTAAAGATTGTAAGTCTTTACAAATTTCATTAACTTCATAAGCAACAAGTCCAAGAGCAATACCATTACCAATAACTGGAACAATAGTTGAGGGCAATTTAACAAGTTTATGTTTGGTATTAGTTAATAATTTACCTGAAAGTTCTTTTCTGAAAGTAGATACTCTTTGTTTAATTGAGATATTCTCTTTTTTAAGTTTTATATTGTTTTTAGAGTATAAATTGTTATTTTTAACTAAAGTTCTATTTTTCTTAACAAGTTTTTTATTTTGTTTTTCTAATTTAATAATTCTTTTATTCATTTTGTTTAAATAATCAAATGAAAATATAGAACCATAGGTAAAAAAGATAACAAACATAGTTAAAAATATTTTTTTCATAATTAAATTATACTCCAAATAATATTTATTTTAAGATTGTTTTGAAAACCTAAGAATACATAATAACATATTCTGAAAATCTTCTTTTTGCATGTTCTTCATTTTCAACATAAGTTGGATTTAAAAAATCAATTCTTTCATATCTTTGTTGAAATCTACATTTTCCAATAGTTGTTTTCAAAATAAAACATTTTTCTTTTCTTTCTACTATAATTTTATTCATGAAAAGTCCTTCTTAAATATAATCATAATCTTCAGCATATTTAAGTAATTCTTCATCACTTAAACCATTTAATAACTCAATCATTTCATAATATAAATCACCATTTTCTGCTGTTTCATCTAAGTTATAGTCTTCTTGATTAACATTAGAAATACTTAAAAGTTCTTCACAGATTTCATACCAACAGCAATTACTATCTGCAACATCTTCAATTTTCTCAATGATTTCTTCTCTATCTATTTTTAAAACTGACATTTTAATTCCTTCTTATTTGGAAGTTCTCTTCCTTTTTTTGTATATATAATTATATACTATCTAAACTTAAAAACCTCTTAAATTAAATAAAAATAACAAAAAAAAGAGAAGTCCTAAGACTTCTCAAGTTCGCGCGAAATAAATGATTATTATACAATAATGATTAATAACGAAAAGTGGGAGTACCAAGAATTTTTATTAAATAAAAAATCTAATTTATCAATTTGATTTGATATGTTGATATTATAGTAAAAACAAACTTAAAAGAAACAAAAAATAATTATAATTAAAGAAAAAAAAGAGAAAAAAATGGAAAAGAATAAATTACTAAAAGAAGTTTTTAATAATTTAACAGAAGAAAATAAAATATTTGTTTTAATAATGACAAAACAAAACTTTGAAAGTTCAAAAGTGGTAAAGTATAAAGAAAAACTAAATGAAGAGTATAAAAAGTTAAAAATAGATTTTATGTGGTTTGATTTTAATGAACCTCAAATTCAAAAAAATATGAAAGAAATATCAAAAGAATTAAAAGAAGAAACAATATTAGGTATATCATTAGAAGAGGGTGTGTTTTTTCAAATATCTTTTAAAGATATAGAAGATAAATTAAAGTTAAAATTAAAAGAACTAAAATAAATTATAATATATATAAAAAGGTATCTAAAATGAAAATAAGTTTTGAAGATTTTACTAAAAAAATAGAAGAAACAATAGATAAATCAAAAGAAAAGACTTTTGAACTAATAGATGAAGTATTAGATAGTGGTATTAATCAAGGTATTATTATAGGTTCAACAATGGTTGCAGGAATGGTTGGGGCTGTTGCTATGACTAATGAATTATCACCAAGTTTAGCATTACTTTCTTCAATGGGAATAACAATAGCAATAGGTGGAATTACATATAAAGTAATAGATGAAGTTGAATATCATAAACTTTCAAAAAAGGCAAAAAAGAATAGAACTACAATGGATTTAATAAGATAAGTTTGATAAAAAAAGGTAGGTTAAAAAACCTACCTTATAAATCTCTCAAAGAATCAATAATTATTCTTTTCCAGCATTTAAAATATCATTTTCAGTAGTTCTTCTTAATTTATCAATGATTTCATCAAAACCTTCAGCATCAAACTTTTTACCTCTAATATTTAATTGTTTATAAACTTTTAAAACTTTTAACATTGCTTCATCTTTTGTAGTATTCTCATTATTTGGAATACATTTGTGCATAAAATAATTATTAAAGATAATGTAGTCAATAAACTTAGGCATATCTTCTTCACTTAAAGTTTCACCTAATTTTTCAATTTTTAAATCAATATATTCTTTAATAGAACTTGAAATGATAGGATTTTTTCTTTCACCTGATTTAGTTTCTAATAATAAACTATCAGCCTCATTTGTTTTTAAAACAGAATCTAATTTACCTGCAAGAGTTTTGTGGTGTTCTGTATCTAATTTTGGTTGTAATTTATTTAACATATAATATAAAGTAGTTAATCTATTCATACCTTCAACTATATAAAAATCTTGTTCATGTAATTTAGTAGAGAAAATACCACCCATAAAGTAATCTTCATCTCTTAAATAAGATTTTAATAAATCTTTTACTAAATCATCAATTTGTTGTTTTCCCCAATCATATAATGGGAAGAAATGAGGGATGATAATAAAATTATCATTAGTCAAATCATAAATATTTGATAAGTTTGTTTGTAAATGTCTCAATTTCATTGTTTATTTCCTTAATAGAGTTTAATTACTTTTATTATAAGATAAAAGAAGATAATTTTCAATAAAAAAGATTAAATAATAAAATAAAAGATTAAAAAAAGAGAGATTTGTTAAAAAAGAAGCAAGAAGTTGAACTTCTCACTTTAAAAATAATTATTTTTGTTCTGTTGAACAACCTTCACAGTTATTATAAGCGTCTTTAGTGGGTTGTGTTTCAATACCTTTTCTTCTAAAATAGAATAAGAAAGTAATAATAACTAATCCTAATAATGCATATAATACTTTCATTTCAAATAACATTGATTTATTTGAATATAAAAGAACTATTTCTCTAGTTAAAAAGATAATAAAAGTATCAAATACTAATCTTAATTCAACATGATTACTAACAATATACTGACTTAACATTCTAATAAGTTCTAAAATAATGATAAAACCTAAAAGAGCATGAACAACATTAAAGAAAGTATATTCTTCTAACATACTACCATTTAAAACCAATGGAATAAAAATAACTAAAGAAACAGCTAATTCTACAATTGTTTTATATTTTTTAATACATGCTTTATTACACATAATTTTTCCTTAATACCAACAAGAATAAACATATTCAGAATCATTATGTTCTAAATCATATTTAATTTCTTCAAATAATTTAATTGTCTCTTCAACCTCATCTTCATCCATAATTTCATTACCATAAAAGAAACCAGTAGTAAGAGGAAGACCTGATTTTAAATCTTTAATCATTTTTTCACAACATTCAATATCAATCTCAACCTCTTCTAAATTGTCAATTTGGTAATTATCTTCAAACCAGCCTTGGATTTGATTATTCTTTCTCCAAGAGTGAAACTCTTCAGCAATTGTTTTTGAATTATTATTTTGATTTTTTGAATTTTTATAAATATATTGATCTAAACCCATATATGTCCTTCTTGTTTTTTATATATAAATCATTATAGTATAAAAAAACTTAAAAAGAGATTAACTTAAAAAACTTCAGTTAATAATTATATGAAAAAATTAGTCAGTAATATGTTAAACCTTAAAAATAAAAATAAACTTTATAATTAGAAGAGAATAAGCAAAAACAATGAGGTAAATAAATGATTGATTTTATTAAATCAGAGAAAAAAATAATTTCATTACTTGGAGTATTATTTGTATTTTCAATATATTTAGAAATAAAAGTAAATGAAGAAATAGATAAAATTAAACAAGGAAAAGTCCTTGCTCAAAAAGAAGTTAAAGGAACTTCAAAAGAAATAAATAATTAATGTGGAATAACTGAAACTAAATCTTCAATGGTGCAAAAATCACTAAAAGAAATATTTAATTTAATATCTTTGATTTCTTCTTCAAATTCTTCTAATAAAGAGTTATTAAAAGTTTTTTTAATTCTATCATCATTAACATAGTTTTTAATTTCAATATGGTTTTGGAAAGGTTTCATATTAGAAACATCAATAATAGGACTAGTTCTAACAAAATCATAACTCCATGCATCTTGACCCATAGTAAAAAGGAATTTTCTACCTAATTTATAATTACTAACAAAAACAATAACATTTTCACAATCACCATCATGACCAGGAGTAGTTCCATTATCATAAATAGTAACATTAGATTTTAGTTCTCTTTGAAGAGTTTTAATATCTTCCATTCTTTCATATTCCCATTGTCTTAATCTATCTGCTTGTTTGCTCATTTTCTTTGTCTCTCTTTCTTTTTTTGTATATATAATTATAGTATATATAACCTTAAAAAGAGATAAAATAGTTCATAAAAGCCTTTATTTTGTAGGTTTTTAAAAGAAATTATCTAAAATATATTTTTCAATTTTTTGGTCAAATAAATCTTTTAAAGTAAATTGAGAAATCTGAAAAAGTATTAAAGATTTTTTAGCAAAATTATTACTGTTAGTAATATTATATTTTAAACAAAAGTTTTCAGTTGTCTCTAATAAATCTTGATGTTTAGTATAAATATTTTTTTCAATTGATGGTCTTCTTCTTCCCATTGAAGAATACATACTTAACTTACTTTTTTCCTGTTTAATTTTTAATTCTAAATTAACAATTTTTTTTAAATCAAAAACCATATTTTTATATTTTTCATTAAGTTCTTCATTGGTTTTAATAACTTCTAATTTAAACTCATTAAGTTCATTATTCATAATATTCCTTTTCAAATAATATAAAATCATTATATCATTAGAACACTTAAAAAGAGATAAATTAAGAAATAGTATAATCTACATAAAGTGGTTTACTTTGATTGTATTGTATAAAATTACTCATATAATCTATTAATTCAATTATATCCATATCTTTTACTAATCTAGTTGTTAAAGTGTCTTTTTTTAAGTGATGTAAAACAAACTCTAATATTTGTTCATCAAACTTGTTTTCAAGTAAAGTATGGTGAAAATGATAGTTAAAAAGTTTAGGTTGTTCAATATTAGAATGAACTTTTTTATCTATTGAAATTATTTGATAAAGACCATTTTCAATTTTTCTAACAAAACCAAATTTTTTATCAAAAATAACAAAAGACCCAACAGTTATTTCTTTATTGTTTGCATTCATAATAAACTCCTTTTAAATACCTTACTTAACATATTATAACATAATAATTAAATAAAAGAGTTAGTTATTTTTTCTAAAATGTTTTCTTTCTAATTTTTTGAGAGTTTAAACTTTGAGATATGAAACTTATTAATTCATTTCTTTCCATTTCATTAATTACTTCTTGTTGAAAATCATTAACTTCAATTAAGTTTGAAATATAAAATAATAAATATTCTTTATTGTAAAATAAAGGTAAACAATTTTTATCTATAATTTTAATAAAGTTAAATGCTCTAACAGTCATAGTTAAAGTAGTTCCTAACCCATATATTTTGTAAAAATAAGAAGAATTTGGTATTTCTAATAAACCACAAATAAAACCATAATGTTTTCCATCATCAAAAGAGACAAGAGTTCCAATTGGTAATTCTTTTTCTTTTTGAAGTCGTGTTTTCATTATATTGCATATCTACCAATAGGTTGTTGAGACTTTTGGGGGATTATATTTTTAGATATATAAGATATTAAATCTTCTAAACACATTTCATTTAAAACTTCTAATTTAAAATCATCCAAAGGTAAATGTTCCTGTATAAATGTTAGTAATTCTTCTTTTGAAAAATCTTTTGTAGAAGTATCTTCTGATATAACACATTCTTCAACATGACAAATAGTTTTTCTAAGTAAATTTTCAAGTGATAATATAGTGTATATATTTATACCATTGCTTAATTTTGTGTGTTTAATTATAAATCCAAAATATTTTCCTTCTTCAAAGGAAACAAAATCACCCTCATTAAATCTTTTCATATTATTTATCTAATGATTTACTTTCTAAATAAAAGTTTTTTAATTCTTTTGCCATAAGTTCTTTTGAAAACTTAACTGAATGTATTTTTTCAACATAATAGGCAATTAACTTATCTTCTTCACTCTCTTCAACTTCTTCTTTTGGAGGGTTTTTAATACTATCAACATAAGAATTGTAGTTATTTCTTGCAATTTCTTCTGAAATGTAAACTTCAAGACCACAACCATCTGAAAAAGTAAAAAATAAAGATTTTTCAATAGGGTTATGAGTTAAATCTAATAGAATATCTTCAATTTTACTTTGAAATTTGAAATAATCTAATAAATTTTTTATTTTTAAAACATAATAAAAAGTATGATTTTTAATAGTTGCACTTTCTAAAAGAGCAAAGTTTTCAGTAGCAAGTCTTTGAGCAACAAGCATATAAGTCCTTTTGTTTTAGGCTTATTATATGCTTTTTAAGAATAAAAAAAATATTTTTTTAAAGAAGAGAATTAAAAATAAAGTATAAGTAAAGTTTTAAAGTCTGGTAAATACTTTTTCAATTCCTTTATTGAGAACTCCCAAAAGTAAAGAAGATAAAATTACAATAATTAAAAGAAAAATAAGAGAAAATTGAAGTAAAAATAAACCATCAAAGAATGATAAAATATTATTAATATGAGAAAACCAATAACTAATAATACCTAAACCAAATAAAATCCAAAAATGCATTTCAAAAAACCCTTTAATACTATTTTCTTGAATACTCATATCTAAACTTTCTTTTTTAATTAATATAAAATTAACCATAAATAATTGTTTTAATTTAGGATGTTTAGAAATAGTTTCACTAAAAAACCAAATAGTAAAAGAATAATATAAAAAACAAAGAGTAAAGAATAAACTAAGACCAAAAAAACCAACAAAATAAGTAAAGAAATATTGAAAAATAGTATCAAACTTGTTAATATTAATAATATATTGTGACTGAGTAATAACTAAACCAAAAAAAATACTTAATAAAGAAAAAATAGTAAATTGTTCAGTAAAGGTTTTAGGTGTTTTTTCAATAATTTCAATATCTTCAACAGAATAAGTGTATTTACTAGAAAAAGTTCCAAAAGTTTCTTTTTTATAAGCATCACCAGATAAAGTAACTAAATATCTTTTACTATTTTTTGAAACTAAAATTTTTGAAGTCCAAATATAGTTCTCTTCTTCTTTTTTATATTTTTTCTTATTTTTTATTTTTAATATTTTGAAATTTTGTTCTCTCAAAGCTTCATTAAAATTAGGAATATCACTCCAGTTTTGGTGGTTAGAGAAAATAATATCTCTAATTTCATTATCATATAATTTATTTAATAATTTACTCATAATTTTCCTTATTATTTTGTTAAAGAAATTTCAATTTCTTCAATATTATAAGCAAAACTATCAACCCATCTATCATAAGAGATTTCAGCAATAGCAGAACCATTAAGATAAACAGAGTAAGAAATGTTATCTTTAACTAATGAAAATTGTTTATACCAAGAAATGTCTGTTGAAAACTCTATTCTATCTTCATCTAAATAACCTTCATTAACTTTAAAACCTTTGTTTTGAAAAGTTTCAGTAAAGTCTGGTATTTCATCCCAATCAGTTATATCAAGACAAATAATTTCTCTAATTTCTCTAATGACTTCAAAGATTTCATCTTCATTTTTTTCAATGGTCATAATAATTCCTTCTTATATAATATATGTAATTATATAAGAATAAAACTTAAAAATAGATAAAAAAATAGGAAGGAAATGGGAAAGAGTTGGAAAAACCAACTCTTAAAAAGTTAAAAGATTATTTTTTTAAAATACCTTCTAATTCAATATTTAATTTAACTGTTTCACCAACAGCAATACCACCAGCTTCTAATACTTTGTTCCATTTAATATCAAAGTCATATCTATTAATTTTACCATTTAAAGAAAGACCAGTTCTTGTATTTCCCCAAGGGTCTTTAATAGTAGTTCCAGCAAGTTCTAAATCAAGTGTAACTTTTTTAGTAATACCTTTAATAGTTAAATCACCCATAACTTTATCTTCTTTGATATTAGTTACTTTAAATGTAATTTGAGGATATTTTACAGCATCAAACATATCAGGAGCTTTTAAATGTCCATCTCTTTTAGTATTTGCAGTGTTAATAGAAGAAGTTAAGATAGTTCCTTCTAAACCTTTTAAAGTTTTTGTTTCTTCATCATATTCAAAAGAACCAGAGAAATCATCAAATGTTCCATTAACATTTGTAACCATCATGTGTTTAACTTTAAAACCAACACTTGAGTGTGATTTATCAACATTGTATGTACCTGCAAAAAGTGAAGTTCCTAAGAATAAACCTGTAAGAATAACTTTTAAATTTTTCATATATTTTTCCTTTATTTGTAATTATACAATTAAAAAAAATAAAATCAAGTTTTTATTACTAATTAGTAGTATTTCTTTAATAAAAATAAAAAATGTTAAGAAAAGAAGCATTTTAACTAGTGTTTAAAGTAAAAAAGAAGTTTAAATCTTGACTTTTTTTCTTGTCTTTTCTACTAATGAGAACTCTTTAAAAGTAATTTTAACTATATATTCATTAAATTCAACATTTTCAATAAAGTCAAAAAAATTAAGATTAAGTAAAAAACCATCATTTTCTAACCAAATGGTTTCTTCTATTTCTTCAATAACAACAGATTTAGGATTATTTGGGTTTGGATTAATGTATTCATACAAGAATGGAAGTTCATCTAATAATTGTTTTAAATAAACTAGTTTTATCTCTTGGTGAGAAAAGTAAAAATTAAACCACATCTTTAACTTCCCATAAATTATTTGTATAATACATATCTATATTTTTTTTTGTATCTATATTTTTAATTAAAAACTCTTCAACTTGTTCTTCAATATATGTTTCAATATTTAATTGAACTTCTCTATATTTAGTATTAAGTTCCAAATTAAATAATAAATCAAATAATAATTTTAAACTAAAATCAAAAGAAGAACAAAACTTATCAATATAAGATTGCATTAAAATAATAACTTGTTGAAAAATCTTTGTATTATCAAAAAATAAAGGTTCTGAGTTTAGTTTTCCTCTATGATACTCTTTCTTGTAATATGAAGCATACTTTTCCACAATGAAAGTTAAATATTTTTTTTGTAAATTAAAAACAACATTTAAATCATCAGCATTTTTAATAATTTCAAGTTTAAATAAATCCATAATGTTCCTTCTTTAATTATAAAAATTATATAATTATATTACTTAAATAGTAATTAAAAAGAAGATTTAATAACTTCTAATTTAAACAAATCTTTTTCTTCATAAGAATAATCAAAAACCTCATAAATATTTTCATTATTATCATTTAAAATAGTTTTATCAATGTGTTGAATATATTTTTTAATAACTTCAATATTAATATGTTTTCCTAATAAACAATAAATATGAAAATAACTACCATATTTAGAAATATATTTATCTATGTGTTTCTTAAATAAATTACCAATTAGATATTCTGAGTATAAATATTTAGTTCTAATATCAGAAGAGGAGAATGTATCATCAAAAATAATAGAATTATCTAAACAAAAAGGTATTCCCATTGAAGAATATAAATGTATTTGAGTAAAATGAACTAAGTTTCTTCCACCTAATCCTTTTTCTCTAATATCATAAGGGTATTCAAATAAAACATTTAAAAACTTTAAATAATATGTAGAATATGTATTATGTTGTCTAAGACAATAACCTAAAAGATTTTCATTTCTATCATCTCTATTGTAGATATCTAAACCTTTTGAAATTAAATATCTTAATACTTTTGTACTTTTTTTGTTATGTAAAGCACCATAGGCACAATTTCTTTTTCTTGCATTTAAATAATTTAAATCACAACCTTCATTAATTAAAAAATCAACAACTTTTAAAGAACAATTAAAAATAGAATAATCTAAAAGACTTCTTTTATGTTTTCCGCCTCTTATATTGATTAAATCAACACCTTTGGATTTAAATCTTTTTAAAAGGTAAATTATTTTTTCACTATTTGATTTATTTCTTTTACTAAACTTAGTATCAATAAAACCTGAAACTAATAAAAAAAGAGGAGATAATGCAATTTCATTATAAGAAGTAATAATATTTTCTAAGTCAAATACATTATCAATTAAATAATCTATAAGTTTAATATCACCATATTGAACTGATAAATATAAAAGAGTTGTAATATAATGGTCATCATTACTTGTATCTTTTAAGTCAAATCCAATCTCTTTAAACATAATAAATAAAGAAGTCTTATCTAAAAAAAGATTTAAATTTTTTTGTAAGAATAAAAACATAATGGGTGTAGTATGACCATCCTCAAAGGGAGAATAGTGGGCATTGATATATGAAGGATTATCCAAAAAGAATTGTTTAATAGTATTTAAATCTTGATGAATAATATTATTAAACTCACTTTCATGGACTATAACTTTTTCATTCATTATATTAAACCTCAAAAATATCTTCTAAACTATTTTCAGTATAGAAGAAGTTTTCTTTAATTTTAGGATTAATTTTAATACTAAAATCAACTGCTATTTCTTTAATAACATTAAACATTTCAAAATTTCCAAAATGTTCTATCATTTTATTTAAGAAATCAATTTGTTTTTGAGAAACTTTATCATCATAAGAACTCCAAGGTTCTTTTAACATTTTTTTAATAACATATTCAGAAGAAAATAAAGTTAAATAGTTTTTTTCCATAAAATCAAAAATATAAGTATCATTATCTAAACTATAAAAGTTTTTACAATTTTCAAAACTTTTCCAATAAGTCCATCTAACTATCCATTCATTTTTAATATTAGTGTTTTTATTAAAAAAGATATTAATGTCTTCAATTTTTGATAAATCTCTTAAATACTCATTAGAAATAACTAAATCAACAATATGATTATCAAACTCATTTTGTGAAATTAAATTATGTTTTAATTTAAACTCTAAAAATTCTGTTGATTTAATATCATTTAATAAAGAGTAATTATCTTTTAACCAAGAAATAACTAAATCACTTTCTTCAAAAGAGTGTGTATTAAAACAATCAATATATATTTTCATATAATCAACATTATTACTTTCAATAAGTTTTTCAAAAATTACATTTAAAATATTATCACAATCTTTAATATAAGAAGAAACCTCTTGATTTAATTCAAAATATCTTAATAAAGAATAATCTTTCATTTGAAAATAACCAAACAAAGTTTCAAGAGAAACAATGTCAGTTAAATGTTTATGAATATCTTTATTATTGAAATGATTTAATACTTTTAAAGATTCAATTATGTCAATTAAATTACTATTTTTAGACATTTTTTCTAAAGTAAGTTGTTTAAAAGGAGGTTTAGTAATATCAATATGATAAGTAATACAATCTAAATACTCTGTTTGTTTATCTAACCCAGTTTCTAAGGTAATCTCAGCACAAATATTTTTAATTTCTTCATATTCATACATAGACACCCATTTTTCTCTTTTTGACCAATTTTTATGTTCTTTTTCTTGTATAAAATAACTATCAACTAATCTATTTAAAATATTAGGATATTTTGTTAATAATTTATGTTCAATGTTTTTACTAATATAAATCATTTCAACTTCAATTCTATCAGAAGTAATTTGTGTAGAGCAAGTGTGATTAAAAAACTCTAATATATCTTCAATACTCATAATATTATTAGAGAATATTTCATAGAAGAATTGAGAGTTGTATCTTGCAATTTCTTCTTTTTGATATCTTAATCTATTTTCTTTTGTTTGGTAAATGAAATTAGCATATTTAAAATCTAAATTAAGTCTATTGAAAGTCTCTAAAAGATTTAATTCATTTAGAGGAATTAATTTAGATAAAAATTCTTTATTGTTTTTATCAAAATTTCTATCAGAAGACCAACCTTTTTTTGTAATAAAAATAAAAATATTTTTTAAGTGAATATCATTATTTAAATCAAAAGTAGAATTATCAATAGTAAAGTTTAAATAATGGTATGGATCCCTTTTATTCATTGAAAATAATTCACTTGATTTTTCAAGATTGAAACAAACCTCAACATTAGAACAAGTGTTATCATTTTTAATGTTTTTAACATAATTAAATAAGTTTAGATTATTGTGGTTACAATAGATTAATAAGTTTTCTAAAAAATAATCATTAATAGTTTCATTGTTATCTAATTGAAATTTAATTTTAGTTTTAAGGTATTCTAATCTTTCATTATGAATGTTTTGTTCAAGTAAAAAAGAATAAAGGGCAATAGTACATTTTAATTCATGAATACTATCAAGGTTATCAAATAATAAATCTAATTTATCTTCTTGTTTTAAATACTGTAAAGTTTGATAAAAATTGTATTGTCCATTAAGAATAATAGGTAAAACAAGTGGTTGTAAATCAGTTAAGTTTTCTCTTGTAATTTTCTCTAAAACACCTATTTGTTTATCAATCTTATTTGCAAGATTTTTTAATTTGATAAAGTCTTTTAATTGATTAGTATTCATAAATAAACCTTCTTTTGTAAATATAGGTATATTTTACTATATTTACTCTTAAACAATACTTATGTAGATAGTTTTTGTTTTCTCATTTTAACAACTAAATCTTGTGCAGATTTAATTGAAGTTCTTTTGTAAAAACAGCCTTTTTGGTTATATGGTATTTTTGTATTAAACTCTTTATTTAATCTACAAATGAATAGTGGAGTATTGTTTTCATTCCTATCACCTTGATCACTTAAAAACTTACAAAAATGATGCCAACAAACTTGATTAACTTCTTTTGAAGTAAACTTAATCATACTATTTCTTTCTAAATATTTTTTCTAAATCTTCAATGTTTGGAAGACCTTGTTTTTCTAAATCTTCAACTAATCTTTCATAAAATGTTTCTTCTCCATCATCGCCACTAATAAACCAATCAACTCTTTGAGTATATATTTTAGCAATTTTTAAAATAATAATACCTAAGTCAAGTTGATTTTTAAACTTTTCTTTATTATCAACATATTCAGATAAAGAACTTTCTTCATCATAATAATGTCTATTTGTAATAGGTTTATCTAATCTTGAAATAATTCTTTCAAAACCTTCTTTAATATCTTCAATTCTATGTTGATTGTAATCAAAATGTCCACCACTCATAATAACTCCTTTTAAATGTATTTAATGTTGTTTTTGTTCAATTGTTTAACAATTTTTTCTTCAAAAGTTTCAGAATCACTATCATAACTTTCAATATAAATATCTTCATTGTTATAATTGAAAAAATAATATTTTTGTTCTTTTCCTGTAAATGGAGAAGTTCCTAATTTTATTGAAACTTTTAATAAATTTAAATCAAAATCTACTTCTTCATAAGAGGGGAATTCTTCACCATAAACACCATCATAACAAATAGTTCCAAAAGGTTCTCTAAAATAATATTGAAATTTACCATGAAACATAGTACAAATAGGTTCTTTCATTTTAAATATTTTCATTTTAAATCCTTATGAAAAAAACATAGGTGTTAGTCTATGTTTTACTTTTTTATTATATCTTTCAGTAGATAAAAAACCAATATTTATAGATTTAGTTAATTCTTCTAACCCATTTAATTCTTCATCCATTAAATGCCAATCAGATGAAACAAGAGTAAAATCATAGGTATCAGTTTCTAATAAATCAAAAAGAGGTTTCATTTCAGTTCCACCTCTACCTTTAACTGTTAAAAACTTTTCTAAATCTAAACCTGTTTTATCAGTAACTTTGTAAATATCATGAATACCAACATCACTTTGAACAATGTCAATTTCAAAACTTTTTAAACTTTTAATAATGTGATATAATTCACTTAAACATTTTTGTAATTCTTTTGTTCCTACGCTACCACTTGTATCAATATAAAATAATAATTTAAAGTGTTTATATGTTTTAACTTTACTTGGAACAATAAGTTTATTATATAAGTATCTTCTATCACCTCTTTTATAAGTATTAGAGTATTTTTTAAAGTTCTGAACAATTTTGTTAATATAATGAACTAAATTAGTTTTAGGTGTAGTTAATCCTTCAATAATTTCCATAAAACAACCAGGAACACCACCAGAACCTTTTAAACCTTCATTCATTTGAATGAATTGATATGCTTGCATTATTTTTTCATTGATTTGATTTTCTTCTTCATTAATATCTTTATCACTCATAGACCATTCATGGTTATTTAAATTACCATTTTGAGTTTTGGAAATATTTTCTTCTTCACTTTCATTATCAGTATCACATTTTTTTTCTTTTTGGGCTTGTTTAGGATTTTCACTTTCTTCATTATCACCTTTTGTTTCAGAAAGTTGGTCTAAATCACTAATATTTAAAGTTCTATAAAAATCTTCTGCACTACTTGAAACTTGGTCATTGTAATCATATACTTTTCCAATACCTTTTGATTGATTAGGTGTTTGAATAATTTCATTTAAAACTTTATCTTGATGAATAACTGCCTCAACTGCCATATCAGTTGCTAATTGCCACCTCATATTATTTTTACCAATACCTCTTGTTTTGTGTTTTAAAATTATATGTAAAAGTTCATGAACAATGTAATAAAAGAACAACTTTTTATTTTTTTTTAATTCTTTTGAAGCAAAATTATAATCAATAATAATAGAAGAGTTATCAGGACTAAAAATACCATATTTCTTACTTTTTTCAGTTGAATCAATTTCTAAATCAATAGAAGAAAGTAAAGAATTATAAAAAGGATGTTTAAGATATAAATAAGAGATAAAAAGTTGTAATTCTTTTAAAACTTCATTTTTATTCATAGAGTTCCTTTATTAAGTCGTTTGTTTTAAACTTTTAGAGAAAGTAGAGAAACTTTCAATAAAACTTTTGTTTTCTTTAAATAAATCTTGATTATTAAAAATAACAAATTGAAATTTGTTTTTAAACTCATTTGAAGAGTTTTTATTAACAAAAGAGATAACTTCACTATTTAACATTTGCATTACTTCTTTATTTGGTTGTTTATTAGTATATTTAAATAGATTTAAGAAATTATCACTATCTAATTTATCTAAGTTATTTTTTAAATATACTTTAACTAACATATAAAAAGCATAAGAACTATTTAAATCAGTTAATGTATGAACTTTTCCATTTCCAGCAAAAATATCTTCAACTTGAGGAACTTTTTTTAGTAATGAAAGATGATTTTTAAATTGAGACATAACTGAAAGTCCAAATAGACCATTTGCTACAACTTCAACAAAGTCTTCATCATCAAAACAAGATTTATAACTATCAAATTTAAACCAGTTTCTTGGAGTAGGGAAGTTGTCTTCATTAGAAGTTCCATCAAACTTATGTAATAAGTCAGGGTTTGATTTTAAGAAACTTGTAATAGTCCAATCAATATTATTTTCAAAAGCATGTTCTAAAAAATCTTCTGTATTAGGTTTAACATTGATTTTTAAAAATCTATTTACAAGTGGAGAAGGCATGTCAAATGAAATACCTTTATCATCAATACTATTACCAGCACCAATAATAAGAACATTTTTAGGTAAGATATGAGTTCCAATTCTTCTTTCTAAAACAAATTGATAAGCGGATCCAAAAACTTGTTCTGTTGCATGGTTGAATTCATCTAAGAAAATAATATATTTTTTATCACAATTTTCTGCTGGAAAAATCTCTGGTCTTGTCCAAATAGCTTTTTTATTTTCTAAATCAGGAATACCAATACCATTTAAATCAATACTATCATAATGACCTAATCTAATATCAATTAATTCTGCACCAATTTCTTTTGCTAATTGAGCAACTAATTCACTTTTTCCAATTCCACTTGGACCTTCTAAATAGATACTTTGATTTAATCCTGAAACTTCAACCATTTTTTTAATAGTATCTTTAATCTTTGAAGGGGATTTTGTAATTTTATAATCATTTGAAACTTTCATTTTTTACCTTTATTTTTCTTCATATTATTAAAGAGTACTTTAATAATTTATATTTCAATAATTATATATTAAATAACCTTAAAAACAAATAAAGAATAGTTTATTCTTTTAAGAGATGTTTAAGAACTAAAATGATATAATAAAATAAAAAGAAGGAAACTAATGAAAGAAAATAAAAAAATGGAAACAAAAAAGTTTTTTGGTTTTATTGGTATTTGGGTGTTGAGTTATTTTATTTTTAATGGTTTAGGTGTTTTTGAAAACTTTGAGGTAATTGTAGGATTATTACTTACATTATTTATAAGTTTAGGTATTAATGTTTCTCAATTAAAAAATAATGATGAAGCAAAAGATATGTTAAAAGAAGATTTTAATAATAGTTTTAAAAAGAAAGAAAATGAAGACTAAAAATAATTATTTTATTTTTAGTTATAATTATTAAAAAGGAAACAAATGCAAGATAAAATTATAGAAATATTAAATCAAACGATTGATATAAATGATAAAAAATATTCACAAGAAGGTATGGAATTAATTATTGAAGTAGAAGGAAAGGAATTAACAGCAGTAGTTAAAAAAATAGAAAGTGAAGGAAATTATAAAGAAGATTTTTTAGTATATATTCCAAATGGAAAACAAATATTCAGAAACTTTGCAATGTGTAATGAAGATGGAATAACAACACATTATAGTGGTTTTGAAAAAGGTGAAAAAAAAGATTTAGATTTCTTTTTTAACAATGGACAAGAAAAAAACCAAGATAGTAAAGTTTCAAGAAAACCAAATTAAAATAGTGGTTAACCACTATTTAATCTAATAATTACATTCTCTCATTTGAAACTACCAAAATCTTAAAAAAGAAAAATAATAAATAGATATTTCTTTATCATCAAAAAGAGGCAAACAACTTGAATAAAATTTTCCAATAAAAGTATTTTGAGTGTATTCATAACTTCCATAATTTGGAAGTTTTTTAGTAACAGTTAAAAACAATCCAAAGATACTACCAAAAGCAAAACCAATGGTTTTTGTTGAAGTTTTAAATATTTTAATCATACTGTTCCTTCTTAATATTTTATATTTAAATTATATATAAAGTTAATTTAAAAAGAGGTTAAAGAATAAAGTATCAAAAAAGTATCATTTTTTTCTAAAATTAAGGAAAAAAAGGTAAAATATCAAAAGGTATATAATGCCTACATAGTATAAGACTATGGTAATAAATTAAAAATGTCTGAGAAAAGGAGAAAAAATGACAATTTTAAATCAAATTACTAGTAGCCTTGTTAATTTATTAGAAATTAATAAGGAGGGTGAGTTTTCTTACAAAGAAACAAAGTTAAGAGCTAATATAGCTGCTGTATTTGTTTTTATGTTATTTACATTATTAACTTTAACATATGCTTTTGTATTTGAAGTATCAAATATAAATATAATTTTATGTATATTTATGGGGATGTTTTCAATGGCATATTTAGGAGAAATCCAAGAAAGTATATATTATGAAAAATCAAGTAAATATGATTTTGAAATAGTGTATAAACCAACATTAACAGGTAGTAAAGTTACAATAGTAAAGTATAATGATTGTAAGTTAAGAGTATATGAGGTTCCAAGTAATATTTTAAAAACAAAAGAAATAGGGGACAAAATAAGATTGAGAGGTCTTATTATTAAAGAAGATGGTCAAGAATATTTTAAAACTTTTGAAATTGATAAAAAAGAAGATGCAGAACATATGTTTGTATCAGTTATTATTGTATTTCTACTTGGTTTTATTACACCATTTATATTTTAAGGAGTTATCGATGAATGAATTAATTACAATTACAGGAAATGTAGTTCCTTATAGTTTTCCAGCACCTATTGATTATTTAGCATTACTAATTTTAGTATTGAATATACCAAATATAGTTGCATTTGTATGGAAACAATTTGACAAAGGTAGAAATGCAAAAGGAGCTGCTCCTTCATTATTTGGTGCATTTATGATTATTGTTTTAATGTATATGTTTAATTATAGAGCAATGATTTCACCTGTTGAACTTCAAGTTCTATCAACATATAATTCTAATGTTTTATATTTTAAAGAAGAGAAAGAAAAATCTTCACCTTCAAAAGAAGAGTTTGAAAAAGATATGAAAGGAAATCTAATGTTCAATTATAGAGGGTTGCTTCCTGAAAAAGAATTAAAAATAGGTTATATTGATAGAAGTAGAAATGATACAGAAATAAGTGAAGATAGTGTTTTCAAAAAAAATAAAGTATATGCTATTTATTATGAAAGTAAAAATAAATTAGGACAACTTAGTAATAATATTTTATTCCATAATGAAATGTTAACAACAGAATTATGGGTTAAAAGAAAATTCCCAAAAGAAGAAATGGATAAGTTGTATGAGACTTTGAAAAATTACTCTTTAAAATTAAAATCAGAAAACTCAACTGAAAAAGTTGAAACAAAAAAATAAAACTCACCTAAAGAGAGAGATTTTCTCTCTCTTAGAACTCAAAACCCCTATTTTTAAACTTAAATTAAGAATTAAATAATAAAATAAAGAAAAATTAAAGGGTAGTAGTGAATTACTTTTTGTATTTATTATTTAAACTATTTAAAATAACTGTATTTAAAATATCAAAACCAAAAATGAAAAAAGTTTTAAACTTCTTATCAAGTACATATCAAAAAATGGATAAAAGACATGTAAATGTAATAAAATCTAATTTAGACTTTGTATATGGAAGGTTAATATCTAATGAGTATAAAGAAGTAATTGTAGAAAGAGTTTATATAAACTTATTTTATAATGTATATGAGTTTATAGTTAATGGTAAAAATCAAAGAGCTAGGTGAATATGAAGTGGATTACTATAAACCTATTGATATTGAAACAATAGAAGGTGAAAATAAAAGTCAAAGGCTTAGTCAAGAAATTACAGATACATATTCAAAAGCAATAAATGAAGACCCAACTCAATGGTTTTGGCTTCTTAAACAACTCCCCACTAAAGTGAGGAGATTTTATATACCGGTTTAATCGGTTACAGAATAATGTTCTTCTATTAATAATTTAATTTTTTTATGTTGTATTTTCTTTGAAATTAAAAATACAAACTT
>Ga0209955_1000030_pt1 | contig 62048 bp, 52 predicted proteins | sample SalPonA_A_H2O_MG_FD_185716 | JGI IMG/M metagenome (GOLD analysis project Ga0209955, IMG submission 185716) | Water microbial communities from South San Francisco under conditions of wetland restoration - Salt Pond MetaG R2A_A_H2O_MG (SPAdes)... | ecosystem: Environmental > Aquatic > Non-marine... | reverse complement strand
ACTTCAACGATGTATTTAGAATCTTCATCCCAACCTAATCGAGTCTTGACCGTCACCGGCTTATTCACCGCTTTAACGATCTCTTCTGTCATCTTCACCATCTTCGGAATGTCCTGCAAAATACCTGCACCGGCACCTTTACAAGCCACATTCTTTACTGGACAGCCGTAGTTGATATCGATAATATCAGGATTGCTCTCCTCACAAATCGCAGCGGCCTGACGCATACTCTCGATCTCATTTCCGAAAATCTGAATGCCCAACGGGCGTTCATATTCGTAAAAATCAAGCTTCTTGACGCTCTTCGCTGCATCACGAATAAGGCCCTCAGAGCTGATAAACTCTGTGTACATCACATCTGCACCGTGGTCCTTGCACAGCTTGCGGAAGGGTGGATCACTCACATCCTCCATCGGAGCAAGCAAGAGTGGAAACTCCCCCAATTCAATATCGCCTATCTTTACCATGCTGCAAAAATACAACCCTATGGCCTACACTGACAAAACTCTTCTATGGGGAACTGCAAGAACCTCCCTAGTTTTTGCACTCATCACCTTGACTTCCGTTGCATTCTTTGGCGGAATTGGCTTCATGTTCTCGGAACGCATGTACGGCATTCAAAGTCCAACAGGCATGCGTTGGGCCCAATTCTCAATCGCCCTCGGCCTCTTTCTTATGCCGCCGCTTTTCTTCGCCTCCCTCTCTAGCAACGATCCATTGAAGTTTTTAGGGCTACGCAAACTCCCCACCTACCTCACCGCACCGCACTCAAGAAAAAATGCTACACCACTCCCCCCAACCTTTCACACCTACCTCGCACTCGTACTACTCACCGTTGGCTGCTTCTTTGCCGTAGATCTTCTCTCGCGCTCCTCAGCACTACTTCCAAATACCGACTGGGTCCAAGGATTGCGCGCGCAAGAAGAGCTTGTACAAAACACTTTGAGCACCCTTCTCGCTAATATGACGATCACGACCCTTCTACTCAACGGTATCGTGATGGTCCTCGTCCCCGCTCTTGGAGAAGAGCTCTTTTTCCGAGGCGTCCTTTTAAAACTGTTCAACAGAACCTTTGACTTTAGAAAAGCAGCATTTTTCTCAGCGGTGTTCTTTGCTTTAGCACACCAGCAGCCGTTAACTTTCCTTCCCATCTTCTTTATGGGGTTTACTTTCGCTTATGTGAAAATGTGGACCGGCACTCTCTGGGCACCCATTCTCATGCACGCGATCAACAATGGATTTGCTTTAGGCAGTGCCTGGATGAATGAGGGCGTATTAGAAACTACTAGTCCATTGCCTCTTTATGCTACCCTACTCGGCGTTATTCCCTTCATTGTGGGTGCCTGGTGGCTCCGTCAGATTCAACACCGGCATACTGCCTGGGTACGCTAACCCCCTTTAAAACACCTCCTGCATCAGGTGTTGCTCGACCTATTCATGCAACACGACTTAGCAGGAGGGGAACTCGAGATACCAGTAGAAAGTGATGCGCAAAAAAAAGCCGACCCACAGTATGGATCGGCTTTCGCTATATAAGCGTTTCTCTTTGCCTAGTTCTCTGAGCTGTATAACGCATCTACGTTTTTAGGCTGCAATGAACTATAGTTGATTTTCAACGCTTGCGCTTTGCGCAATTGCAATTTGATATCTGTGATTAAACCCATCTTCACGGACTTATCCGCTTTGATACTCATGGTCATCATTGGACGCTCTTCTTCAGACTTCGCTTCACGCTCTTGAATAACGAATGCTTGCACATCGTCAATAGAAGCAAACGCATCGTTCAATTGAATACGTGGCGCCTTACCAAACTTGTCTTGGTATTTCTGACGCGGTGCACCGGCGTAAATGTAAGTAACCAAAGATTTGCGCTCGAGCTTCTGAATCTCCGTTGCTTGCGGTTTGTTCACCGCAACCTTGAGATCTACTTCACGCATCACCGTAGCGACCATGAAGAAGAACAAAAGCATGAATACAATATCAGGTAGTGCCGAGGTATTTACCGCCGGCAACGCCTTATCCTTCTTTTTCTTAATTACTGCCATTATCCACCAATATTTAATGGTTCTGCCTCAGAAATCTTCTGCGGGTAAGCGTTCTTGATCTCCTTGATGATTTCCTCATCTTCTTCAGGATCCATCTCACGGTAGCTACGACCATAGTCGCGCTCTGCCAACTGATCACGAAGATCTTCGTAAGCAGCAACAAGCTCATTCTGAACTTTCACATACATACCGTACGAGGTACCGCGGTCATTTTGCAAAGAGATAACCGCTTTATCAGGGTTATCTGAGCTGTTAGACATACCGTATCCCTTACAGTGCTCACAAGAACCGTCACCGTTGTTATCGATGAATTCCATAGCTTTCGCGCGAAGTTGCGAGATCTCAAGGTATTCGTCTTCTACCAACAACTGGTCATTCGAGTTGACAAGTACTGTAAAGATGTTACGTTCCTTAATCGGAGGAGGATCTTGAACAAGCTCTTCATCATACGGCGGCAGCTTTCTATTGATCCCTTTATCCGTATCCATGGTAGTGGTTACAAGATAGAAGATCAACAAAAGGAATGCGATGTCCGCCATCGATCCGGCATTGATTTCTGGTATGGCTCTTTTATTTCTTGCCATAACGATCCTTATTTAGTTGCTCTTGAAACGAGTGAGTAGACTACCGCCAAAACAGCTCCTGCACCAATGATGTAGAAGGCATTTAGCATGGCGCTAACCAAACGTGTAGTTTCTTCAGTAACGTCTTTGTAATTCATGTAGTCAGCACCATCCGCAGTTGCGTAACTCAATACGGCAACAACAATGATTGCTACTAAACCGATACCCACACCTTTGATTCCTTTCGGGTTTACAGCAAGTGCGAGCACGAAGCTCAATACGGCTACAATCACACTAATGTAAGTGGTGATCATTCCGTAGGACACATATCCAGGAGCGCTTTCCTCGTCCATAGCTACCATGATAAACATCACAACACCTATGATTCCGAGTACGATTCCCAGAAGACGTCCAATTAATGGAAGTTTACTAAGCATACGAATTAGCTATTTTTCTTTTTGTACTCTACTAGAATATCTAGGAAAGAGATAGATGCATCTTCCATTTTGATAACGATACCGTCAATCATTGCAACGATAAGGTTGTAGAAGATTTGTAGGATGATCGCTGTGATCAAACCGAATACTGTAGTCAAAAGTGCTACTTTAATACCACCCGCAACCAAAGAAGGGTTGATATCACCTGCTGCTTCAATCGCGTCAAAGGCACCAATCATACCGATTACCGTCCCCATGAAACCAAGCATTGGTGCAAGTGCGATAAACAATGAAATCCAAGAAACACCTTTCTCAAGTTTACCATTTTCAACAGAACCAACGCTCATGATAGACTTATCTACCATATCAAGACCCTCGTCGTAGTGATCCAAACCTTCGTAGAAGATCGTTGCTACTGGTCCACGAGTGTTGCGACAAACTTCTTTAGCAGCGTCGATACCACCGTTGTTCAATGCACCCTCAACCTCAGACAACAACTTTTCAGTGTTCGTTTGAGCGAAAGTTAAGTAAAGAATACGCTCGATAACCAATGCTAGACCTAGAACCAAGGCCAACAATACGAAAGACATGAAGAATGCACCACCCTCAATGAACTTTTCTTTTAAGATCTGGGTAAATGCTTTGTCTTCAGTTGCAACTGCAACTTCTTCAACTACTTCTTCAGTAGCTTCTTCTTCAACAGCAGCTGAATCCATAGACGCTGCAGCTGAATCCATTGTTTCTGTAGCAGAAGAATCTACTACTTCAGTAGCCGCCGTATCTTCTTGAGCGTAGGCGTTTACGGTACCCATTGATAGGGCAACGATAGCAAGCAAAGAGAGTGCTTTTTTCATTTTAACTAGAATTTGATTTCTTTATAAAGTGTTAGTGCATCGACAGATTACGGCCTGTAAAAAGCCAATACGTCGCCGAAAATACAAAAAATTGGTGTCGTTACACTATTCTGTAAGTTCTCCTGCAATACTTGAAGAAAACTTCATACGAAATTCTCCTTCTGAGAGCCCTTCGCCCAGCAAAATCATTGATTTCACCAAAGCACTTTCAAAGGTCATATCCTTAGCGCTCAACATATTAACCTCTTCTAACGCACTTGAGCTATCGTACAGACCTGGAACTACAGAACCGCTAACACACTGTGAAGTATTGACAATAATGGTTCCATTTTTTTCCAAACGGCGTAAAAAATTCAAAAATGCAGGCGTTTTAGGTGCATTTCCCGCACCAAAAGTGCGTATTAAAAGTACTTTCCACCCTTTAAGCACCGGGAGTGTATCGAAATCCAATCCAGGATAAAGCGTTACCACACCTACTCCGGTACCCACTAATTTCTGAAAGCGCAGCTCACCACGAGAATTCCAAAGTAATTCTTCGGAAAGGTGAACTTTAACTCCGCTCGTAGCAAGCGCGGGAAAATTGGGTGAAGAAAAGGCGTCGAACTCATTCGAAGAGCGCTTGTAAGCACGGTTTCCACGCAATAATTGGTATTCAAAATAGATGCATACCTCGCGAATGAGCGGAAAACCATTCTCATTGCACATCGCAGCAAACTCAAATGCACTCACCAAATTTTCAACGGCATCGGTTCTCAACACACCCACAGGAAGCTGAGATCCAGTAATAATTATGGGTTTCTGAAGTCCTTGAATCATAAAGCTCAGGGCACAAGCCGTGTAAGCCATCGTATCGGTCCCATGAAGAATCACAAAACCATCCACCTCGGAGATCATCTCCTGAATAACCTCGACCAATTCCACCCAAACCTCTGGCACCATTTCAGAGGAATCAATAGGATTGCGCAATGCGCGCGGTACTATTTCGATGGGTAAAAGGCCCAAGGACGGCACTTTGTCGGTCACCCCATCAAAGTCCATCGGAGTCAATTTACCTGAGGCGTTCTGACGCATTCCTATCGTCCCACCGGTATAGATAAGAGCTATTTTACGCATAGTCGCCAAATAATTGACGGGCATTTTCCGCCGTTTGCTGTATCAATTCTTCTTTGCTCTTACCCGTCGCTTCGCTTACCACATCGACTACTGAACTCAAAAAGGCTGGTTGGTTCTTCTCACCTTTGAATTCCGTTGGTGTTAAATAAGGTGCATCGGTCTCTAAGAGCAAACGATCCTCAGGAATAGTTCGAAGCACAATATCTGTAGCCGATCTATTGTAGGTGTAAGAGCCTCCTACGCCAAAATAAAATTCGCCCAGCTTCATTGCACGCTTGATCTGTTTCTTCCCACCGCTGAAGCAATGAAAAACACCACGAAGTTTTCCTTGGTAACGCTCCTGAGCCGCTTCCAACACAGGAAAAAGTTGCTTAAAGCTACTGCGTACATGAAGCGCGATGGGCAAATCCCATTCCACAGCCCAAGCGAGCTGCTGCTCTAACGCCTGTATCTGAATATCTAATGTAGAGGTGTCCCAGTGTAGGTCCATACCTATTTCCCCAACCGCACAATAGGCCGTAGGATTGGCGAGATAGTGCGCACGAATGGTGGCCAATTCTTCCTCCCATCCCTCCTTAACATAACAAGGATGCAATCCAACCATGCGGCCGACCTTGAGTCTCGGGAAATCTAGCACGACTTGGTCCATCGCCTCTAAACTCGAAGCGCTAATGTTAGGAAGCAATACAGCGGACACACCTGCGTCTAAAGCCGCTTGCTCTACCTCAGCTTTGCGCCCGGCAAAAACGGTATCATAAAGGTGACAGTGCGTATCTACAATCATTTATAAGGGTACGTTTCCGTGCTTTTTCTTCGGAAGTTTCACCGCTTTGTTTTCGAGCATTTTAAACGCACGAATAAGACGCTCTCTGGTCTCCTCCGGAAGAATTACCTCATCGATATAACCACGAGCTGCTGCCTTGTATGGGTTGGCAAACTGCGCTCCATACTCTGCTTCTTTACGTGCCAATTCAGCCGCCGAATCTTCGGCTGCCGCGATTTCTTTTCTGAATATTATTTCTGCAGCACCCTTCGCTCCCATTACCGCAATCTCGGCGGTTGGCCATGCAAAATTCATATCTGCACCTATCTGCTTCGAGTTCATTACACAATAAGCACCTCCATAGGCCTTGCGAGTAATGACCGTGATTCTTGGAACTGTAGCTTCACTAAACGCATAAAGCAGCTTCGCTCCATTGGTGATAATCCCGTTCCACTCTTGATCGGTTCCTGGCAAGAAGCCCGGTACATCCTCAAATACGAGCAATGGAATATTGAACGCATCACAGAAGCGCACAAATCGAGCTCCTTTGGTAGATGCATGAATGTCTAAAACACCCGCTAAATATGCCGGCTGATTTGCTACCACACCGATCGTCTTGCCTGCCAAACGGGCAAATCCAACCACCATGTTCTCCGCAAAATCTTTGTGTACTTCGTAAAAACTATCCTCGTCCACCGTTCCTGCAATGACCTCTTTCATGTCGTAAGGTTGATTCGCATTCTCCGGTACGATGCTCATTAAGCCGGGACGCATCTCATCCCCAGCCTCATAAGGAAGCGAAGGAGGTTCCTCATCACAGTTTTGAGGCACGTAGCTCAGTAGCGTCTTTAACCCCTCAATGAGCGCAATCTCGTTCGAATAGGTAAAGTGAGTTACACCACTTTTTGAGGCATGAGCGCTGGCTCCACCGAGCTCTTCCGCTGTAACCTCCTCATGAGTCACTGTTTTCACCACGTTTGGCCCAGTAACGAACATGTAAGAGGTATCCTCCACCATCATGATAAAATCGGTCAAAGCTGGAGAATACACTGCTCCACCGGCACACGGGCCCATCATTGCACTAAACTGTGGAATAACACCCGAGGCTTGAACATTTCTGTAAAAGATATCACTGTAACCACCGAGAGATACTACGCCCTCTTGAATACGAGCGCCACCACTATCGTTTAAACCGATCACCGGCGCACCGGTTTTCATGGCAAGATCCATCACTTGAACGATTTTTTCCGCATGTGCTTCAGCAAGTGATCCCCCGAGAACGGTGAAATCTTGGGCAAAAACATAAACCAATCTACCATTAACCGTTCCATAGCCGGTTACTACGCCGTCACCATGAATCTTTTGCTGGTCTAGCCCGAATAAGTTACTGCGGTGTTGTACCAGTGCACCTGTCTCCTGAAACGACCCTTCGTCAAGAAGGAAGTAGATACGTTCACGTGCTGTGAGTTTTCCTTTGGCGTGCTGCGCTTCTACGCGCTTTACACCGCCGCCTTCTTTACTTTTAACTCTAAGGTCGAGGAGTTCTTGACGTCTGTCTTGCATGTGGTGGTTCTATTGTTGTGTAGGTTGTAAATCTAAAAAGTAAGTGCTGACAAGTTACTTCTTAGTGAAGGCTTCTCGCAAATTTACTTTGCCATGTCTGTGGAATCGTTTGGTTTCTTTAGCCTTACGACGAATTTCCATTTGTTCCTCCTCTGGCAAATGAATGACCTCTATGCACTGCGGCGTACAACACCCTTCATGCGCCTCAGCACATTCCTCACATTGTATGAACAATAGATTACATGCTTTATTGGCACAATTCACGTGACGTGCACTTTTCTGGCCACACTGGTGACATTCTGAAATTACTTCACAAGAGATTTCTTCGCCAAGACGTTCGTCAAAAACGAAATTGATACCGTGAAACTTATTGTCCAATTTCTCTTCTTCAATCTGACGGGCATAGTCGATAATACCGCCATGAAGCTGGTTGACATCTTTGAAACCGTGATGTTTTAAAAACGCAGAAGTCTTTTCACAACGAATCCCTCCCGTACAATACAGTAAGATTTTACGGTCTTCCTGTCCTTTAAGTTTCTCCAAAACCATAGGAAGCTCCTCTCTGAAGGTTTCCGCCTCGGGTAAAATTGCCCCTTCAAAATGACCAATTTCACTCTCGTAATGGTTGCGCATATCGACCACAATCGGATCGGCATGTTCAATAGCGTCATTCCAGTCTTTTGCGGCGAGATGTGTACCGACATCCGTTACGTCATAATCTTCAGGCTGCAAACCGTCAGCAACAATCTGCTCTCGGACCTTCACCTTCAACTTTAAGAAGGATTTACCTTCCGTTTTATCGGTCACAGCAATCTTAAAGGGAACATCCTTAAAGTACTCATAGCCATGAATGTACTTTTCAAACGCATCCCAGTGATGTTCTGGAACATTCATTTGCGCATTGATACCCTCACGAGAAATGTAAATACGACCTAAACAATCCCAAGCCGACCATTGCGCAAATAATTCATCGCGCAGTTTTTGCGGTTCGTCGATAATCACATACTTGTAAAATGAAAGGGTCGTTCTCTCGAACGTTTCCGCATCCAACTTTGCTTGTAGCTCTTCTCTGCTGAGTTTGTTTACTAAATCTCTCTTTCCGGCATTAGGATCCATGGCACTCGTATTTATATCGCGCAAAGATAAGTTATCTTTGAGCTTTCAAAAGTTGACACTTATCACATCTCAGCACATGAATACCACCATCCTCATTCTCGGCGCCTGCGGACAAATTGGCACCGAGTTGACCCTGACTCTACGCGCAAAATACGGTAACGATGCCGTCGTAGCCTCTGATATTCGCGAACCCCAACTCAAGGAACTCAAAGCAGGCCCGTTCGAGATTCTCGACGCTAGTAATTATGATCAGATGCGTGCGGTTTGTGAGAAATACAACGTAGGCACCCTCTACCATTTGGTGGCAATGCTTAGTGCAACGGGTGAAAAATTCCCAATGAAAGCTTGGGACCTCAACATGCAGAGCCTCTTACACGCGCTGGAATTGGCACGGGAAGGAGTACTCTCAAAAATCTTCTGGCCGTCATCCATCGCAGTATTTGGCCCAACCACTCCTAAGCAAAACACGCCACAACAAACAGTTATGGAGCCTTCCACCGTATATGGCATTTCAAAGCTTGCTGGCGAGCGCTGGTGTGAATACTACTTCAATAAATATGGAGTTGATGTCCGCTCCATTCGCTACCCAGGTTTAATCTCATGGAAATCACAACCTGGAGGAGGAACCACCGATTACGCCGTTGAGATCTACTACAAAGCAATCGAGGAAGGGCGATACACTAGTTTTTTAAGTGAGCACCGCGCTCTTCCCATGATGTATATGGATGATGCGATTCGCGCGACCATCGAACTTACTGAAGCGCCGGCGGAACAAGTAAACATCCGCAGCAGCTACAACCTTGCAGGGATTAGCTTTGACCCGGTAACCATAGCTGCGAGCGTAGCAAAATCAGTACCTGGTTTCGAAATGGATTGTGAACCTGATTTCAGAGAAGAAATCGCAGCCTCATGGCCCGAAAGCATCGATGACACTCAAGCCCAAAACGATTGGGGTTGGTCTATGGAATATGATTTAGACACCATGACCGAAGCGATGCTCACTAACCTCAAAGCAAAATTGAAAGGGGACGCAAATACAGTTCAATAATCGAACTAGAGACGGTCAAAATAGAGCAGCGCTCCGAAGTTGATCCGTTTTCTTGATGAATAATCGGCGTTTCAAAGAACGGAACACTCCTACTCCTCGGTATACCAAGAACTGTACTTTTGGTAGTTGTTTGCAATACGCTCTATTTCACCACTTCTGAGTCTTTCAGGAACGGGACCAATCTGCTTTGCAGGAACACCTGCCCAAAGGGTGCCCGCAGGAACTGTGGTCCCTTGTGTGACCACGGAACCTGCAGCAATGATGCTTCCTCGCTCAACGCGACAATTGTCCATCACAATGGCCCCCATACCGATCAGCACATTGTCTTCAACGGTACATCCATGTACCACCGCATTGTGCCCAATACTCACATTATTTCCGATTACCGTAGGATATTTCTCATAGGTGCAGTGGATGGTCGCATTGTCCTGCAGGTTCACAGCATTCCCCAGCGTGATGGCATTAACATCCGCACGGATCACACTGCCGTACCAAAAGCTACAACCTGTTCCGCATTTGAATTGTCCGATAATCACTGCGTTTTCGGCGATGAAAACATCTTCCCCGATCTCTGGGGTAAATCCTCGTAGTGGGCGTATGAGTGGCATAAAAGTGTTTTGATTGCTCGATGTAAACTAGATTAAATAATTGGTTCTACAAAGCAGCGGCCTACGAAAAGGCCACATAGAAATCCTCTATGAGTCCTCGGTGGTTTATGAACGACTGCGATGTATTTTTGTACTTGTAAACAGACGACACTATGGAAATCAAAAGAGTACCTGTCAGTATATATGCGGAAATGACACCGAATCCGAAGGTCATGAAATTTGTAAGCAATAAAATGCTTCTTCAGGCCGATTCTGTAGAATTTCGAAATATAGAGGAAGCTAAGCCTTCACCACTCGCTACAAAACTATTCCACTTCCCATTTGTCAAGGAAGTCTTTATTTCTGGTAACTACATCGCTATCGCTAAATTCGATGTAGTAGAATGGGACGATGTAGCACAAGAGGTGCGCATTTTCATTACTGAATTCCTCCAAGACGGCGGTGTTGCTGTACATGAAGACCAGCTTGAAGCTCCGAAAGAGGAAGCAGAAGCTGGCCAGGAGTCATCACTTCGCCCCGAAGATGTCGGGGAGGTAGAGCGCCGCATCATTGATATTCTAGAGGAATATATTAAGCCCGCAGTAGCTCAGGATGGAGGAAACATCGCTTTCATTGGCTACAAGGATAAAATTGTCGAAGTACAACTTCAAGGCGCTTGTTCAGGCTGCCCTTCTTCGACCATGACATTGAAGAATGGAATTTTAAGCATTCTCCAAAAGATGCTACCCACTTTGGTGGACGATGTTGTTGCCGTGAACGGTTAATCGAGCATTCCATCAGCATAAAAAAAGCGACTTCCTTTAGAGGAAGCCGCTTTTTTTATGCGCGAATATTAGTTCGATGAGTCCAGGTCTTATGCTGGATTCATTCCCATATGCTTCAAGTGTCTAAAGTGACCTTTCAAAGCAGCAATGGTCGTTTTGTATTCGTTGTACGGTAGTTTAAACTCGTCCGCTGTTTTTCTTACAATCTCAGCAATCTTAGGATAGTGAACGTGATTGATGGTCGGGAACAAGTGGTGCTCTACCTGGAAATTCAAACCTCCTGTGTACCAAGTAACGATTGGGTTCTTCGTACTGAAATTAGCCGTAGTTTTCAATTGGTGCTCCAGCAATGACGATTCAGCAGCCTCTTCTTCAGAAGGGAATTCTGCTTTATCCACCACGTGTGCCAATTGGAATACTAAAGAAAGGATCAAACCAGCGACTACGTGCATGATCATGTTTCCTAGCAATACCATGTACCATGGAATACCGATGGCCATTGGCAAAACATAGAATACCGCAAAGTGTGCACCTTTACCCACGAGTAGCTTCGTCCAAACCAAGCCTAAGCTTTGGTCACGCGCTTTGAATAAATCACTCTTGTTGTAGTTGATTACCTGCTTAAAGTCTTTTTCTAACAACCACTTCCAAGTCATCAACGTATAGGCAAATGGCGCATAAATGTGCTGGAATCTGTGTTTAGGCTTCAACTCCTGTGAAGGGTGGAAGCGGAACATAGATCCTGTCTCGATATCATCATCGTGACCGTCGATATTCGTATGGGTGTGGTGCTTCATGTTGTGCTGTACACGCCATGTATATGAGTTACCAGCAAGCATATAAATGACTGCACCAATCTTGCGATTGATCCATTCACTACGAGTTACGGTATTGTGCAATGCGTCGTGCATCAAATTCATTCCTACTCCTGCCATTCCAATCCCTGTAATTGACCACAAGACTACCGTCCAAAGCAAGGAGGTATACCCAGTAAGGAACAATACGAAAGGAACTAGATACATCGCGAGATTCGCGAATGCTTTCAAGTAAAACCTGTAATCAGCTAAACCCGATTTTCCTTGATCTTTCAAGTACTGTCTTACTCTTTTGCGTACTTCACTTTGGAAGTCACTACTACTTTTAAATCTTAACATGAAATTTTCGTTAATCCGATGTGTAATTTACGAACTATAACAGCAACTCCGACGACTTCGTTTATTTTAGCATTTCATTTAAGAGTATACATCATGTTGAAAAATCAAAAGCCACAAGAGCTCAATGCTTGGAAGAAGCTTCAAAAGAACTCCATCTACGATAAACGCACGCTCAAAACACGTTTTTACGAAGATCCTGAGCGCTTTGAAAAATACCATATCCATTGGGACGGCATTCTTTTTGACTTTTCAAAAAATCATATGGGAAGCGAAACTTTTTCGCTATTTCAGGAACTTTTGGAAGAAGCCGGCGTTCGTGAAGCCATTCACGCACAACAAAGCGGTGAAAAGATTAATGTTACTGAGGACCGCGCAGTATTACATACTGCACTTCGAAACATGGGCAACGAACCCATTTACGTCGACGGTGAAGATGTAATGCCAGGTGTCCGTGATTCATGGGCAAAATTGGCCACGTTCTCCAACCGTGTACGCTCGGGTGAATGGAAAGGATACTCTGAGAAGCGCATTACTGATGTAGTGAACATAGGTATCGGTGGTTCTGATCTTGGTCCACGTATGGTTATCGGTGCGCTAAAGCCATTCGTAACAGAAGAAATGAACTTCCATTTCGTTGCGAATGTAGATGGTGCTGACCTACACGAGGTACTTAAAAAGGTCGACGCAGAAACAACGCTGTTCATCATAGCATCAAAAACTTTTACCACACAAGAAACCATGCAAAATGCCAACAGCGCAAAGCAATGGTTCTTGAACAATGGAGGAAGCCAAGCCGATGTAGCGAAACACTTTGTCGCGGTGAGTACCAACGCTGACGGTGTTGCAAACTTTGGAATCGACACGGAGAATATGTTTGGTTTCTGGAATTGGGTAGGTGGACGCTACAGCGTTTGGTCTGCTATAGGCTTACCCGTGATTCTTGCTATTGGGTTCCAAGGATTCCAAGAATTCCTCTCTGGTGCACATGCTATGGACAAGCACGTAAAAGAGGCAGATTGGAGCGAAAACATTCCAGCACTTATGGCAATGCTCGGTATTTGGTACCGCAATTTCCACAATGCCACCAGCCACGCCATCCTACCTTACGACCAATACTTGGATCGATTTGCAGCATATTTCCAGCAAGGCGATATGGAGAGTAACGGAAAATACGTGGATCGTGCAGGCAACCGTGTGAACTACCCAACTGGTCCAGTTATTTGGGGAGAGCCAGGGACAAATGGACAGCATGCGTTCTATCAGTTGATCCACCAAGGAACCGATTTAATTCCTGCGGACTTTATTGCTGCGAAAAAATGCCAGCACAGCTTGAAAGATCACCACCCAATTCTTCTTGCGAATTTCATCGCACAGACAGAGGCGTTGATGAAAGGAAAGACGCGTACCGAAGTTGAAATCGAAATGCGTCAAGCGGGTATTTCTGACATTGAAGTGGAAAAAGTTGCTCCGTACAAGGTCTTTGAAGGAAACCGACCGACCAACAGCATCGTACTAGACGAAGTTAACCCTTACCACCTCGGTCAACTCATCGCTGCCTATGAGCACAAGATCTTCATACAAGGTGTGATTTGGAACATCTACTCCTACGACCAGTGGGGAGTAGAGCTAGGGAAAGTTCTAGCGAAAGCGGTATTATCTGAACTTAAAGGAAATCATGGCAATCACGAACACGATAGTTCAACTGATGCACTCATTCAATATTTGAAAAAGTAGTAAACCGTCAGATAAACTCACGTAAATGGTCCAGCAATTCATTGAGTTGCTGGGCCTTTTCATTTGACATCCCTTCAACGATGGACTCGACCACTTCCTGCTCCATCAAACGAGTGACCAACTGTAATCCAGATTCTGTAAGGTATACGTATACCAATCTTCTATCCTCTTGATCGCGTACTTTCTGAAGGTGTCCCATAGCGACCAATCTATCCACCATACGTGAGGCATCGCTCATCTTATCCAACAAACGCGCTCTAATCTCCGAAGTAGTTGAACCATCTGCACCAGCACCACGTACAATACGCAACACATTGTACTGCTGCATCGTGAGACCTTCCGCTTTTAATCGAGTAGTTATTTCACCTTTTAGCTGATTGTAAGTGTAAATAAGATTCACCATGAGCTTGGCTTGCTCAGATCTAAAAGATGTTTGTTTGATTTGGCTCTCTAAACTCATACTAACTCTAACACCACGTCGGGTAATTGTTCAAACAATAAAATTAAAAAAAGAAACCCGCACTCCAAGAGCACGGGTTCCGTTGATTATGAATGAGTTAACCGATTAGACTTTCATGATATCCGCCTCTTTTTTATCATAAAGGGCATCACACTTTACAATGTACTCATCGGTCATTTTTTGGATGGAAGCTTCGCTATCTTTTTGCAAATCTTCACTTAATCCGTCATTTCCAAGCTTCTTAAGCTCGTCCATAGCACTTTTACGAGCAGCACGAACACCTACTTTAGCGTTCTCACACTCCGACTTCGCAAGTTTCGCTAAATCTCGACGACGCTCTTCGGTCAATGCCGGAACACTAATAATGACACTCTCACCGTTGTTCATAGGATTGAAGCCAAGACCGGCGTTGAGAATTGCCTTTTCGATCTCAGGAATCAATTGCTTTTCCCAAGGCTGTATACTGATGGTTCTTGCATCCGGCGTGTTTACGTTACTCACTTGGCTTAGAGGAGTAGCTGAGCCATAGTACTCTACCATAACTCCTTCAAGCATCGATGGATTTGCGCGTCCAGCACGGATCTTCACCATGGCTTTTTCCAGGTGGCTGATCGCCTTATCCATATCGTCTTTAGTCGCGTCAAAAACTAGGTCCAATTCGTCTTGCATTGTATCTAAAACTTAGAGTTTGTTTCTTAATTCTTCACCAAGGTACCTACACCCGCTTCACCACTGATCACTCTCATCAAGTTACCCGGTGTATTCATATCGAATACGATAATAGGCAGTTCATTTTCTTTGCTCAAGGTAAAGGCCGTCATGTCCATAACATTCAGCCCACGGTCGTAAACTTCCTTAAAGCTCAAGGTCTCATATTTCGTAGCTGAAGCATCTTTTTCTGGATCCGCAGTATAGATACCATCTACACGTGTTCCTTTAAGAATGACATCTGCTTGAATCTCTACAGCGCGCAAGGTAGCCCCTGTATCCGTAGTAAAATATGGATTACCCGTTCCAGCACTAAAGATTACTACTCGCCCCTTTTCTAAATGACGGATAGCACGGCGACGAATAAATGGCTCGGCAACTTTGTCCATTTCAACCGCACTCTGCAAACGGGTCTTCACACCAGCACTTTCGAGTGCACCTTGTAACGCCAGCCCATTAATGACTGTTGCAAGCATTCCCATATGATCAGCTTGAACACGGTCCATACCGTTAGATGCTCCACTAATTCCACGGAAAATATTACCGCCACCAATCACAATACCAATCTGCACTCCAGTCTGCGCAGCAGCTTTGATTTCTTCGGCATATTCAGCAATTCTTGCTGGGTCAATTCCAAATTCTTGATCGCCCATCAAGGCTTCCCCGCTCAATTTGAGCAGCACACGATTGTATTTCATCTAGCGTCGGTTTGGGTGCAAATATAACCCAACCACTGACCATCCACAATGTCACTGCGTCAGATAGCACACATTCGAACAAAAAAAAGCCGCACACTGCGAAAACAGGTGCGGCTCTCAACCTTATAAGTTTGGTCTGAATTACAGCGCTACGCGTGCAAAGTCAACGATTTCCAAACCAGACTGAACGCTCTGCAAGTATTTTGCAACGCTCATTTTACTGTCTTTAATGAAATCTTGATCCACCAATGTGTTCTCTTTGAAGAATTTGTTCAAACGACCCATTGCGATTTTGTCTAGCATCTCTTCTGGCTTGCCTTCTTGACGAGCCAAATCCTTACCTACTTCAAGCTCGCGATCGATTACTTCCTGAGGAACTGCATCACGGTTCAAAGCAACTGGGTTCATAGCTGCAGCTTGCATAGCAACATCACGTCCAGCTTCAGCAGCTTCAGCAGTCAAACCTACCAAAGTACCGATCTTGTTCCCCATGTGAATGTATGACGCAACATAAGCAGCGTTCACAGTAGCCAATTCAGAAACTTCGATCTTTTCACCGATTACACCAGTTTGCTCTTGCAATTTATCCGCGATAGTCAAGCTACCTTCAAAGGTTGCAGCAGCAAGTTCTTCTTTAGTAGAAGCACCGTTCTCCAATGCAAGTTCAGCCAACTTGTTAGCCAATGCAACGAAGTTTTCGTTCTTCGCTACGAAATCAGTTTCACAAGATAATTTGATAATTACACCTTTGTCAGAACCGTTAGTCTTCGCGATAACGGCACCTTCAGTAGCATCGCGATCCGCACGCTTAGCAGCTACTTTTTGACCTTTCTTTCTTAGGATGTCAACTGCAGCTTCGAAGTCGCCTTCTGCTTCAACCAAAGCTTTTTTACAGTCCATCATACCCGCACCAGTTTGCTTTCTGAGCTTGTTTACTTCAGCAGCAGTAATCTTTGTTGCCATGATATAGAGTATTAAATGATTGTTTGAAATTAAAAAAGAGAGCCGCAAAGGTTTCCCCACGGCTCTCTAAACTTTATTCTATTGCAATAACAAGATGCTATGATTAAGCCTTAGCAGCTTTCTTGTCAATTTTTGCTTGCTCGGCAACAGCTTTGTCGCTCTTGCGCTGAGATAGACCACCTTTGATGCCGTTGGTTACGTGCTCCATGATTGCTGCGATCGACTTCGATGCATCATCATTTGCTGGAATAGCGTAATCTACACGACGTGGGTCAGAGTTTGTATCAACGATACCGAAGGTCGGGATACCCAACTTGATCGCTTCGTCTACAGCAATGTGCTCACGCTTAATGTCAACGATAAACAATGCAGCTGGCAAACGATTCATATCTGCTACTGAACCCAAATCCTTTTCCAATTTCGCACGCTGACGGTCTACTTGTAGACGCTCACGCTTTGAAAGTGTTTCAAACGTACCGTTTTCTTTCATCTTGTCGATGCTCTGCATCTTCTTGATGGCTTTACGGATAGTTACGAAGTTTGTCAACATACCTCCTGGCCAACGCTCAGTTACATAAGGCATGTTAGCATCGCCAGCGTATTTCGCTACGATTTCTTTCGCTTGCTTCTTAGTAGCTACGAAAAGGATTTTACGACCTGATGCTGCGATTTTACTCAAGGCTTCAGTCGCCTCGTTCATTTTCGCTTCAGTCTTGTGAAGGTCGATTACGTGGATCCCATTGCGCTCCATAAAGATGTAAGGAGCCATGTTTGGATTCCACTTACGGGTCAAGTGTCCAAAGTGAACACCCGCATCCATGAGTTTTTTAATGTTGTCTGATGCTGCCATTTTCTTGAGTTTACTTTCCTAGTAAGCAATGTACCAGTAGCCTGTGTTAAGAGTCTGATACATTTGGATACTAAATCTCGATTAACGTTTAGAGAACTGGAATTTCTTACGTGCTTTCTTCTGACCGAATTTCTTACGCTCAACCATACGTGGGTCACGAGTAAGTAGTCCGGCAGGCTTCAATGCTGTGCGGTTCTCGTTATCAATCTCAGAAAGAATACGAGATACACCCAAGCGAATTGCCTCTGCTTGACCAGTGATACCACCACCTACAACGTTTACTTTAACGTCGTAAGATCCTGTAGTCTCTGTCAAAGAGAACGGCTGCTCTAACTTGTAGTGCAACGGCGCAGTGTTGAAGTAGTCCTTATAGTCCTTGCCATTAACGGTGATGCTACCAGCACCTTCGTCCATGTAAACACGGGCTACAGAAGTTTTACGTCTTCCAATTGCGTGAAACTTTGCCATTTATTATTACTTATTTGATTTCATTAATGTTGATGACCGTAGGCTTCTGAGCTTCGTTCTTGTGCTCAGGACCTGCGTAAACGTGTAGGTTGCGGAACAACTCAGCACCTAGACGATTCTTAGGTAGCATACCCTTCACCGCTTTTTCCACAACGCGCTCTGGGAACTTCGCCATGATTTGCTCAGGATTAGTTGTGCGCTGACCACCCGGGTAACCCGTGTGCCATACGTACGTTTTCTCTGTCATTTTATTACCGCTCAAAACAACTTTGTCTGCGTTGACGATAATCACGTTATCGCCACAGTCAACGTGAGGAGTGTAATTAGGTTTGCGCTTACCTCTAAGAAGCAAAGCCACTTTTGAAGCAAGACGACCCAAAGTTTGGCCTTCTGCGTCTACTACTACCCAGTTTTTTTCAACTGTTGCCGCGTTGGCTGATACTGTTTTGTAACTTAATGTATTCACCGCTAATGCGTTTTATATGTTTAAAGTGATTGTTCTCACAATCCCCAAAAAGGGCTGCGAAAATACACCTTTATTTGCCTAACAACCAAAAATCTATGCACAAATTGTTGACATTCTGATTTCTGCACGGTTTTTGAGTTGTCTCTTACCTATTAAATCCCGAAATTGCGGACTATGAGAAACCACTCGAAAATCCTTATTACGGCAGCACTTGCCTTACTTTCAATCGGTTCAACAGCACAAATTTGTGGTCATGATGAGTTAGAAGCCGAAGTAAAACGTCTATATCCTAATTATGAGAGCGCCGAAGCGGAGTTCATTCAAGGCATAAACTTCGACAAAGATAATGCAACTGAGGGCACGGTCTATGAAATTCCTGTAGTGGTTCATATCATCTACAACACCCAGGACGACAATATCTCAGATAAGCAGGTACAAGATGCGTTGCGCGTCTTGAACGAAGACTTTAGACGATTAAATGCCGACACTACAAATACGAGAGCAGTTTTTGCCGGTGATGCTGCAGATATGGAAATCCAGTTCAAATTGGCCAAACTAGATCCTCAAGGAGAATGTACCACAGGTATCACACGTACTCAAAGTGCTCTATCGGTGAATGCTTCCAATAATGTGAAGGGATTGATCAGCTGGCCGAACAACAAATACATGAACATCTGGGTAGTCAACAGTATTAGCCTGAGTAGCGCCACACAAGGAACGGTACTTGGGTACGCCTATAAACCTAATCCGGGTCAAAGCACCACCTTTGACGGCTTAGTGGTACGTCACGACCGCATGGGCGTGATCGGGACAGGAGTGAGCATGGGGCGCACCTTAACACACGAGGCGGGCCACTATTTGGGCTTAGACCACCCCTTCAAAGGCGGATGTTTCCAAGGGGATAATTGTGCCGACACTCCTCCAGTGCTCGAAGCCAATTTTGGTTGTGACCTGACAGCGAACAGTTGTTCTATTGACTCCCCGGATCGCAATGACCAGATTGAGAACTATATGGATTACGCGGATGATCAGTGTACCAATATGTTCACCAAAGACCAAAAGGCCATCATGCGCAACAACCTAAGCATAAGCAATAGAAGAGGTTATTTGGTGACTGCGACGAACCAAACCAATACTGGTATTGCGGATGGAGCAGAGCTTCCTTGTGCGCCACAGGCAAATTTCAAGGCGAGTGAAACAATTCTATGTAATGGCACCACCGTGCAGTTTACAGATATCAGCACATTTGGTAACCCTACGAGCTGGTCTTGGTATTTCCCTGGTGGCACACCATCTACTTCTACCGCTAAAAATCCAACGGTGACCTACAGCTCCACTACAGGAGTTGGATTGAAAAATTATACAGTGGGACTCACTGTATCCAATGCCGTAGGATCGTCACAAAATCTTATTGACGGTTATATGAGTGTAAGAGGAACTGGAGGAGGAACCCATACTTGGGTGAATCAGTTCAAATCGGGTTTCGAATTCAACGACATTCCCAACAGCAGCTGGCACGTTGAAAATGCGGAGGGAGATGCTATAAAATGGAAACGCAACAGCTTCAATCACTTCGAGGGGAACTACTGCGTAAAACTGGATAACTTCAATAATGACCCAGATAACTCGGATGCGCTTATCACGGACCAAATTGTGGTCAGTAGAGCTACCGCAATGAACTTTACCTTTAAATATGCAGTTGCGAGCCGCCCTGGTGGAGCTGCGGATCAGATAGTAGTCAGCGTCAGTGACGACTGTGGATCCACTTGGAATACAGTACGAACTATTTTAGGACCGCAATTATATGCTGCGTTGAATAAAGTTAATCCATGGAATCCTACCTCGTCGTCTCAGTGGAGAAGTGCCACTGCCAACCTCAACGACTACGCTGGAGGAAACCCAATTATGATAAAAATTGAGTTTATCTCTGGAGGAGGAAACAACGCATTCTTAGATGATTTCAATCTCAATGTTACGCTCGATCAACAAGAATTGGATGCAGCTGATGTTCAAATCTATCCGAACCCAAGCAACGGAATCTTCCAAATAGAAGGATTGCCGATGGGAAGCGATTATCAAATCTTTGGTATTGATGGACGTGAAATAAAACATGGAATCCTTGGAGCAGATGCGCTTCTTGAATTAAATGCTTCTGCTGGCTATTACATTTTCCAATCGAATGGCATACGTAAACCATTGATCATTCAATAAGAGTCATCGCAAAATTTTCAGAGCACAAAAAAGGCGCCAAAAGGGCGCCTTTTTTTTTGGACATCTATTTGCGTATTTCGTCTTCAATCTTCGTCGGGAGCATCACATCCACAGGATGTTCCTCTAGAAATTCGAGTAGTCCGATATAGTCTTCGGATAAGAATTTCAGAACGGTTTGTGTCGCTTCTTCGGTTCGCGCAGATAATTGGTCAAACAATGCTCTTTCATTGCTGCTCCAAGCACGTGATGAACTCAACAACTGCCATAGTGAACTGCCCCACTGGTTCGACCACACCTCAGGTTGTTCGAAATAGCCTTTCGTTTCCTTTTTTCCAAAGACATGGTAACGTACTGCCTCCAAGGCTTTTGCTGTGGCTTTAACCGTATCCACTAATGCAGAATCTGAAGCATAAGGCTCGCGCCCGAGTAAAGACTTTAGGCGATCGATGTTTTCATGTGCTTGTGCTAAAGATTGAACAGCAAGATCCAAATCGGCCTCGATGCCCTCGATCGCTTTGAATGCCTCGCGGCGCGATACCAAATCGCTCTCACTTACCCACTCAGACATGCGGTAATCGTATTCCACACTCAAAGGCTGCCTTGCGGTTTGACCGTCCCAATTCACGATAACAAGGTATGTTCCAGGAAGTACGGGAGCACCACGGCGATCCGTTTGCTCTTTCTGCTCCTTACGAACCTTAAACTCGGGATAGTAGGTTCCTTTTTCCCACATAGCCCAGCGCCAATTCAATAACCCGGCTTCTTTGACTTTAATGAATTGTGTATATATCGTATCTCCCGCTTCGTCCTGATAGTCCACCCGAAGTTTTTTCTTGTTATCATCTGCGACTTCTGGTAGATACACCGTCATACGTGCGCCAAAAGGACGATTGTCACCCCGGAAAGTAGACATACCCGCAAACCTAATTCCAGGACTTTGCTTGCGTTCCCATTGATAGGCTGTAGGAGGAGCAAAGAACGTCATATCGTTTAATTCGTTGTCTTTGGCCAATTCCCTCAAGGGCTCAATATCATCTATTACCCATGCGCCACGGCCAAAGGTCCCCAAGACCAAATCCTTTTCACGTGCTTGGAAAGCCATATCCATGATCTGAACCGTTGGGATATTTTTAGACCATTTCTCATACGAACGACCGCCGTTGACACTAACGTACAGACCGTATTCACCACCGACGAAAATTAAATTTGAAACCTCTGGATCTTGCCAAACGCTCAAAACGGGTCCAAAAACATCGTTATCATCTACCATACGGGTCACCTTCTTGCCGAAATCTTCGATTTTATACAAGTAAGCACTCCAGTTATTTCTGCGATAGTCGTTCGCTACGACCCAGGCCGTACCTTTCTCGTAATCCGAGGCGCGAATCTGTGGAATCCAAGATCCTTCCGGAAGTCCTTTGAGCTTTCCACTCAAATCGGTCCAACTCTCGCCTCCATTCATGGTCACATGTAACTTGCCATCATCCGATCCGGTCCAAATTACATTCTTGTCCAATGCGCTTGGCGCAATGGCGAGCAAACAGGTATGGTTTTCAGCACCAGTTACATCATAGGTTAACCCTCCACTCTCGAGTTGCTTTTGCTTCTCTGGGTCATTTGAGGTCAAATCTGGACTGATAATGGACCAATTCTTCCCGTTATCGGTACTCTTGTGCAAATATTGCGAACCAAAATACAAGTTCGTTTGTGGCTCGTGCGGGTCCAAAGCTATCGGCGCATTCCAATGCCAACGCAACTTCTTTCCATCAGGATGCACCGGTTTGATGAGCTCTGAATACCCCGTTTTAGTGTTCACCAGAGCCACATTACCCTCTTGACTTTGTGCATACACCGCATCGTTGCGTCCCGGAATGGGCACCACATCAAAACCATCGCCAAAGAACAGCTCATTCCATTCTTCATTTCTAATACCATCTGTCGTTAAGCTATATGCTGGCCCCATCCAAGAACCATTATCCTGCATACCTCCATATACGTAGTATGGTAAGCGATCATCTACATTGATATGATAGAATTGGGCCAAAGGCAGATTTTCCACAAAATGCCAACTCTCACCATAATCGTAAGAGATGTTCATTCCACCGTCGTTCCCCTCGATAATATGTGCCGGGTTGACCGGATCTATCCACATGGCGTGATGATCGGGGTGAATTCTATTGTAAGGAGTAATCGTTTTCCAATTTTTCCCGCCATCATCACTACGCGTGACATACGTCCACAAGCTATACACTCGATCTGAATTTTGTGGATCTACTCTCAGGTCAGCATAGTAGAATGGACGATTGCCCGCCTGCTCGCTCTCGGTTACTTTGAACCAATTTTTTCCGCCGTTGGTACTCTTATACACCCCATTCTTTTTCTCTGTTTCGATCAAGGCGTACACCACATTTGAATTTGACGGAGCAATAGCCAGGCCTATTCTACCTAGATCCCCTTTGGGCAACCCTTCCTCTTCACCCAATCTTTTCCAGTGCTCTCCACCGTCATAAGTAATAAATAAACCACTTTCTTTTCCACCACTGGTAAAGAACCAAGGCTCTCTGCGGTATTCCCACATATTTGCGATCAATTTTTTCGGGTTATTCGGATCCATAACCAAATCCCCTGCACCCGCTCTAGGGTTCAAATACAAGCTGTTCTCCCAAGTCTTTCCTCCATCGGTCGTTTTGAATACGCCACGGGGGCTATCGCCCCATGCAGAACCCGTCGCTCCCACATAAACCTCATCGGTATTCTCCGGATTGATCACTATGCGATGAATCGTTCGGGTATCCTCAAGACCTATACACTCCCAAGTGTGACCACCATCGTAACTTTTGTACAACCCATAGCCACTCGTCTGTGAATTGCGAGGGTTCCCCTCTCCTGTTCCGACGTAAATGATATCTGGATGTTTTGGATCAATAGCGATCGCTCCGATCGATGCTACTTTTTCGTTTTGAAAGAGCGGCGTCCAGCTCTGACCGTTATTGCTACTCATCCACAGGCCTCCGCTTGCAGCACCTGCATAGATTGTCGTTGGTATGTTAGGATGTGCAGTGATGCAAGTAACCCGTCCGCTCATTCCTGCCGGACCGATATTTCTGGTAGAGAGCCCATCCATGATCCATTCTAAAGAAGTCTTGTTTTCTTGTCCCTGTACTGGGGTTCCCCAAGAATATACCAGAGCTGCGATGAGCCCTATGATCCACTTTTTATTCATCGTTTTACGTTTCTATTAAATACTCCAACCCGAACGGTACTCGCGGCTAACCCACTCGTTCGCCATGTCCAAGTTTGTTACTTTCATTAGTTCTCCGTCCCAATTCAGTCGCGTTCGACCACCATATTCGTAAGGCGCCCAATCCTTTGGGCCCTTGCCAGGCTTCAGGGTTTTGTGTTGGAAGGCACGAATGGCGAGATTTCCCATCAGAACGCTTTCGGTCAATGGACCCGCCTGTGAAAACGGCGATGAGGTTTGAGCTTTGCCGAGGATACCGTCGACGAAATTGGCCACGTGACCGCTGGTCCCATTTTCAACTCGAACCAAGGTCTCTTTAGGCAAAACTACTGACGCTCCGTCTTTCAAATACACACGAGGATTTCTGCTGTAAGTATCTGTTACAAGTATACCCTTGGTCCCATAGAACACACTTCCACCGTCCCAATTTCCCGGCATATCGTCTTGCGGCAACAATTCCGGACGCTCAGGCATCAAGCCTCCATCGTACCAGTTCAACTTCACCTCCCCGAACTTCTCATGATCGAACCGTAAGCGCACCACTGAACTCGGGGGACAAACTCCGCCATAAGAGGCTTCCACAAAATCGTCCGACCACATCGTTGTACAACTCGCTTCTGCCGAGGTTGGGTAGCCAAGCCCTAAAGCAAGATACGGGGTCTCCATAATGTGACAGCCCATATCGCCCATCGCACCGGTCCCGAAATCCCAGAAACCACGCCATTTAAAAGGCAAGTAGCGAGAATTGTAATCACGCATCGCCGCGGGGCCCAACCAAACGTCCCAATTCAGATCAACCGGAACAGGTTCTCCAGTGGTTGGCGGTTGCAAGCCTTGCGGCCATACCGGTCGATTCGTCCAGCAATCCACCTCGTTTACCTCACCAATCAAACCTGCATTTATAATTTCCTGAGCGGTTCGTAGACCGTCCGACGAAGCACCAACATCACCCATTTGTGTGACCAATGCCTGATCTTTGGCAACCATCGTCATCATACGCGCTTCAGCAATATTATGAGTAAGTGGCTTTTCTACAAAAGCGTGTTTACCGGCTCGCATGAACGGTAGTGAGGTAACGGCATGTGTATGATCTGGAGTTGCGCAAAAAAACGCATCAATCTCGTTCACATGACCATCATACAGTTTTCTGTAATCGCGGTATCGTTTCGCTTTAGGTAGTAACGCATACGACTTGGCAGCTTGCGAGTCACTTACATCCGCCAAAGCCACAAATTTCACTTTCCCTGTTTCGTGTAAACTTTTAAGCACGCCGTGTCCACGTCCCCCAACACCTATTCCTGCCATATATATGGTATCAGAAGGTGCAATATGTGAACGACCTAAAACATGTGCTGGAACTATGGTTATGGCGGCTGAAGCCAATGCGGTTTTCTTAAGAAATGTTCTTCTATTCATTTGGTTTGGTACTGTGTTTGCCTGTTTATTGAGTCCGCAAGAAGTTATGAATTAATCTATTTATATTACCGCTATAAAAATTCAATTATGAAGACCCTAACGAAACTCGCCCTAATCACATTCTTGGTTTTTGGCACCTTCAGCGCAAAAGCCCAATACCGAGAGATGGGATTGCAAAGCACCTCCCTGATGGGAGTCATGTATGGACCGGTATTTGACCTTCGTCCTACCTTGAAATGGGGCAAGGATTTTAATAAAGTCTACAGATTCAGGCTGGACCGCACCTATTTAAACGCTTCTTCTTACCAAGACCAATTCTACCTAAACTTCTCCACTGGATTTTTCTTCGGCCGCGAAAAGCGCCGTCCGGTAAACGATAAGTTCTTTATTATCACTGCACCGGAAATTGGTACCTACTACGCTACCAGTAACAACTACCAGAACATTTCGCCTTCCCTGCGCTACAACTTCGGTGCCTTATACCGTGTGAACGATCATATCGCAGTTTCTGTGGAAGCACCATTAAGCCTAGGTCTCAACTTCTACCAAAGTCAAGGGGACTGGCAAAACGCGAGCATGAACATGAGCCTTCTAGGTGAAAGTCCACTTATTACGCTCGCCTACACCTTCATCAAAAACAAATAAGCTCAACGGCACATCGTTTACCATAAAAAAAGCCCCGCAATGCGGGGCTTTTTTATGGGTCATTTGCCAAAACAACAAAGGTTGTAGCACTTCGATTTTATTACTCCACGGTAACCGATTTCGCTAGGTTACGCGGGCGATCAACATCACAACCGCGCATTACTGCGATGAAGTAACTCAATAGCTGTAAAGGAATTACCGTGAGAAGTGGCGTTAACGCCTCTAGTGTTTCCGGAATCTCAATGACGTGATCCGCACTTGCTTGAATCTCTGTATCTCCTTTAGTTACCACAGCGATTACCTTACCGCTGCGTGCCTTTACCTCTTGTACGTTACTCACAAGTTTCTCATAGTGCCCATTGTTTGGTGCAACTACAATAACTGGCATGTTCTCGTCAATCAAAGCGATAGGCCCGTGCTTCATTTCTGCAGCCGGGTAGCCTTCAGCATGGATATATGAAATCTCTTTCAGCTTCAAAGCTCCTTCAAGGGCTATCGGGAAATTGACCCCACGTCCGAGGTACAAACAATTCGTAGCGTCTTTATACAATGCAGCAATGCTTTCGATATGATCGATCGACTCTAATGTTTGTTCTACCTTTTTAGGTATGACACTAAGCTCGTTCAATAGTGCTCTATACTCCGAAGTAGAGAATTCACCACGTATTTTACCTAGTTCTAGCGCCAACATCGTCAATACAGTCACCTGTGATGTGAAGGCTTTCGTGGAAGCCACACCGATCTCTGGTCCAGCGTGTGTGTACGCACCAGCATGAGATTCTCGAGCGATCGTTGATCCGGGCACATTACAGATACCAAAGACCATGGCACCCGCTGCTTTCGCCATTTTGATCGCGGCTAATGTATCGGCGGTCTCACCACTCTGTGAGATAGCGATAACGATATCATTTTTACGAATAATAGGGTTGCGGTATCGGAACTCTGAACCGTATTCTACCTCTACCGGTACTCGAGCAAACTCTTCAAATAGATACTCGGCTACCAGTGCGCTGTGCCAAGAAGTACCACATGCGGTGATAATAATACGATCTGCGTTGCGGAAACGATCTGCATACTCTTCTAACCCAGACATTTTAATCATCCCTTGCTCGGGAAGCAGTCTACCGCGGAAAGTATCATAGATGGCACGAGGCTGTTCGTAGATTTCCTTCATCATGAAGTAATCATAACCGCCTTTTTCGATGCTCTCAAGATCCATTTTTAGTTGATGTATTGTAGCATCAACCGTTTCGTCGTTTTCGATCAAACGAATATCTAAATCCCCTGTAGCAGAAACCGCTGCCATTTCACCGTCTTCGAGATAAATCGCATCCTTTGTGTACTCTAAGAAAGGGGTAGCGTCTGAGCCGATGAATTTCTCATCTTTTCCAAGACCTATGACTAGGGGCGATCCGAGTTTAGCGACTACGATTTCTTCAGGAGCGTCTTTGTCGTATATACAAATGGCATATGCGCCTATGACTTGGGCTAATGCAAGACGCACTGCCTTTCTTAAATCACATTTTTCTTCCGATTGAATGTACTCAATAAAATTGACCAGTACTTCGGTATCGGTCTCACTGTGGAATGCATAACCTTTTTCTAACAATAACTCCTTCAGGGACTGGTAGTTCTCAATAATACCGTTGTGTACTAGAACAAGACTCCCGTTATTTGAAATGTGCGGATGCGCATTGTGGTCTGACGGCTGTCCGTGTGTTGCCCAGCGCGTGTGCGCAATACCTGTAGATCCAGAAACATCATGCGCCTGCGCATGTGCCTCCATCTCTTTTACCATTCCCTGCTTTTTGAACAACGCAATATTGCCCTGTTGTGCTAAGGCAACACCCGAGCTATCATAGCCACGGTACTCTAAACGCTTGAGGCCGTTTACAAGAATCGGAAAAGCCTTGCGATCACCGACATATCCTACAATTCCACACATAAGAAAAGGTATTAGATTGGTTTATTTGATTGGTTTGGTTTGGTTGATTGTCCTTTGACTCAAAAGTAAGAATCTTCTTACTCTGATTTGGTATAGTAGACATTAAATTCCATAGGGATGCTAGGATGCATACCGCCTCCGAGTACAGCACGGTAGAGGTTTCCACTAGATGCAGAAGGCGCTACAATCAGCGGTAAAACTTCACCTCGCTCATTGACGAAATCATGTACCATACGAGTTACATTGAACTTGTATCGGTACTCGCGAATGTCCGCACGTACTACAGATCCACCGGTAGCATTCACGGATGAAGAGTAGTCTTTGATGAGTTGCTGCGCAGAATCTAAATCTTGCAATAAGAGCAAGGTGTTGGGTAAGGTATACGGCCCGACGGTTCCTTGAAGGACATCTGCTACTAATGTAGCACGGTTTATACTGTAGTTCTTACCAATCAAGGTATCCAATCCAGGAAATTCAAGAATGGTGCGTACACCGCTTCCTCCCTGAACATAGGTAAGTACTTCGCCGTTCACCGTGTCCATCATATCGAGATCGAATTGGGCAGTAGAATGATCGTTTTTATACACGTTGTAACTGCCCACAGGGTCACCAAAATTTTGGCCGAAAGTCAGGTTGAAAACCTTTGGCACAGAATCTTCTTCTCCGGTGTGGTAGTACAATTCAATCATAGAGCCAGGGTTGCTTAGATTGAAGTAACCTGCGACATCACCCCCGGGCCCAATATCACTGAAGTGAAGTCCTGGAACCTCAGCTACAAAAGACTCGTTATCCGCCAAATAATCCGCACCAGCGATAGCTGGATCAAACAATACTGACTGGAAAAACGACGGATCCATATCAAAGGACAAATATCCCACCAACGAATCAACGCCATTGAACAAACGAGCAAATGGATCTAAAGCAACGATGGTATCGGCAACAACAGCGCCTAAGACTGATGTATGATTTGAATAATAAGCAGCCGTATCAATGAGCGGCTCTGTGAGTGCATTTACTTGCACGTGAATTTCATCGCCAGGAATCCCATAATAGCCGCTGTATGCGAGACGGAGTTTAACCGAATCACAAACGGTACCTTCGCCGAAATCTGGTGAGGTTTTCGATAATAAGAATCGAGTAGCAAAAGCACTCTCTGTGCGCCCAAAAACAGGGTCAATGAGATTTCCAAGTACTACCTTCGAAGGACTTTTGGTAGAAATACTGTCCCACGGCACGGTGTAACTGACCACCGGAAAAGTCAATCGTTCGCCAAGTTCTGGTCGATCGTTAGTGAACTTACCGGCACCTATAGTACCATTGCTTTTCTCACAAGAGGAAAAGGTTGCCAAAACAACGAGTGCGGCTACGAAATGAAAAAGAAGTTTATTCAACGTCGGTGGTTGCAAGAAGTGATTCATAAATCTTGATAGCTTCTTCTGGCGTTTGCGCAAAATTCTTGCCATCAAACACAGGAATATTGTTTGCTTCACAATATTCAGCAACGTGATCTGTGTTCTCCTCTCCTAAAATGACGACATCTGAGTACTTTGCTGCCAATTTCTGCAGATCCTCACAAGTAGGAGCTTCCAAACCTTCGGTCAACGAAGAATCGATCTCATCAAACTCTAGTCCTGCTTTCAGATTTGGTCCTAAAGGTCCTTCAAAACCGTTATCATAAGCCGAGAATACGATTTTCGCATCTTTGAAAATTGGGTTCTCACTCTGGAAGAGTTTCAAATACATTGGAACCAAAGCAGACATCCAACCGTGAACGTGAATGACATCTGGTTTCCAGCCTAGTTTTTCCACAGTATCAATCGCTCCTTTCGAGAAGAAAAGCGTGCGCTCGTCATTGTCTTCGAACAACTTACCGTCGGCGTCCGTGTAAGTGAACTTGCGCTTGAAATACTCCTCATTATCGATAAAGTACACTTGCATTCTAGCGCCTGGAACAGAAGCAACTTTGATAATCAAAGGCATGTCCATATCATTGATCACTACATTCATTCCGCTGAGTCGGATAACCTCGTGAAGCTGGTGTCTACGCTCGTTAATGACGCCAAAACGAGGCATAAATACACGCACCTGGTGCCCACTATCGTTGGTTTTTTTGGCCAATGCTAGTGTAGAACTAGAGATCGTGTTTTCCGGTAAGTAGGGGTGAATTTCCTGTGAGATGAATAGAACTCTCTTGCTTTCCATAGAGGAATCGTGTGTGTTTAGTAGGCGGCAAAGATACGATTTTATAGCCTTGATATCAAAGAATAGCCTAGTTTTGAGCTCCTTTGAAAAATTTTATGAAGGTTTTAAGATCTCTTTCCGACTTGAACCTGTGGAAGCAGGAACACCATGAACAAACACTTGGCTTTGTGCCGACTATGGGCGCGTTACACAGTGGACATTTCGCTTTGGTAGAAGAAAGCCGACGCCAATGCACACTTACTTTGGTGAGTATTTACGTCAATCCTACGCAGTTCAACAACGCTGAAGATTTGGAGAACTACCCTTCCACCTTGGATGCCGATTTGGCTGCACTTCAAGAGCTTGAAGTAGATGCCGTTTACCTGCCTACTGAAGCGGATCTTTATCCAGAAGGGCCTAAGTCGCGCTCGTTTGATTTTGGAACCTTGGCCCAATTCATGGAAGGCGCCGGGCGACCGGGGCATTTCGAAGGCATGGCCACCGTAGTCACCCGATTTTTCGAACTTATTCAGCCTGAAGTTTCCTTTTTCGGCGAGAAAGATTACCAGCAATTGGCCATTATCAATTTCGTGGTCGAAGATGAGGATTGGCCGTTACGTATTCAGCCTGTTCCAACGGTGCGCGAAGCGGACGGTCTAGCCAAAAGTAGCCGTAATCTTAGGTTAAGCCAAAGGCAAAGAAAAGAGGCTGCTGAGATCAACAAGCGGGTATTGGATTGGGTGAGAAGCGGTCAGTGGAAAGGTGTTTCTGTAGAGTCTGCAAAACAAACCTTGCGCGAGAGAATTGACCAAATACCTTCGCTTCAAACCGAATACGTGGAGATCGCCGATGCCAAAACATTAGTTCCTATCGAATCATTTGCCGCACCGACCACCGCTCGAATTTTTGTAGCCGTGCAGTGCGGAAAAGTCCGATTAATAGACAACTATCCTCTTTTTTAATCTACTTTTGCGCCATGCAAATAGAGGTTGTAAAAAGTAAAATTCATCGCGTCAAAGTCACCGGAGCTGACTTAGATTATGTGGGTTCTATCACCCTAGACGATGAGCTTATGGCTGCTTCAGGTATTGTACCTGGAGAGCGTGTATATATTGTCAATGTCAATAACGGCGAACGCTTCGATACGTACACCATTTCGGGTACTCCGGGCAAAGGAGAGGTCATTTTGAATGGTCCAGCCGCACGTCGTGTGCAACGCGGGGACATCATCATTATCATCGCCTATGCTCAAATGTCACCCGAAGAAGCATCTGCCTTCCAGCCGAAAATCATCTTCCCGAACGAAGAAACAAACTTGTTGAAGTAGTGAATGCCTCTGCCAAAAAAGCGCTTCAGTATGTGCTCTTTTTGGGTATAGGAACACTCTTGCTCTACTTTACTTTTAAAAACGTAAACCCAACCGAGCTTTGGAGCAATATCCAGAGCGTGGATACGTGGAGATTAGCTCTTGCCTTAGGTGTAGGATTCATAGCAATCCTATTGCGCAGTGCGCGTTGGGTTCAATTGTTGAAATCCCTGGGCTATACGGTCTCCTTGCAACGTGCCATTGCGGCGGTTTCGTTTTCATATTTGGTGAACTTAGTAACTCCTCGAGTTGGCGAAGTTGCACGATGTACTGCATTGAATAAGACCGACGATGTACCCTTTGACAAACTCTTTGGTACGGTAGTACTCGAGCGCGTGATTGACACCTTGATGTTCGGAGTCGTGGTCTTCGTTACTTTCATCACCCAAGCCGATGCTTTAGCCCAATTTCTAATCCAAAGTGGCGCTGAACTGCCGACACTCGACGCTTGGTTCTTTTTGAAATACGGCGCTTTTGCGTTGGCGCTTTTAGCCCTGCTATATGCCACTCGTCACCATTGGAAGAATTGGAGGTTCATTCGTCGCATTTTGGGGCTTGTAGAAGGTTTGCTAGAAGGACTTCGAAGCGTACGTAAAGTAAAAAACAAAGGTTTGTTTTGGCTCTACAGTTTCGGCATTTGGGCCTGCTACGTAGGTACTATAGTCGTCGGATTCCAGATTGTTGAAGGCTTGGGAGATTTAGGTGTCGGAGCAGCATTTTACATAAGCGTTGCGGCGGCACTCGGCTTTGTCATACCGGTTCCGGGAGGAATTGGCGCATACCATTATTTAGTTTCAAAGGCGTTAACGGTATTGGGCTACACTCCAGAGCTCGGAACAGCCTTTGCAACCATCATTCATAGTGGACAGAGCTTGATGTTTATTATCACAGGTGCTGTCGGGATGGTATACTTGTACGTAGCAAGAAAGAGGTAACACGATATGGCAAAGAGTAAGAGTATTTTTAGCTGTACGAATTGTGGCACTCAGCATTCAAAATGGATGGGACAATGCCAAGGTTGCAAGGAGTGGAACACACTTGTTGAGGAGGTACAGACAAAAACAAAGCCCGATCCACGTGCATGGAGCGGTGAAGCAGGCGCTTCACGTCCTCAGCGCATCGAAGAGGTTGCACACGAAACTATTCGACGTTATCCGATACGAGACGAGGAGTTTGCCCGAGTTCTAGGCGGCGGGATTGTCCCCGGATCTGTTGTTTTGCTCGGTGGTGAGCCCGGCATTGGAAAAAGTACACTCCTTTTGCAAATGGCATTGCAGTTCAGCGGTACGGTTGCCTATATTTCCGGAGAGGAAAGTCCCTCACAAATCAAATTACGAGGAGAACGAATTGGCCCAGCGCAAAACGAATTGTACCTGCTTAGTGAAACGAAGACTGAGGCCATTTTCAACCACCTGAAGCAAATGCAGCCACAATTAGTGATTGTGGATTCCATTCAAACATTACATGTGCCGCATGTAGAAAGTACCCCAGGATCTGTGGCACAGATTCGCGAAAGTGCCGCAAGTTTCATTCGCTATGCTAAAGAAACAGGTGTACCCGTTCTTTTGATCGGTCACATCAACAAAGAAGGAAGTATCGCAGGTCCGAAAATATTAGAACACATGGTGGATGTAGTGCTCCAATTCGAAGGCGATCCAAATCTTTTGTACCGCATACTTCGCGCCCATAAAAATCGATTTGGCTCTACTCATGAGATTGGCATATACACCATGGAGCAACAAGGTCTCAAAGGCGTTGCCAACCCGAGCGACTTGCTATTGACCAAGCAGCACGAAGGACTCAGTGGAAATGCCGTGGCAGTAATGGTAGAGGGCGTACGCCCGATGCTGCTTGAGCTTCAAGCCCTATGTTCGACAGCCGTATACGGTACACCTCAGCGCTCGACTACTGGTTTTGATACACGCAGGCTAAACATGCTCCTTGCCGTGCTCGAAAAACGTTGTGGGTTCCGACTTGGACAAAAAGACGTGTTTTTAAATATTACGGGAGGTTTACGCGTAGACGATCCGGCATTAGATTTAGCGGTTATCGCTGCCATCTTGAGCTCTAATGCTGATGAGCCTATTCACGGGAAAGTCTGTTTTGCCGCTGAAGTGGGATTAACTGGAGAAGTGCGTCCCGTGACCAAGATTGATCAGCGCATTCGCGAAGCGGAGAAACTTGGCTTCAAACGCATCTACGTAAGCGGCCATCATGCCATAGAAAAAGCCCACTACGACATCGCCATAGTGGGCCTTAAAAGGATTGAAGAGCTTGTTCAAGCTCAATTCTAAACCGGCTTAATTCTCCCCTTCCAACAGGTTGGCCAATTCGGTTAAATCTGGCGTCAGAATAATCTCAGTACGACGATTCACAGCCTTGTTCTCAGGAGTGTCATTCGGCACTAATGGGACAAACTCTCCACGACCAGCTGCTGTTATTCGATCTGGTGCTAGTCCCGAACTCTTGGTTAAGATCTTCACGACATTCGTAGCACGAAGCACACTCAAATCCCAGTTGTCTTTAACTTGGCCTTGTCCTCGATAAGGATCGTTATCCGTGTGGCCTTCTACAAGGACACTAATCTCTTCATTATCTGCCAAAACACGCGCCAGGTTTTCCAAAGCTACTTGGCCATTGGCTGCCACATTCCAGGAACCCGGTGCAAACAACAAGCTGTTTTCTAGGCTTACATAGACCTTACCATCACGCATATTTACCGTAAGTCCCTTACCATTAAATCCGAGCAAGGCATCCGCTACTTTTTGACGTACAAAGGCCACGGTACTGTCCTTGCGACGGATAATACCTTCAAGCTCATCTACTCGGCGCTGTCCGCGCTCAAGCATTCTTCGCTCCGTATTCAAACTATCTTCTTTGGCCTGCAACCTACTTTGCATAGCAGAAAGTTGGTCCATAAGCGTTTTGTTTTCACGAGCGCTTGCAGCAATCAAAGAGTTATTGTTGTCCAAAAGGTAATCGTACTGCTTCGACAAACGGTCGTACTTCGTCTGCAAGGCACGCATTTGATCAAACTTTGCCGTGGTGTCCTGCGTAAGAACGGATACGTTACGACGCGCCTCAGTCAGTGTACGCTGCAGCTCCGAGTTTTCAGCAATACGAGCTTCGTTCTTTTGACGAAGTTGATCACTCTCATTAGCCAACAGGTCGTATTTTTCTTGAAGTGTTTTATGCACTTTGGTGCTCACACAAGAGGTTCCGAGAAACCCTGCTAGGACAAGTATTAGTATTCTTTTCATAGGTTATTTTAATTCTAAAGCTACTGTTCCTACGAGGTAAGAATCAGTATAAACTGCAATCGTATAAATACCCGGAGCCAATTCTACCGGCGCATCAATCGCACGATTGGCCGGAATGCAAACCTCAACGGCTTCTCCTTCGAAATTCACCACTGCTTCTCCATTATAGCCACTGCGCTCGCCTCCAACGACAGCCATGTTTTGCTCTGGAGCATCTACAGGCTTTCCGTTTGGATCTAAGATCTTCACAAAAAGCGTACGTTCACCGGCCTCAGCAATTCTGTTCTTTGCCAAGGTAACGCACGCATTAATGCGGTTTGTACGTTTTGCACGTCTCGTATTGCGCTCCTTCCCGGAGGCTGTAACGCGCACGGCCTGAGTAGTGGCACTAGCAATAACTAAGCGCTTTCCTTTTTCCACCGTCGTACTGAGTGAACTGTTTTGACCTGCAAGATTTGCGTTTGCATCCATGGCAGCGTTCAAGCTATCCGCTATGGCTTGCTCACGCATTTTAAGCATGGCATAGGCATTGTTTGTGCTGTCCAAGCGCGCCACCAATTCCGCATTTTCCTTTTTCATCGCACTAAGGCGGTAGCGGTAGTTTGTTAACGACTTTTTGTTTTGAACATTCACCGCATTGATGCTATCAATGACACTGCTCAATCTAGATGTTTCGTATTGGATGTAGGCATTGAGGCTGTCGTTTTCTCCTACTTGAAGCAATAAATCTTCCTTCATGCCGGACAATTCAATCGTTAGCGACTGCTTTTCCAGTTCCAGCGCATGCTTCTCTTCACTGCGTAAATACAGCAATACACCGAGTGCAATCACCCCTACTGCCAAAGCGGCAATCACGATCCCAAATTTTCCTTTCTTCTCTTCAGCTCCCATAACCTTCTGGTTTAACTTAATGTATAACGAAACTACCTTAAACGCCGTAAATAATGAATATCAGGCCACTAAGTTTTTTAACACGCCCTTTTTTTCCCGCCCATTGTTTTCAATGCGACACCTTGCTTGCCCCATTAGAGCAAAGCCTGTGCCAATTCTGCATTGCGACCCTTCCGCGGTTGTCGAGATTGGATCTAGAGAAATTAACTCGGATAGGCCGTACCATTCCTTGCCCATTTTCCGCCTCGCTATTCTTTACTGAGCCTGTACAAACACTTTGCTACAGTTTAAAATACGGCAACAACCCAACCCTCGCCGAATTGCTCGGTAAACGCGTTCTAGCACCGGACCTTGTACGCTACTTGAACATGACAGGATTGCCCGAGGGACCACTCATACTCTGCCCTATGCCGATTCATTTTCGGCGAAAAATACGCAGAGGCTACAACCAAAGTAAAGCATTAGCGCTCGGTTGTTCGCGCGAGCTACGGACCTATGGACTGAAGGTTGAGGTAATGACGCTCCTGCAAAAGAGTGGTCATCGTAAAAGTCAAATCAATTTTGGCCCTTTCGAGCGGTGGAAGAACACAAAGTCTGCTTTTTGCGTGGCACCGAAACAAAAAAAGCGCGTCCCGAAGGACGCGCTTGTGATATTAATAGACGACACGGTAACTACAGGGTCGTCCATGTTGCACGCTGCGGAGGTTTTGAAAAAGGAATTAAAAGGAAACTCCTTAATGCTCCATGCGCTTGCTGTAGAGATCTAGTGGCGAACAATCACCGATTTCTGAATCATACCACGATCGGTCTGAATCTCTATGACATACGCACCACTGGCTTGAGCACTCAAATCATAGGTACGTACTAAACGACCTGAGCTCGCTTGAAGATGATCTTCGAACAATACACCTCCGAGGTAATTGATCACACGAACGTGAAGAACTGTCGACTGATCCACAGCTGCATCGATAGTGATGAGTCCTGAGGTAGGGTTTGGATATAGCGTCAATGCATCTAGACCAATATGTTCTTCCAAACCTATTCCCGATACCGAAACAGTTATCGATTGAGAAACTGTATCACAATCTCCGTACAAGGTCAACACTGCATTGAACGTACCGTTGCTCGCATACTGGTGAAGGGCATTTGTACCGGTACCTGTGGTCGAATTACCATCGCCAAAATTCAGCCTATAACTGGTGTAGTTCGAAGCCGAAGTCCAGTCAAAGTTCACCTCTGCATAGTTTGATGTCACATTCGTCACTGACGAGGATGGTGTCCCTAAAGAGACAGAAGCACAAGAATCAGCTTCAAACGAGAAGTAGTGGAAGGCTGATGTATCGCCTGGCGCACAAACCTGGGCAACCCAGAAATCATAGTACCTAGAGTAGCCTAGACCTGAAAGATTTGTAGACGACACCGTAGAAGTACCTGTCAGCATATTCGTCGTTCCTTGTTCTTGGAATTTAAACACGTAGCTTGAAGCAGAACCGCTCCAGCTGATCGTTGCATTAGATCCAGATTTTGAAGCTACGGCCAAGTTCGTCGGAACACTACATACTGAAGAAACACAATTGGCCAAAGCTGAACCGCCCGACTGGCCTGCAGTGAAACCTCCTTGAGATACCGAGGCGACTACAGAACCACTGTAATCAGAGCTCACTGAATAGCTCACCTCACTTGGATATGACCCAGCAGTTCCATTGAAGAACTCTACAAACGAACCGCTACAAACCGTGATAACAACCGTATCAGAATAACCCGAATTAAAGGTAAAGTACTCGTTACTAGGCCAACCGTTCACGCTATAGGTTAAGGAAGCACCATTCCAACCGTCACCGAAAGAATCCTCAAGAATGGCGGTGTAGGTACAAAGATCTGAAGCAGGACATAGCGGTGTACAGAACGTCAATGGACCCAAAGTATCGGAAACTCCATTAGTTCCACAATTTGCAATCACTATCATATCGTAACAGGTACCCGGCGTTAGCCCGTTTATGGTCATCCCATTTGTTGTCGTATTTCCAGTACCTGAGGCTATTGCACCTGTACCTTGACTCCACCCTGTAGGGCCCCAAGCGTAATCAAATGTTCCCGTGTTGCCGTTGGTGTTAAACGTGAACGATGCACCGTTCATAGTTGGTGTAGCCACTAAGTCAGACGGGTCAGGACACAAAGTGTTACAACTTGTTACAAACGTCGTCATCACCGTACCCTGAGCAGTCGATGTATTCGGCGCATAGGAGGCAATCAAACTAGTTCCCTTAAGTAAGTTCACTCCTATCTCGTTAGAATAAAAACCTGCATCTGAAACCACAATAGAATAGCTGCCTCCAGAACAAAGCGTCATCGTTTCTGTGTACGATGATCCCGTAGTAAAGTCTGAACCGAAGGTGTATTCTACATTACCAGAAGAATTAATCACCTGAACCTCTGCACCGTTCCATCCATCACCAAAAGAATCTACCAATTCTAGATCGAGGGTACACATGAGATAGGTTGGACAAGTCAATGTTTTGAAGGATACTGGACCAAAGGCCGGACTGATAGAACTATCCGCACACATTTGATAGACATACACATCGTACGAAGTATTTGAATCTAAGCCCGTTAACCAGCTCGGAGAACCCGAAGTACTTACTAAGGTCCCTGTTCCTTGAGAGAAATTAGGCACGAAGCCTACAGGTCCATACTCTAACCAGCTCGCAATACCTGTGGTACTGAAAAAGATTTCAGCAGAATCAAGACCGATAGAACCCACGCTTATCGCAGAAGGTGGCAAACATTGAGGTCCGTTGTCGATGGTAATATCATCTAAGTAAATCGCAGAGAAGGTGGTACTTGAGGACGAGGCAATGGCTATATGCTTATCCGACATATTGTAACCCGCAGAGGCATAGATATACGAAGTGTATTTGTTCCAAGTAGCACCACCGGTGACAGAGATAGAATCAATCACTTCAAAGGTACTTGCATCATTTGGATCACTCATGGTTCCAATAACCACCTCACCGCCTGTACTAGAGGTGGAGCCTGCATAAAATTCAATTTTCTTCGTTCCGCTGTCCAATCCTAGAACCGATGGGCTCACCAAGATTTCGCGCAACGTGTCGAAAGAATTGTACAGATAGTAAAGCTGGTTACCCGTCTTTGGAGTGAGGGACCAAGTGGCACCGCCGTTGATGTAACCATACCCTGCTGCAGAAGGGTCTTCTGTGTAGAACCAGCACGATGGTGCATTCGGGTTATTAAAGCTTCCTAAAGAATCATTTTCAAATCCTTCAAAGATTGGAGTAGCCGCCGGTACACAAAGCGTCTTTATGTAAAATGGACCAATGTTTGAACTGTAACCATTATTGGCGCCCGTACAATTCGTCTTCACATAAAACTCATACGCGGTGTTCGACGATAAATTTTGAATCGTCATGGTGGTATCATTGGTGTAGGCCAATGTCCCAAGCCCTGGAGCAAACCCAGCAGCACCGTATTCTACGACGAAAGAGGTGTCGTTCGAGAGCCAATTCAAAGTGACCGAACTATCGGTTGAAGCAATACCCCCAAAGTATGGCAAGGCACAACCCGGCGCATCGACTACGCGAGCGGTGTAATCGTGGACCTCTCCATAGGTGAAGTTCGAACAACTTTCACTCGCTTGAATGATCCCCGAGAAATTGGAACGAATTCGCATTCTATACGTCCCCAATGCTGCCACTGGAGGCACCATAATACTGTCGACATTCGAAGACCAATTATTCGTTGAAGACGACCATAAATGCTCGTAGGCATCATCAAAATCACCATCTTCATTAAAATCTACCCAAATCGCAAAATACTGAGTAAAATAGTTCGAAGTGAAGCTTACAGTGGTAAAACCACCTCTTGCTATATCTACGGTATCGCCAGTAGAGACCATATAATGGTTCGGTGAACACCCTGTATTGGTGTCTTGAAAAGATCCGATGAACACGTCATCAATATCATCATTCAAAGCACAACCCGTAGAATAGGAAGGGGTACAATAGTTCTGTGCCTGAGCAGTAATTGCTGCGAATGCAAAGAATAAAATGAGTAGAATTTTTTTCACGAAAAATGCATTTAAGGCCACAAATTAAGATTTAATAGTCATTTCACTACTGATAACGAGTAAACTACACGTTTAATAAGTATTCGAACTTACTCGCCTTAGATGATTCTGTGAATGATTAGAAATCCTCAACTTTGAATTATGCATTATTTCATTCGTTTTCTTATTCTTACTTCGCTTTGGGGCTGTGCCGTTCAGAACCAACCAAAAGGCGGCCCAAAAGACGAGAATCCACCCAGAATCATGGAGATGGAGCCGGCCATGGGAACCTTGAATTTCACAGGTTCTAGTGCATCTGTGGTTTTTGATGAATACATCGAAGCACCGCAACTGCGCGGAAGTATCAACAGCACCCCAGAGCTCAACGATTTAACCTTTGAAATCAAAGGAAAACGACTGGTATTAAAATGGTCAAAATCGCAACCGCTAGAATCGGATAGAACTTATAGAATAGATCTTGGCGATGCCGTCCAAGACCTGAACGAGCGCAACGCCTACCCTAGCCTGCAATTTATCTGGAGCACGGGCGCATACATCGATAGCCTTCGAATCGATGGGCGAATCAAAGGAGCTACTGCTGATCTACTAAGTAGAACTACGGTTTCCCTGATCGAATTGCCCGTAGACAGTGTCTTTGAAGGTTCTTTTAATACTCGTCCAAACAAAGAAGGTCTGTTTTCCTTCACCTACTTGCCCGTCGACACCTTCCATATCATTGCCTACGAGGATTTGAACTTTAATGGCACCTGGGACGCGTCGGAACCTTTTGGTTTTTCTAAGTTTTATCCGACTCGCGAGGACAGTTTAATAGTGGATATTCCATTTGCATCAGCGCCATTTCAAATCCCAAATTGGGACTCTGTAGCTGTAGACTCCATTCGTACCGTCATAGATACACTCGAAGAATCCGAGCTTGCCTTGGTTGAGTTTACCGTCCCTCCACATGAGGATATTCTCGAAATTTGGCTCGAACATGCCAGCGGGTGGCGCGCCCATGAACGCTGGGTGCCATCGAGCGATACCGTTACTTTACCCTTAAAGAAACTCCTTCCTGGAGCCTATACTATGTACGGATTCATCGATGCGAACAGTAATAGCATTTGGGACGGTCCTTCCCTCGAAGAAAATGTGCAAGCGGAAGAAATTTTAGCACCACAAAAATTTGAGTTTAAAGCACATTGGGAAGTTACTCAACCCATTGCCCTTCCTGAACCTGAATTAACTACAGTGGAAAATGAAAAAAATTAGTCTCGTTTGGATTGCACTCGCGCTTTGTACTCCCTCGTTTGCACAGAGCTATATCGCACGACTTTGGAACACCAAGAGCTATGATAAAATCATTGCCTATGCCCCAAAAGCAGAAAGCCTAAGCGGACGTGATAACATGACCATTGGCCGTGCATTTATGGCGACTCAACCGCCCAACGCGGCACAGGCTCTGAAGCACTATGATTTGGCCATCAGTAAGCGACTACAAAGTGAGGATTTGTACTATTTCCGAGCGGAGGCCAATTATGAATTGGGCCAGCTAAATGATGCATTAGCGGATCTCGACAAGTGCCTAGAGTTCAGGGAAAATTTTCAAAAATACCTGCTGTTTAAAGCTGCTATTGAATACGAACTTGGGCGGAAGGACGCCGCCTACAACACCTATTTCACGCTCAGCGAATTGTACGACAAACAAACCCCGTATTACATGTTGGCCGTCATCAATATAGAACGTGAGAAGTACTACAAAGCGAGAGAACAAGTCGAGGATAATTTGTTGCGCTTTGAGCGAGGTGAAGATTTTTGGCGACTCACCGCAGAGCAGCAAGTCGAACTCGAGTGGCGAATATTCAAAGAATATGAAAAGGCTTTAAAGACTCAAGAAGCGCTGCTCAGCTACAAGCCGAATACAACGAGTTATTTGATCAATCGACTAGTACTACAGCGATTAGCAGGTAAAGACAGTCTAGCTCAAATTTCTGAAAACGATCTTCAGCGCAGGTACAATGAGAACGAATTACCATTGTCCTTTTACAAAAAAGGCAGCATTAAAATTGCCGAAGAATACCGTAACAATGGGATTGTCGAGGACTTTCGCACCTTCCGACCTCAGCTGTTTGACAACGTGAAATACGCACGATTCTACGTTTCCGAATTGGGCAATGTAGTTGGCAAGCACACTGCGGGTCTCGTGCGCAATCCTCATGACAGCTCATTATTTATGTGGGAGTTTAAACGCGGCCGGGACCAATTTCTAGTGCCAGCAACCGACACAAATTACTTCGGATTCCAAGCGCTGTTTTCCTTGCCCGATAGCAGTTTGGTTCCCATTGCACCCGTTCGTATGATCGACTCCACGATCGAGCGTCAACTCAGGGTTGTTCCTCCAAGTGAGGTTAGCGATTCGACAAATACCGAGGCGATCAAGATGGACTAGTGGTTATCCAACAAGATTTGGATATCACGAATTAATTGATCCATCTGAAGATCGTCCGTTCCGTCGTAAAACCCACGAATACGCTTGTTCTCATCTATGAGAATGACGTTTTCGGTGTGGATAAAATCGTGCTCATCAAAGCTCGAGCCCTCCTCCATCACCGCAAAATATTGACGACGCGCCAAGCGGTACAGTTCGCGCTTTTCTCCTGTTAACAGGTGCCATTTGCCTTGGATTGCACCCATGCGTTGACCATAAGCATGCATCACTTCCACAGAATCAACCTCTGGCATCACCGTATGACTCACTAGATTCACCCTCGATTCATCCACGTAGGCTTGTTGTACCTTCTGAAAATTGCGCCCCATATCTATACAAATAGAAGGGCAGGTGGTGAAAAAGAAATCAGCGACATAAATTTTCCCAGATAACAAGCTAGAATCCACGGCATTACCCCATTGATCTACCAGGTCAAAATTCCCAATGCGGTGGCCCCTTCCAACTCGCTCGAGATCATCATCTACCACTGCTGGGTTCAGATCCGTTGGGTTAAATATGGGCAAACGAGGTTTTGGCTTCAAAATTTGGTAAGAAGCCGTAGAACCTGCAGCGAAAACCACAATCAAAACAAGGATTTTCAGCCATTCTACGGGTTTGAGGTTTATCTTTATCATAGAATTCAAAATTAGCGCACAGCATGAGGAATACCAGCTACATTTATCACGCATTTTTCGTCTTATTCTTGACATTCTCATTGGCCAATTGTTCTGGTAATGACCAAGAAACTACACGAACGCCCGAGTTTCCGGTCCTAAAAAAACCGGCGAAAGAAACGACAGGCACTCTGATTCCTACGGACATCAAAAAGCTTTTAGCAACGAACACCTGTTTAGGGTGTCACAAACTAGATAAGAAACTGATTGGACCTTCTTACCTCGATGTGTCTGAGCGCGGATATACAGAAGAAGAATTGATTGCATTAATCAAGAATCCGAAACCAGAGAATTGGCCAGACTACCCTCCTATGGCACCAATGCCGTGGGTAGCTGATGAAGATGTAGAAGCCATCGCAAGCTGGATCGCATCCATCAACCAAGCTAAATAAAATCGCCACTTTTGGACGCAAAAAACCTACTATCAGTACATAAGATCTCCAAGTCCTATGGCATTAAAACGCTGTACAAGGACATTACTTTCGGTATACATGAGGGAGAAAAGATAGCCATAGTCGCAAAGAACGGCGCAGGTAAAACTACCCTGATGCGCACACTTTTGGATCCGGCTATAGCAGATACAGGGGATGTTGTTTTTCGCAATGATCTCAAGATTCGTTACCTGGGGCAACAACCGAGCTTTGACGACGGTCTGACCGTAAGAGAGGTCCTATACCAGAGTGAACATCCTGGTCTTGCCGCCCTACAAGATTACGAAAAGGTTCTCGCTGAAGGAGGCGATGCCGATGCTATGCAAAAAGCACTTGACCGCGTCGAAATCACCGGTGGGTGGACCATTGAAGGCCGTATTCAAGAAATGCACGGAAAGATGAACCTACCCGAGATGGACCGTAAAGTCGATCACTTCTCAGGTGGTGAAGTAAAGCGATTGGCTATGGCTCAATTATTCATCGAAGAGCCCGATCTCATTTTGATGGATGAGCCGACCAACCACCTTGATCTAGACATTATCGAATGGCTCGAGGAATATTTGATCAGTTACAAGGGAGCGCTGTTAATGATCACCCACGACCGGTATTTTTTGGAGCGCGTATGTGGAACCATTTACGAGCTAGAAAACCTCCAATTTTATAAATACGACGGGAACTACAGCTATTATTTAGAACAGAAAGAAGCGCGCGAGGCAAATGAAGCCGCGAATTTACACAAGACCAAACAACTCTTTAAAAAGGAGCTGGACTGGATGCGCAAAACACCAAGCGCTCGTACGGGTAAATCCAAAGACCGCATCGACCGTTTTCAAGACATAAAAAAAGTCGCAAAACAACGTATCGACGATCGCGAAGTTGCTCTGGAAATCAACAGCAGTAGATTGGGAGGAAAGATTCTCGAACTACACAAAGTAGCAAAAAGCTACCCAGACAAACTACTCATCGAGTCGTTTAGCTACATCTTCAAAAAAGGAGAGCGCGCCGGAATAGTTGGACCGAATGGTTCGGGTAAATCCACCCTACTTAAGTTGATCATGGGTCTTGAGAACCCAGATAAGGGAAAAATAATCACCGGTGATACGGTCATTTTCGGACACTATACCCAAGATGGAATCATAGACAAGAATGACCTCAAGGTGATTGAGGTCGTACAAGAGATTGGCGAGTACATCACATTAAAAAAGGGCCAAAAGCTAACTGCCTCTCAACTCTGTGAACGATTTCTTTTTGACTCGCACCAGCAGTATAGTTATGTCAGCACGCTTAGCGGTGGAGAAAAACGCAGACTGTTCTTGCTCACCATCTTGATGAAGAATCCGAACTTCTTGATTTTAGATGAGCCTACCAATGATCTCGATATTCTAACCCTACAAGCCTTGGAGGAATTTCTAGAAGACTTCCCTGGATGTTTGCTAGTGGTCAGTCACGACAGGTATTTCCTAGATAAGCTTTGTGACCACCTGTTCGTCTTTGAAGGTGGAGGAAGAATCAAAGACTTCAATGGAAGATATTACGAGTGGCGTGAGGATCAAAAAAGAATTGAAGCAATCAAAACTGAGGTTGCGAAGGAAATTAGCGTTGAAAAGGACAAGAAAAAAGAAAAGGTAAAGACAAAACTCAGCTTTAATGAAAAGCGCGAATGGGATGAGCTGCCGGGACAAATTGAAGCGCTAGAAGCACGTCGGGACGAACTAAATAAAGTGTTTGAAGGTACCGATCAAGATCCCGACGAGGTCTTACGTGCTGCAGCTGAGATCAAGGAGGTACTTGCCGCATTAGATGAGAAGGAAATGAGGTGGCTGGAACTCAGCGAGTTTGATTACGAATAACTATTTTAGAGCTGCTAACCCTAAACCGAATATCATTTTGAATTCAAACGAAGCCATACTTCAATTACGCGACATAAAACGGGACTTTAAATTAGGGGCGCAAACCGTTCATGTTTTAAAAGGTATTGACCTGGATATCCACAAAAATCAGTATGTCGCTTTGATGGGGCCTTCTGGTTCAGGAAAATCAACACTGATGAATTTGTTGGGTTGCTTGGACACTCCTACCTCGGGGTCATACAAGCTGAACGGAACCGATGTGAGCTCCTTAAACGACAATGAGTTAGCAGAGATTAGGAACCGCGAAATCGGATTCGTATTCCAAACTTTCAACCTCTTACCCCGTTCTACTGCTCTAGAAAACGTAGCACTTCCTTTGATTTATGCAGGCATGTCAAAAGAAGAACGGTTGGCTCGTGCCGCGGAGGTTCTTGAACAAGTTGGCCTCGCAGACCGCATGGACCACCGTCCGAACCAACTCTCGGGGGGACAGCGTCAACGGGTAGCTGTAGCAAGAGCACTTGTCAACAAGCCGGCGCTCATCCTTGCGGATGAGCCTACAGGTAATTTGGATTCGAAGACCTCTTTAGAAATCATGAAACTCTTCGATGATATTCAAGCCGCCGGAAATACCGTCATTCTCGTCACCCACGAAGAAGATATTGCGCAACACGCAAAACGCATCATCCGTTTAGTGGATGGTAACATAGATTCAGATATCACAAAATAACTCAAATGAAGAAAACTGCTTTTCTCTTAGCTGCATGTTTCGCAGTACTCACCGGATGGGCACAATCAGAGCTTAGCTTGGAAGGTGCTGTTTTAAAAGGTCGAAACTTCTACCCCAAAAGCACTCCTCAATTCCAATGGATTCCAGGAACAGACCTCTATTCCTTTAATGCCGATCGCTATCAGAGTTTAGTGATTGAACACGTAGATGGCGAGAACACTTACCCTACGATCACCGCTCAACAAGTAAATGATCGACTTAGTGAAAAATACAGAAGCCTTCCCGGACTATGGATGATCAAATGGCACGATGATTCTACGTTCTATTTTCAAAGTGAAAACACCCTTTTCACCTACGACATCAGCGGAAATCTAGAGGCTGTTTCCACTCTTGACAATGCAGCGGAGAATCTAACTATTGACCCAAAAACGCTTCACGCTGCCTATACCGTAGGCAACAATGTAAAAGTTTCTTGGAACGACGGCTCGAATACCCAAGTCACTTCGTTCGAAGATGAAAATATAGTAGCTGGTGCCGCTATTGCTAGAAGTGAGTTTGGCATCACAAACGGACTGTTTTGGTCTCCAAAAGGTGATGCTATTGCTTTCTACCAAAAAGACGAAAGTGAGGTTGCAGACTATCCGTTACTGGATATCACCACCACCCCAGGTGCGCTCAACGAGGTGAAATACCCTATGGCCGGTCAGGGCTCGGAATACGCAAAAGTAGGAGTCTACCACAGAGGTATGGACGCTCCTATCTATCTTGATACAGATGGTGCACAGCGAGACCAATATTTGACCAATCTAAGTTGGTCTCCAGACGGCTCGATCATCACATTAGCCATCATTAATAGGGAGCAGAACCATTTTGATGTAGTTGCATTTGATGCTAAGACTGGAGCAAAAATCCGCACGCTATTCAGTGAGGACGATGAACAATGGGCAGAACCTGAACACCCCGCATATTGGTTGGATACTAAAACTTTTGTTTGGCTTAGCGAACGTGATGGGTTCATGAATTTGTATTTGTACAATTCATCGGGAAAACTTCTACGTCAATTGACAAAAAATGATTTTGTCGCTACCGGAATTGTTGGCCGCGACGAGAAAGGAAATATTCTTTTCACAGCTACGGGTGCTGACCCGCGCGAGCAACATTTGTTTAGTGTTTCTACACGTGGACGTCAAAAGCAGCTCACCTCAGGTGCAGGCTACCACAGGCTAAATGTACAAGATGGCGGCGAATGGTACTTTAGTAGCTACCAAAGTGTGACCGTACCACGTATAGAAACCGTAGCCAATTACAAAGGAACCAACAGTCGCATGCTACTGGACGCGGACGATCCCTTCGAAGGCACGAACATACGCAAGCCCGAATTAGGAGCCATTCAAGGTCCTGACGGTTCCACATTGTATACACGATTGTACAAACCGTACGATTTCGACCCCACCAAAAAATACCCAGTGCTCGTCTACGTCTATGGTGGACCACACGCTCAAATGATCACCAATAGTTGGAATGCAGGCGGCCCTTTGTGGATGAACGAATTCGCCAACAGAGGCTATTTGGTTTTCACTTTAGACAATAGAGGATCTGCGCATCGCGGAACTGCTTTCGAACAACAAATTCACCGCCAATTAGGTACCGTTGAAATGGAAGATCAGTTGGCAGGTGTAGCGTATCTCAAAAGCTTGCCTTTCGTAGATGCCAATCGAATGGCTGTTCACGGATGGAGCTACGGAGGCTTCATGACGACTTCTTTGATGCTTAGATCGCCAGGCACCTTCAAAGCGGGTATCGCTGGCGGACCCGTGACCGACTGGAAATATTATGAAGTGATGTACGGTGAACGCTATATGGATCGTCCCGAAGAAAATGAGGAAGGATATGCAGCGAATCGACTACACAATCATGTGAAAAATCTCGAAGGTGAACTCTTGCTCATACACGGAACGATCGATGATGTTGTCGTGATGCAGCACAACCTTTCTTTAGTAAAAGCATTTGTCGATGAAGGCATACAAATGGACTTCTTCCCTTACCCTATGCACCCGCATAACGTACGTGGAAAAGACCGACTTCACCTCATGACCAAGGTACTCGACTACGTCGAAGAGCACCTCGCAGAGTAAGGACATTGGAATACGAATACAAAAAACGCCCGATGAGAGGAGTCATCGGGCGTTTTTTTTGGTCTCTATTTTATTTATTCTCCTTATGAATTTTTCGCCCCTTCGCGTTTCCTGATTTTGAAGAATCGTACCAGTCTTCGTTCACGGTTCCTCCACTTGTAGCCCAATTGTCAAAATTCAAATACGCCCTTGTAATGTCTACTCGTTCAAACGGATAGTCAAAAATTATAGGCAGTTGAAGTGCCCAAGGCTGGTTTTGATCGGTATGGTAAAAATCGCCTGACGCTTCATTTGAGTCATCATCGCCGGAACCCATCAATGTCAAATCTGCTAAAGACGTAGGCTTGTAATCAGGCAAATGTACTTCACGACCACGTTCTTTGTCGATAATCAAGAAGGGGTTGAAAGAATCCAGTACACTATCATTTATAGGCTTGTTAAATGTAAACACAACGGTATCCCAAGGGACGTCTACAAAATTTTGTTGTTGCGTTGAGTCTGTGTTCCAAGCGGAAAGCACCGTGCTTACATCCCCAAGCACAAGTGCAGAAGTAGTCAGCGTATTGGTCTGTTCATAATCTGGTGAAATCAGGTTGCTCGGAGCCGTATTAAATTCAATCCCGAATCCATTTTCATAGGCTGCACCACGAGCACGTATTTTGTAGGCAAAGTAGATGTCTTTGATTTTAGCATTGCGATTTGCAATTCCCCAGATTTGGTAGCTCATCACCAGGTCATTGAAGTCGAAATCTCCTTTGTACGGCCAATTGTCTTCAAATACTAAAGTGGATGCAGCTTCACAGACCTTAATCGCTCTAGAAGAGTCTTGAGGGAATGGATCTAAAACATTCGATATTCCGTCATTATCATCGTCTAATCCGGGATCATGACCTATGGTAATACAAGCCGAAGGAGGAATAGCATTAGTACAGCTAAACTGTGCGTTATTGCTCATTGACAATTTTGAAACGTTTTGATTAAGTCCCTGAATACACACATCGATAAAACCAAAAATTGTGGCACCGTTGTAGTATAAAGCGTCATCCCAGACTTTTAGAACTGCTGTTGAAAGTCCTTCGTTTTTTATCAAAGCATCGTATAATTGAAGATCCTGACTGATAGAAATACTAGACGGCATCAGCGATAGAATTCCTCCATCGTTCATTTTCAATTTGTGATCACAATCCATTTGATTGTGGTTCGTGAACTGTCCTGATTCCTCGATCCAAATGTTTTGATCACTGTGTATATGGCAATGGTTTTCCAATTGTCCACTATTTGTAACACGGATATGATCATTAACGATGGTAGACATCGACCCGTAATTGATAAGTTTACTCTGGGTCCCCGTCACTTCTATATGTCCTTTTACTAAACAGTTTCCAAAGGAAATGAAACTAGAACTGTCTTCAACATCTAAATGACCGTCTATTTGCATATCGCCATAAGAAGTCCAAGAGCTCTGGTTTCCAATCACGATAGATCTTGAAGCTATAAAATTCGTCTGCTCCTTCAACACGACCTCAGCACCTACGCCAATTGTCAAGTCGCTTCCAGAGGAAAAGCTCATCGAGCCATTTGCACTCAAAGCCAAGCTAGCACCTTCACCAAGTACAATATCACCCATTGAACTGTGCGTACCACACAACTGTAAATGCGCTCCATTTCCCACGTTCACAGACACACCGGAACCGCCATCAATACACAACGTATCGTTCGTACCTACATTGTAAGCACCTGAACCTGATGTGATAACCGTTGTGCACGTTTCACAATCCAATCCATTCGTTTTCAAACTCACTGTATTTTCAAAGGGGTCTTCTGTATCAATCCGACCAACTCGTACAAATGAAACATCTTTTCCCACTGTTGAACTTGCTTGTTCACCGTCAAGAAAATGGACCCGAGTCACTAATTTATCATAGTGATGTCCATGTTTAAACGATATAGAATTAGTATCATGAACAGCCTGTTGACCTTGAAACAACAGTTCGCGATTATCACTACTCACTCCATAGACTTGAATGTTTACTCTTCCAAATCGCAACGGTGCATCAACAAACACGTCCAAATCAGTCGTGCGCCACAATGAATAGGAGAATTCATCTGGAGCAATTAATTCATCCATGCTACGAACATCGCCCGGAAACGGCTCGATTGAAGACGGGGTACAACCAGTTAGGAAGTAACATCCAAACAAGAGTAAAGTGGTTCTTTGAATAAACGTCATAGGACTAGGGTATTACTTGATCAAAAGTACCCTGATAAAAACACAAGACTACATTTCTTTAACTTATGCGTAATCCCGAGGAGCGCTTATATTTATGACTCATAGTATTCAATTGCGATGACAGCTGAAAGTGGATATAAAAAAGCCCCGATTAACAAACGCTAACCGGGGCTCCTTATTTAGTAATATACAGAAGACTACTTTTTTCTATTCTTCTTTTTCTTCTTTTTCGACTTTCCTTTTACGACCGTCATTTCATCAATCAGGTGTGATGCACCTGCGTATTTATCAATGATGAATAACGTGTAGCGGATATCCACAGAAATGGTACGCTGTAGTTGATCCTCGAAGAAAATATCACCTGACATTGCCTCCCAGTTACCGTCGAACGCTGTACCGATCAATTCGCCATTGCCGTTGATTACAGGAGAACCTGAGTTACCACCAGTAATGTCATTATTAGAAATGAAGTTAACGATCAACTCACCGTTCTCATTCGCATACTGGCCATAATCCTTAGCGTTGTACAACTCTTTAAGTTTAGCCGGCACAACGAATTCAGGATTGCTAGGATCCTCTTTTTGCATGATACCTTCGATGGTAGTCACGTAATCGTAGTGAACACCATCCTGTGGATCGTAAGAACCTACAACACCCCAAGTCATACGCAACGTAGAGTTCGCATCAGGCGCGAACGTTTTCTCCGGCATTGCTTGACGTAAGCCGTCTGTAAACAAGCGGTATCCTTTTTCCATTTTCTCATTCACTTCTTGGTTGCCGTTCTGAGAAGCGAAATAGGTCATAATGAAGCTGTTTGCTACCTCACCACCTTTATCACTAGCAAGAGCTTCAGCGTCCATCGTTTCCAACCACGCCTCGAGTGATTCTTTAGAAGCGTAAATAGAATTGTCATAAATGTCGTTCACCAATACCGATACATCGCCATCAAGGCTATCGCGAACTTCTTGGAAAATAGAAGGCTGCTGCTCTGCAGGAACGTTTTCCATCCACATTGTCCATAAAGATGTTGCCAACTTACGGTCAACATCAGACTGATACTCGGCAAAGTGATCATCAGCATAAGCCAATACAGCTGCTTTATCTGCTTCTATATCTTCTGAAGATGCAAGAGCACCTAGCATTCTGTTCAAACGGAAGGCATACAGTGGCAAAGAAGCACCACGGATACCAGCCTCCATTAAATACACTTGACCTTTTACGGTTTCGTCAGTAGCTGCATATGCTTCATTCAACATATCTAGTGCTGATGCATACGCTGCACGAGAAGCGTCTGCATTTGCCCAAGCGAGGTAACGCTCTTCAATAGCTTCTTTCTTTGCTTTAACTCGGTTCTTTTTCAACTGCTCCGTCTGTCCTATAAAGTACTTCCAGTAATTCGCTGTTGAAGCGTAGTTTGAAGCAAGAGCGATACGAACTGCTGCATCGGCATCCATAGCTTCTTTCATGATCGCTAATTTTTCTTCGCGAATCTCAACCACTGTTGGGTTGTATAGATTGATAGCTTGCTCAATACCTGTAGATGTTAAGAAACGATCTGTAGATCCAGGGAAACCGAACACCATTGTGAAATCACCCTCCTGAACTCCGTTCAAACTAACCGGCAAGTGGTGTTTTGGGGTCAATGGAACATTGCTCTCACTGATGTCAGATGGGTTACCATCGGCATCAGCGTAAACGCGGAACATTGAGAAATCACCAGTATGACGAGGCCACATCCAGTTATCCGTATCACCACCATATTTACCAACACTGCTCGGCGGAGCACCTACCAAACGAACATCTTTGTAGGTATTGAATACAAACAAATAGTACTCATTGTTATGGAAGAAGCTGCGAACGTATGCGTTATGCACAGTTCCTTCTGTTGCCTCTTTTGCTAAGGCATCACCCACTTCTTTTGCTTTGGCAGCACGCTGTGCCTCAGTCATGTCGTCGGTCAATTCTGCCATCACCTTGTCGGTAACGTCTTCCATACGAACTAGGATCGCAGCAGTTAGACCTGGGTTCTTGCGCTCCTCCTCACGAGTCATCGCCCAGAATCCATCGGTCAAATAATCGTTTTCAACCGTTGAGTGTGAACGAATCGCATCGTAACCACAGTGGTGGTTGGTCAGCATTAGACCCTGATCAGAGATCAACTCTCCGGTACAGAATCCTCCTAAAGAGACAATCGCATCTTTCACGGACGCATTGTTAATGTCGTACAATTCTTCGGCGGTCAAATTCAAGCCGTTTGCCTGCATCTCTGCCATGTTCAAACGCTTGATTAACATAGGCAACCACATCCCTTCATGGGCGGTTGTGATCACACTACTGAGAACAAAGGCTAAAGTCAATAAGCCTGCTGTAAATTTTCTCATGCTTTAATGTTTGGGTTTATCAAGAAAAAAGAGCCCTGCTATTGCTAACAGAGCTCTCAAATATACTGCTTTTCAATGCTATTTTCTCCTCTTCAGGATCCAATTCACATCTCTATAACATCTGCGATTACAGGCCTAACGCTTTTCTAACGTTTCCACCCATCAAGATTTCAGCTGGATTTTCAAGTGCTTCTTTGATCGCAACCAAAGTACCCACACTTTCGCGTCCATCAATGATACGGTGATCGTAGCTCAAAGCAAGGTACATCATTGGACGAATAACTACCTGCCCATCCACAGCGATAGGACGCTGAATGATGTTGTGCATACCAAGGATAGCACTCTGCGGCGGGTTGATAATAGGTGTTGAAAGCATAGAGCCGAATACACCACCGTTCGTGATCGTGAAGGTTCCTCCTGTCATTTCGTCGATGGTAATTTTTCCATCACGCACTTTCGTTGCTAGACGAGCGATTTCTTTCTCTACACCGGCAAACGACATGTTTTCCGCATTGCGTAGCACAGGAACCATTAGACCTTTAGGCCCACTTACCGCGATACTCACGTCAACGTAATCGAAGCTTAACATTTCATTGCCATCGATCATGCTGTTGGTAGATGGATACATCTGCAAGGCACGAGTTGAGGCTAAGGTAAAGAAGCTCATGAAGCCCAATTTTACACCGTGCTTCTCAAAGAATTCATCTTTGTATTGGTTGCGCAGATCAAAAATTGGCTTCATATCCACCTCGTTAAAGGTGGTCAGCATCGCGGTTTCGTTTTTCACGGTGACCAATCTGCTTGCCAATTTTCTTCTTAGGCTGCTCATCTTCTTGCGTTCAGAAGTACGCTCGCCTGTTCCAGCTGACCCCATCGAAGCAACAGCTTCAATCACATCCGCCTTAGTAATTCGTCCGTCCTTACCTGTACCTTTAGATACTTTGGCACCAGTCTCTTCCATCATCTTCTTAGCTGCTGGAGATGCAGAACCTGTTGCATAAGTATCCGCTTTTGGCGCTGCCGGAGCCGCCTTTTCAGCTACTGGAGCTGGGTTAGGAGCTGCTTCTGCTGGAGCCGCAGCGCCATCAGGGCGAGCAGCATTGGTATCAATCAAACAGACCACTTGACCAACCTCAACCACATCACCTTCTTCGGCTTTCAATGTGATCACACCAGCTTCTTCAGCTGGCAATTCAAGTGTTGCCTTATCAGAGTCAACCTCCGCAATAGCTTGATCCTTTTCTACATAGTCGCCATCACTGACTAACCATGTAGCTATTTCAACTTCCGTGATGGATTCGCCTGGTGAAGGCACTTTCATTTCTAACATATCTCTATGACTTAGATGCTAAATACTCGTTCTACTGTTTCGCGTTGACGTTGCAATGCGACCTGATTCGATCCACTTGCTGTTGAGGCGCTTGGCGCCGGGGCCACCAGTGTCAACTTCTGGTGCATTTGCCACAACATGTACGTCCATGCGCCCATGTTTGCTGGCTCTTCTTGCGCCCAAATAGTAAGGGTCGCATTCGGATATTTATCGACTTCCTCTTTAATCGCGATATCATCAAGCGGATACAATTGCTCGATACGAACTAAAGCGACATGATCGGCTTTTTGCGCTTCGCGTTCCTCTAGAAGCTCATAGTAAAGCTTTCCAGAACAGAACACGACTTTCTTCACATCTGTCGGAACAACATCGTTATCCGGGATAATCGGTTGGAAACTTCCTTCTGCCAATTCCTCCATACTACTCTTCACCCTTGGGTGACGCAACAAAGACTTCGGTGACATCACCACCAATGGGCGGCGGAAATGACGCTTCTGTTGTCGGCGTAAGAGGTGGAAGAAGTTTGCCGGAGTTGTGGCATTCGCCACAGTCATATTTTCCTGAGCACAAAGCTGAAGGAATCGCTCCAAACGGGCCGAGCTATGCTCAGCACCTTGTCCCTCATACCCATGTGGCAACAAGAGAACCAGTCCGTTTTGTACTTTCCATTTGTCTTCGGCTGCAGAAAGGAATTGGTCAATCATGATCTGTGCACCATTAGCAAAATCACCAAACTGTGCCTCCCAAATGGTAAGCGTATTTGGTGCCGCCATAGCATAGCCATAATCGAAGCCCATTACAGCATATTCGCTGAGTAAGGAGTTGTAAATGGCAAAACGTCCATTTTTACCCGGTAAATCATTCAGCAGGCTTACCTCTTCCTCGCTTTCTTCTACTTTCAATATTGCGTGACGGTGAGAGAACGTACCGCGCTCCACATCTTCTCCAGAAATGCGAACATCAAAATCTTCATCGAGCAATGAGCCATAGGCAAGCAATTCTGCCATACCCCAATCAAGACTGTTCTTGACATTCACCTGATCGTAACGGTCCTTCATCAAGCGCTCTGTCTTGCGAAGGAACTTTTTACCTTCCGGCAGGGTAGAAATGAATGAGCCGATCTCTTTCAAACGAGCTAAATCAAAGGTCGTGTCGACCGGATCCAACATTTCTCCTGGTTGAGCACCGGGATAATCTGTCCACTCTTCTTGCATGAAAGGCGTGATTACGTTGCGCTCAATTTTCTTCGCTTCGTCGAAATCAACCTCAAGCATCGCTTTAAACTCTTCCTGCATTTCCTTTACCAACGACTGTGAAGCCACTCCTTCTTTCAGGAGCTTCTCCGCATAAATTTCGCGTGGGTTTGGGTGCTTGGAAATAGCCTTGTACAACTGAGGCTGTGTAAAACGAGGCTCATCACCTTCGTTATGTCCATACTTTCTGTAGCACAGCAAATCGATGAAAATATCTCTTTGGAAGCGTTGACGGTACTCGATCGCTAAACGCATCGCATGCACCAACGCCTCTGGATCATCTCCATTAACGTGCAGTACAGGTGCCAAAATCACTTTGGCTACATCCGTACAATAGGTCGATGAACGCGCATCGAGGTAATTCGTAGTAAAACCTACTTGGTTGTTGATGACGATGTGCAGCGTACCTCCGGTTTTATAACCATCCAACGTCTCCATCTGAACCGTTTCATAGACTACTCCTTGAGCAGCTACAGCAGCATCACCGTGGATAAGAATAGGCAACACTTTCTTGCCATCACTATCGTAATCCTTATTGATTTTAGCACGCGCAATACCCTCCACGACAGGATCTACTGCCTCGAGGTGTGATGGGTTGGGTGCTATGTTCATCTTCACCTGCTTACCGTCAATCGTGGTATGCATCGTCGTGTGTCCGAGGTGGTATTTTACATCACCATCAATGGTCACATCATCAAAGGCCTTGCCTTCGAATTCCGAAAAGATTTGTTTTCTTGGCTTTCCAAAAATATTCGTCAGTACATTCAAACGACCTCTATGGGCCATTCCCAAAACGAATTCTGATACACCGTGACGCGCACCGTGATTTACAGCTTCGTCAAGGCCAGGAATGAGTGATTCAGCCCCTTCAATAGAGAAGCGCTTTTGACCAACGAATTTGGTGTTCAAAAACGACTCAAAGCTCACTGCTTGGTTGAGCTTGTGCAAAATCTGCTTTTTCTCATCAATGCTGAGATTGGGCTGATTATCGTCTTTGTGGATCCAATTCTTGATCCATGTTCTGCGCTCAGGATCTCTAATGTAGTTGTATTCTACACCGATACTTTGACAGTAAATACTTTCGAGATGAGTAATAATCTCGCGCAGCGTAGCTGGTCCTTTTGCACCTACCTCAGTGGCCGCATTGAACTCTGTATCTAAATCCTCTTTGGACAAACCAAAGTTTTCGAGCGCCAAAGTAGGCTTATATTCACGGCGATCACGAACCGGGTTCGTGCGTGTGAACAAGTGGCCTCTAGACCGGTAGCCCTGAATAAGGTTGAGTACATGAAACTCTTTAATCACCTCTTCAGAAACACCTGCTCCTACTAAGTCCTCCTCAGAGTAGACTTCCTTCGCAAAGTCGTACCCCTGGAAAAAAGCTCTCCAACTAGGCTCAGTGCCGTCCGGATTTTTGAGATAACGCTCGTACTGCTCTTCTATAAAATCAGCATGTACGCTACCTAAAAATGAAAATCTATCCATTTGAGTGTGTTGGAAATTCTTTCAAAAATACAACACAAAACTCTGCTGAGTAATGCATTGTCGCAATAATGCTATAGCTAAGATTTATAAGCTTAGCACGGCCATCTATTACTTCATAAAAAAAGCCCCTTTTGGGGCTTTCAACTTAATATTCTTCTTCGTTCCAAAGAAAATCTTCTTCAGAAGGATAATCCGGCCAGATCTCTTCGATGCTGTCGTAAGTTTCTTCTTCTTCCTCTTCAATCGCTTGAAGGTTTTCTACAACCTCTAAAGGCGCACCTGTACGAATCGCGTAATCGATAAGTTCGTCACGAGTTGCCGGCCATGGCGCGTCACTTAAATAGGATGCTAATTCTAGAGTCCAGTACATAGTAGTTCTATTGAACGTTTTTATTGCTTATTTCGTGCAAATGTAACTTTTCTTACGATTGGTACAACACTCTTTTAAAAATTGTAAAAGTCTAATACTTAGGTGTCCAAATGACTTCAGGCAGCTCTTCTACATGAAGCACAAAACGTGCTGCAACAAAAAGAAAATCTGAGAGTCGATTCAAAAAAACGGGGATTTCTTCCGGCACTTCTACCTGCTCACCTAAAGCAACGATGAGTCGTTCGGCACGTCGACAAACGGTACGAGCGACCTGAAGATGCGCAGCGGCGATCGATCCTCCCGGAAGAATGAAGTTTTTAAGTTCAGGCAATTCCTGGTTCCAAGAATCAATCTGATGCTCCATTCGCCCTACGAGATCCGAGTTGAGCTTGGGCATAGGGAAGGTTGCTTCGCCATCTAACGCCAGGTAGGAACCCATCGAAAACAACTCGCTTTGTAACTCCTCCATGAAAAAAAATACACCTTGAGGCGATTGTGCCGCAACCAAACCCAACCAGGAGTTCAACTCATCCGTAGTTCCGTAGGCCTCCAAACGCAAATCTGCTTTGGAGACGCGTGTTCCCGTGAGTAAAGAGGTCGTGCCCTTGTCGCCTGTTTTGGTGTAGATTTTCATTAGTAAGCGCGTTCTGTTCTACCTTCAACGTAGAATATGAAGCTCTTGTTCACTACTCGATTCCCTCCTGGGGTCGGATAGTTTCCTGTGAAATACCAATCGCCTGGATTACCCGGACAGCTTTTATGGAGGTCTTCGATATCTTGGTATACGATGCTCACCTTTGCCCGAACATCTGGAGGCGTAAGTAACTCAGCGATTTTATCACTGATTTCTTCTGCCGTAAATGGTTCATAGATTTCCTTCACATAATTCTGCACCTCCTCATCCGGAAGGTTGACTTGTGCTTTACACTTTTGATACACCTCGTCAATAAGATAAGAGCGTCCACTTTCCTGAAGCAAAGCGATAGCAGCGCGGAAGGCAATAAAATCACCCATACGCGCCATATCAATACCGTAACAATCCGGGTAGCGGATCTGTGGTGCTGAAGAAGCAATGACAATGTGCTTTGGCGAGAGTCGATCAAAAATGCGCAGAATGCTTTGCTTTAATGTAGTTCCACGTACAATGCTATCGTCGATCGCAACAAGGTGATCGTTCGAAGTCACCGATCCATGAGTAATATCATAGACATGGCTTACTAACTCATCGCGTGAGCTGTCCTCGGTGATAAACGTGCGTAGTTTGACATCTTTCCAAGCTACTTTTTCGACGCGAGGACGGATGGTTAAGATCTCACGAAGTTGCTCATCCGTAGGGTTATCGATCGCTTTGATACGATCAAATTTCATGGTGTTGAAGTGATCTTCCATTCCCTTGACTACGCCATAAAAACTGACCTCTGCAGTGTTTGGAATGAACGAGAATACAGTATTCTCCACCTCCCCGTCTACTTTTTCGACGAGTTTCGGGATGAGTCTTCGACCCAATTCAATTCTTTCGTTATAGATGTCCTCATCGTTTCCGCGAGAGAAGTAAATACGTTCAAAGGAACAGGCGTTGTAAGGAAGTGGATCTTTGATTTGCTCGATACCCACTTCGCCGTGATGCTTGACTATGATTGCGGCACCAGGAGGCAACTCATTGACCTCAGCGGTCTTCAAATTCATAGCACTTTGAATCACTGGTCGTTCAGAAGCTACCACAACAATCTCATCATCATAATAGTAGAACGCAGGGCGGATGCCAGCTGGATCCCTCAATACGAATGAATCACCGTGACCCATCATACCGGCCATCGCGTAACCGCCGTCCCACTTTTTTGAAGCAGATTTGAGCACACCTGCAACATCGAGGCGCTTTGCAATTTCTGCGGTTGCCTCTTTTTTGGTGTACCCTTCTTCTTTGAGTTCGTAATACAACCGGTCGTTCTCTTCATCCAAGAAGTGACCAATTTTCTCCATGATTGTCACCGTATCCGCCTTCTCTTTAGGATGCTGACCGAGCTCGACCAATTCTCCAAAGAGTTCGTCAACATTCGTCATGTTGAAATTACCGGCAACAATCAGATTTCGCGTAGGCCAGTTGTTCTGGCGCAGAAATGGATGACATGCCTCAATAGTGTTTCCACCGTAGGTTCCATAGCGCAGGTGACCTAAAAAGACCTCTCCAGTAAAGGGCAAGTTTCGCTTGAGCCAAGGCACATCTCTAAGTTTTTCGGTATCTGCACCGATCCCATCGGCGATGCGTTGCTGTACTTTTCCGAAAATATCACCGATGCTATTTGGATCCACACTGCGGTAACGGGAAATGTAGCGCGTACCCGGTTCCATGTTTAGCTTGATGTTTGCGAGACCAGCACCGTCTTGTCCACGGTTGCGCTGCTTCTCCATCAAGAGGTACATTTTATTCAGGCCATAAAAGGCTGTTCCGTACTTTTCAACGTAGTACTCGATTGGTTTTCTAAGGCGAACAAATGCGAGACCACATTCGTGTTTGATAGCATCACTCATACAGCGGGAATTGAGAGGTCAAAATTACGACAATGCGCAACCTTTAACAAGGATAGTTTTATAGGAAACTTTGGAGATCTAGGTTGAGCCACTCCATGGCGGCACCGTGCAACAATTTGCCCTTTCGCTCCTCACTCCAAGGCATGCCATTGATCAGTTTCCCTGGCTCCAATTCACCGAGCGGAAACGGATAATCCGTACCCAATGCCACACGGTTTTCACCCACAAGTGAAACGATATAATCGAGCATCTTCGGATCGTGAACGAGCGAGTCGAGCCAAAATTGGCCCAAATACTTTTCAGGAGAAACAGGATTATCAATCGCTACAAGGTCCGGGCGAACGTCAAAGCCGTGTTTAATACGACCTAATGTCGCAGGGAACGAACCCCCACCATGCGCAATAGCCACACGAAGCTTCGGAAGTCGCTCGAAAACACCCCCAAAAATGAGTGAACAAAGCGCCAACGAGCTCTCTGCAGGCATACCCACTAACCAAGGCAACCAATATTTCGGCATTTTCTCCTTACCCATCATGTCCCACGGATGTACAAAAACGGCCATATCTAAATCTTGGCACGCTTCGAAAATCGGGAATAATTCCGGCGCATCGAGATTCCAATCGTTCACATGTGTACCAATCTCTACTCCTTTCAGACCAATCTCCTTACATCTACGCAGCTCTTGAATGGCCAATTCTGGATGCTGCATCGGCAACGTACCCAAACCTACAAATCGCTTGGGGTAGCGAACACAAATGTCAGCGATATGGTCATTGAGGAATTGGGCAACCTCCAGCGTGTGCTTCGGCTCCGCCCAATAGCTGAACATTACCGGCACGGTAGAAAGGACCTGTACATCAACATGATGCTCTTTGCATTCCTTCATTCGATCCTCTGCCGACCAACAGTTCGATTCTACTTCTCTGAAAAACTCACCGTCTTTCATCATTCGTGCACAGGAAGGCTTGTGATGATCGAGGTTTATAAAACCTCCATAGCCAAATCTCTCACGGAAATTCGGAATATGCTCCGGTAAAATATGCGTGTGGATATCAACCGTAAAGTTGCGTGAAGTTATTTGACACATGGCTACACAAATCTTGGATCCGTTTCCATAACGTGACCACAGTTATCACAAGTACGGTGCTCCTCACTTGCGTAGTATTCTTTGAAACGAGGTAAGAAATCTGTTTCAATGTTTTTCAATTCGAAATACGTTTCATGCAATTTATGGTTGCACTGATCGCAAAACCACAGAAGGCCATCTTTGAAGCCTCTACCTTCGCGAATACGCTCAACCACCAAACCAATACTTCCCTCATGACGAATAGGACTGTGAGGCACCCCTGCTGGAACTGTCATCATATCGCCCGGACCGAGGTGTATGGTTTTTGCTTCACCATCGACTTGCGCCTTGACGGTGATGTTCCCTTCAAGCTGGTAGAAGAACTCCTCTGTCTCGTTGTAGTGGTAATCTTTTCGAGCGTTAGGTCCCGCAACGACCATCACAATGTAGTCGTCACTTTCAGGAGTAAGATTCTTGTTCGCTACCGGCGGTTTAAGTTTGTCGCGATTCTCTTCCAACCATTTTTGGAAGTTAAAGGGTTGCAATGCTGGCATGTTTTTGTCGTTTTTGGGTGTTGCCAAGATACGGAATTGTCTCGGTGAATAGAAACCTCAAACGTGCGCTGTATCTTCGTACACCAAGAGTAGAACCTATGGAAATACAGAACTATATCGATGGCGTATTCGTTGCACCTGTCTCTGGCAAGACGATAGACAATATCAACCCTGCTACAGGGGAAGTGTACGGAACCATTCCGAGAAGCGACAAAAGCGACGTTGAAAACGCAGTTGCTGCCGCGAAAAGAGCTTTCCCTTCCTGGAGTAAACTTAGCGCTGCTGAGCGCTCCTCCTGGCTGCTAAAAGTGGCAAATAGGATTGAGGAGCGCATGGAAGAATTGGCGTTAGCGGAGAGCACAGATAACGGAAAACCCTTGAAATTGGCACGAAGTGTTGATATTCCTCGAGCACGCGACAATTTCAAATTTTACGCGACCGCTATTCTTCATGATGCCTATGAAACGCACGACATGGGGATCGATGGATTCAACTACACCTTGCGCCAACCGATCGGCGTTGCAGGCTGTATTTCGCCTTGGAACCTCCCTTTGTATTTGTTCAGCTGGAAAATTGCGCCGGCCTTAGCCGCCGGAAATACCGTCGTGGCCAAACCTTCCGAGGTTACCCCGGCGACGGCCTACCTTTTAAGTGATATTCTTTCGGAAATCAACTTCCCCAAAGGTGTACTAAATCTTGTACACGGCCTAGGCGGTGAAGCTGGAGCTGCGATTGTCGAGCACCCCAACACCGCTGTCATTTCTTTTACGGGTGGTACTGCTACAGGGAAGGCGATTAGTAAAGTAGCCGCGCCAATGTTCAAAAAATTGAGCCTTGAATTGGGCGGTAAAAATGCAAATGTGATCTTCGATGATTGCGATTTTGAAGAAGCATTAAAAACTACGGTACGTTCATCTTTCGCCAACCAAGGTCAGATTTGCCTTTGCGGTT
>Ga0209955_1000029_pt1 | contig 63019 bp, 98 predicted proteins | sample SalPonA_A_H2O_MG_FD_185716 | JGI IMG/M metagenome (GOLD analysis project Ga0209955, IMG submission 185716) | Water microbial communities from South San Francisco under conditions of wetland restoration - Salt Pond MetaG R2A_A_H2O_MG (SPAdes)... | ecosystem: Environmental > Aquatic > Non-marine... | reverse complement strand
CACCTACAATAGCGTAGTTACCATCAATACTTACTGTTTGACCGAACTGATCATTAGTACTTGTACTGAATGCGTTTGGATTATCTAGTGTGTGTACTAAGTTGCCAGTTGTCACATCGAATATGTATGCTTTACCTGAATTAGTACCACCAGCATCATCTTCATAATGTGCGCCTACAATAGCGTAATTACCAGAAATACTTGTTGATAAACCGAAACGATCATTACCACTTGTACTGTATGCGTTTGGATTATCTAGTGTTTTGCTTAATGTTGCTGTTATTGTTGGTGGTATGACAACAGAAGTTGTTCCAACCGATCTTGTTAATTTTGTATTGTTAAAACGTATTTTTGCCACTTGTATAGTTCTCCTTGTTAAATAAGTTAAAGTATTTATCAAACATGCATCCACAAAAAAGCAGACTATTATAGTCTGCTTTATGCGATTAGAAAGTTTAGTTAAACTTTTCCATTAGACGCAAAACTTCTTCATATAGTTCTGCTTCACCTTTATGGTCGATTGCTGATTGTAGTTCCTCTGGCGGAAGAGCATTCAATTCCATTTTGTGTATAACACAATCGTAATTTCCTGCGGATTCTTTTAGTTCTTCAACAGCCATTGCTTCACAAGCACCTCGTAAAGTGTCGTAAACACCTACTACATATGAATCAAGATTGTCGTTGCCGTAACGGCGGGCTTCTACTATAAATAACATAATGACATACCTCCCTTAATTTAGTTGTCACTATTATTTATCTTAGTTGTCAATTCTATTGTGCATTTTATCTCTTCTGGATATTGTTTTTAGTTTCCGATACATTTCTTCAATATCATTGGTAATTGAATACAACTTAAGGTCTTCTGTAGAAATCATACCGCGTTCCGCCATGTCGTGCATTCTTTCATCGAATGCTTGCCACACATCACTACCGTACAATTGAATTTCAGACCTTGGTAAGAAACCACATTGCATCAAGGTCAATACGTTATACACTTCAAATTCAGTCCCTGCACCGCCTGTAAACGCCGCATACGCACTTGCATTTTCAATCAATGCTGTTTGTCTATAATGGAATAACTCTTGTCTAACAGTAATATGATGATACTGCTCGGGTTCAGTTGATGATTCAAACGGTAAGTTTATTTTAAATCCAACACTACTTGCGCTACCGCGAAACGCACCTTTATTGGCTGCTTCCATAATACCAGGGCCGCCACCTGTCGCAACAGAAATATAAGAATTGCTCAAACGATGCCCCAATTCTTCCGCAGCCTTATAGTGAGGGTGATCATCTGTAATTCTGGCAGAACCAAAAATAGCCACGCACGGGCTTAAGTTAAGTAATACTACTCGTTTTGTCATGCTTCAATCCATATATCGTCTTCTTGTCTAATTATTGCCTCTGCGCCATCGCATTCGTCAATCCTAAACTTTGTGCCTGGAGTTACATATTCAACCCGTAAGCCAACTATACCACCAAGATGAGCGTCAGGATATGTCTCTTCACAATATTTTTCTAACTCTGTTGTAGCAATACCTTTATTTTCTAACAAACTATTGACAATATATGGATCGAACAACATCTGTGGTTTACTAGGATTCCAACTATACCATCCTGATCCGTAACCAATAGATATCAATACACATACCTTTCCGTTTTTAATCTGTTTTTTCATTCAGTATCATTCTCCAATTTCTCTACTCTTATTTCACACTGTTTTAGAAACTCAATTCCTGATGTTTCTCTATATTCCGTAGAATAATACACTTCACTGATCCCAGCGCCATAGATACTTTTTGCGCATTCTAAACAAGGAGCATGTGTAATAAACATTGTTGCGCCATCACCACTTTCATGTCCCTTGGCAAGTTTGTCTAACGCATTTCTCTCTGCATGTAACACTTCAGGTTTACTTTTTAAAATAGGCTCGTCAGCGCCTTCATTACCAGGAACAACATATTCACAATTGTTATCCCATCCAGCAGGCATACCATTATAACCTAATGATATAATTCTATCATCTTTCACTACAATAGCACCCACTTGTAACCTTTTTGCTGAACTTAGTTGGGCAAAGCGGTGTGCTATATCCATGTATGCTTGTTTGAATTTATATTTCATCATTTTGTTTTTAACTCATCTTTGTATGCTTCTGCATCACCAATGTCTGAAAACCAAGATCCGTATTCGTGTTGTTCATCGTCAATGTATATTGGCAATTCAAGTTGATTATCAGGGTCGTTAACGTCAACGAAATACAGCATAGTACATACTTCATCTTCATTTACTTCGCCATGGACCTCGTACCCTACTTTACCTATCAAACGAAGACATTTAACTTCTGCGTCAGGCACATTGTTACTTTCTATGTATCTATGCCATTCGTTCCCATCACTGTCAACTTTAGTTATTTTCTTTTTCTGACCAACGCTAAACAATTTAGATTTTGATGAAACTCTATAGAAAATTTCATCAATTTCTGCGTCCTTCAATTCTTCGCCTAACATCATACGGTACTTCACCTGTTTCTGTTATAATCACTTTCATATTTGGCTCATGGTCTTTCAACAAGAACATGGCAAATGCAAATGGATCCTTATGTCGTACTTCGTAACATGCAACATCTGCGGCTGCTACCACGTACTCCATTATGAAACCTTCATCCATTAAACGGTCTTCGAAATCTTCTCTTGCGAAAGACAAACTACCGTTAACCATTCTTTCTATAAATTCAACCGATACATTCCAATAAAACATTATTCACCGTTGATAGCAGTTACGCTATCCCACCTAAAACTACGCCAGCCTTGCGCATTCGTGTCCCATACACTAAGCACATCAGGGTTAGATTTACGTGGAGTGGTTGTTTCAGGTTTGGGAGGGAGTACACTTTCATTTAATGTACAAGTCATAACTCGTGATTCACCATTCACTTTCGTAAATGTTACGGTTACCTCACCTTGTTGAAGTTGTTCTAATAATGCCTGTTTGTCTGTGTCATTCATCATAAATTTAACCCTACATTGTTATTTATACTACTGTTATCTTGGCTCCGCCAACAAGTAAAAATTGTGCGTAGTCTTCGTCTGATATACAGCCTAACACTGTATATGTTGCCGATAGGTCATGGTAGTTTTCGTTTGTTACCATTGTAATTTCACGTAAAACAGAACGTGGAAACCTTAATTCTTCTAGGTGCTGATAGAACTTAGATAGTATGAACGTATAATGGTCATGTTCACTTAATCTAGACCATTCACGTTCATAAAAAACCGTAGTGTGTTGAAACATCGGTCGTTGTGTATATAAGACACCGTCGTATATTACTGACTTATTAGGTTTCCCATCCTGAAAATCTAAGTCGTAATAGTGCCTCCAAGTGGGTAAACTCATTAGGTATCACTATCTCTTTTTTAATGCCGTTAGGAGCGCCTTGATACCACGAATACTTTGCTTTCATTTCTTCATGGTGTTTTAAACTTTTCAAGACTCTGCCTTTAATCGTCCAATTACCTTTGCCGCACTCCCGCTCTAGCAGGTGCACCACACCGTAAAATTGTTCACGACTGTAAAATTCAAACATGAATGAATGTGATTCTTTCATACTCTTACTTATAATAGTTGTTCTTTGTTAGTATAACACAAAAAATAATGGCGAGTCAATAGACCCGCCGATAGATTATAGACCGTATGATCCTTTAGTCGCATTAAAGTTTTGTTCAACTTCTGCATCGGACAATCCTCGACCGTAAACAGCAAAGTATCCATAGTCGCCTGGGAAGTCTTGCGTTGTAGCAAATCCTCCGCCTATACTGTCTTGCTCTTGACCCAATACCAAGTAACCATTATCTAGTATAGTACCAGTACCAAAAGTCTGATTGTCCACCACCAGCATCATCTTCATAGTGTGCGCCAACAATAGCGTAATTACCAGAAATGCTTACTGTTTGACCGAATTGATCATAAGCACTCGTACTGTATGCGTTTGGATTGTCTAGTGTTTTGCTTAATGTTGCTGTTATTGTTGGCGGTATGATAACAGAAGTTGTTCCCACCGACCTTGTTAATTTTGTATTATTGAATCTTATCTTCGCCATATTTTATTCCTCTATTTCAATGTTACTTTTCCGGATTCTAAAAGAAGCCGTCTGTTCTCTAAATGTGCGGCTTCTATATCATCTTTTGATTGCCCATTATACTCAACTGCATGATGTTCTAACAACATAAGTTGAGTCAATAATATATCACCAATTTTAAAGTCACCCAGTATACGACCAAACTTACCTTTGTACTCTTTTGACAGCAAAATGGCACGTGATCCTTCGGGTAACAATTCTTCAACAAATTGTTTTGCCGCTAGACCAAATACTTTCTCTACATCATCTCGGGTTCTAGATTCCGGTGTATCAATGCCAAAGATTCGCACTCGTTCATCACGAAGCCATAGGCCAAATCCCAAATCCAAATCTACATCAACCGTGTCGCCATCGACTACACGTTTTATGACACATCTATATTCATACATAGATTTATTTATCTTCCTTCCATTCGCCGAAGATGCCATGATCTTCTATATATTCTAAACGGTCATTCCAGTAAACCTCATCACCGTCAGTAATTATCTTTTCAATATTATCTCCGTAACGAGAAAGATAGTGGTCTGGTATTTCTTTGCCTAATTCGTAGAACGACAAACTTTCATTGGCAGCGTTTAACCAAAAACTGTTAACCCCATAGTTCATACTCAACGGTTCTGGCAAATAGCAAAACTTACCTTGGTCTAATAGTATAATCAAATTACCAACATGAGCATAACGTTTTCTATGTGTACCTGCTGGTGGCACTAGAGGCACTATATCAGTTTCGTTTACTACACGGGTAATCTTTATTTTTCCACGCATTTTTCTAACACCATCGGCATCAGTAACTTTAGGTTGACCAAATGTAATACAGTCCACAATTTGATAACCAGAATGTTCCAAGTACCATCCGGTAATAACCGCACATGCCCCACCTGCCGAGTGACCTGTTAGATATACTGAATATTCTTTGTCTATTATTTGTAGAACATAATCTGTAATCTTCTCTGACAATCTATGGAATCCCGTATGCAGAGAAATTCCCAAACGAGCACTAGGATCTTTTTTGAAATTTAAATCTTGCAAAACATTATCAACATTTGATGTTCCGCGAATCGAAATGTAGCACTTCTGCAATTCGTCATCTATCAGTACGACAACTTGAACATCATCAATTTCTTCAACATGTACCCTACAAAACATACGGAAATGATTTCTAATTGTTTCCTCGTCTTCGTATACTTTATCTGATAAATCTTTGTACCATTCAATCTTTGACCAGTCAATAACTGCATCCACTTTATCTTGTGGCAATGTTAACTCATACTTTTTAGTAATGTATTGTCGCATACGTTCTGCGATTCTGCCTAAGAAGTAAGCCTTAACTCCATATTTTAAAAAAAACGTAACTAACCATGGCATGATAAATATCCTCCCTTTTTCTCTCGTACTGATATTTATCATACCCAACAAAAAGCGGGACATTTGCCCCGCTTTTGCTCCTAGGTTTGTGCTGGTTTAGGCTTAACTTTTACATCCCGTCTAATTTTTACATTATTCATTTTAACGGTCATACTTAGTCCTCTTAATATTTCATTTCTTCGTCAATAGGGTACTCAAATGTCGAAGCACCCGCCAAGTGGGTCAAAGTGCGAACACCAAACCCAGTACCTTTACCGCCAATCATGCCGGTGCCGGCAATGTCAAGATGTGCCCATGCAACACCATCATTAACAAATTTATATAGGAATTCAGCAGCCGTCGTTGAGCCTGGGTGTCCATTTCCTATGTTCTTCATATCCGCAACATTTGAATCCAGTTGCTTGGCAAACTCTTTGCCCATAGGCATACGCCAGTATCGTTCTTTATGTTCGGCACCTGTATCGGTAATTTTTTCGCCAAACTCGGTCGAATTAGTGAATAGCCCAGCATATTGGTCTGCTAGTGATACAACAATAGCACCAGTGAGCGTAGCAATATCTACAATCTTATCCACACTTTCGTATTCATTTTGAATATACGTAATCAAATCACATAGTACAAGACGACCCTCTGCATCAGTGTTGTGGTTTTCTACTGTCTTGCCCGACATTGAAGTAACAACATCGCCCGGCTTGATTGCTTTGCCGCTAGGCATGTTCTCTACTAAACCAACAATAGCAACCACGTTGACTTCTGGTTGTGACTCAACAATGTTAAGCATTGCCCCTACTACTGCCGCACTGCCGCCCATGTCCATTTTCATTTCGTGCATTTTGGATCCGGGTTTGAGTGAAATGCCACCACTATCAAATGTTACACCCTTACCTACATATGCCATTTTGAATTCATCACTTGAAGGATTGCCCTTATATTCAATAACAACAACACGCGGCTCTTCATCACTGCCTTGGGCCACAGATAGAAGTGTGTTAAATCGATTCACGACCAAATCTGTTTTGTTCAGTACTTTGATTCTAACATTGTTAAGTAATGTATGTGGCAATTCACTAAATGCGTCTTTGATTTCATCGGTATACAGTGTTGGTGTTAGGTGGTTGCCAGGTAAGTTGGCAAGTTTACGTGCAACATGTACGCCTCGGGTGCAGTGTGTATATACTGGTTCTCCTTGGCCATCAAGGACAACAGGCGCTTTGTTTTCTTTACCGTCTGTTTTAAGTAAACTATCATTAGTAAATGTTAATTTAACACCTGTTGCTATTTTAGTTGCATCTTCCGGCGTTGAGTATACTGTAACTTCTTCGCCTGATACCGTGGCGCCATACTCTTCTAAGTCTTTGACTACATCGGCATCATACAAGTGTACGGTTTCTCCTTCTTCTAAAACATTACGAAAAGAATATTTACCGTCTTCGATTGATGATTTCAATTTTCCGTTATACAACTTATTGAGTCGCTTGAACTCTTTGTGTTTCAATTCTACTACTTTAACTTTATTCATACTAACCTCAGTATTTCATCTATGGTAACGACATTAAGCCGTGGTTTTGTGCTGGTGGTACTAACTATCAAGCGACCGAGTTGTTGTGTTATGCCGGGTCGATAGTCGCCCTAAGTGGAAATCCGTTTGCGTCTGCGAGTGCTGTTGTTTCAGCGACTTTTTGTTCGGCGATTTCTTTATTGTACATGCCTACAATAGCATCGCCATCATTGTGAATTTTTTGAGTAAGGTCTACGGCCGTTTGCGGGTCATGACCAAAAATGCCTGTTAGAACCGCAATAACAAAATCAAATGTAGTTTTATCATCATCATGCATTACAACATAATACTCGCCAGGGAATGATACTTTTGTTTCTGACTTAGTTATCGTTTGTATATCTGTATTCGCCATATTTATAACCATTGATTGATATGGGGGAGTGTTCACTCCCCCACATTGTTTACTTACGTTTACTACCAATTTGTTTAATTTCGATAGTTCTTGGTAGTAGTTCTTCTGGCACATGTCGTACCAGTTTGACATTCAACATGCCGTTTTCAAGTTCGGCAGATTCAACTTCAATATGCTCCGCAAGTGTAAATTCACGTTTGAAGTTACGACCTGCTATACCTTTATGTAGGTATGTAATAGATTCATCACCTCCTGGTGCAGTTCCTGATATTGTTAGTGTGTTCCCATCCAGTGTAATCTCAAGGTCATCCATTGAAAACCCTGCCACTGCCAATGTTACCATGTAATCGTTCTCATCAATTTGAGCAACGTTATACGGCGGGTATCCGTTTGTTGATGATGGGGTTGTTAGACCGTTCTCAAGCAAATCGAACATACGGTCGAACCCAATCGCATTGCGACGGATAGATGGAATTGAAGTCGTGTCATATCTACGTTGTGTCATAATAGTTTCTCCTTATATTAAGCAAGATATAGTTTTGAACCCACACCTGTGGCGTTCAGTTTGGAACAACATACACCTGTATCGCTGTTCACTTGTATTTAGCATTTATATGCCAAATTTCTCAGAAAACAGTACAATTTCTTTAGCAGGCCCTGCTTCATTTGGCATTCCGCCATGTTCATCTATATAAGATCGAATCACTGCTTTATACCATAGTAAAGAGTTATGGTGGGCCTGTTTGTTAAATTTTGATATGCCTGCATTACTGCTATCCATTGTTGCCAATGCTCGTGCGCTTTCGCGTTGTAATGTTCGCAAATCCAATTTATCTAAATCAATCATACTGTTTTTTTATTTTACTATATGTATAGTGTGGTTGTCAAATAATTTTAGTACAATCTATCGGTTTGTACTGCGTTATTTTCGTTTTGTCTCTGTGCTCTACGCTTACCTAGTTTACGTGCAAGACGTTTTCTCTCAGAGTTACCAATGTATTCGCAACGGTCACGATACTCTTGGATTCGTCCATCTTCTGCGACCTTGCGTTTAAATTGACGGATTGCTCTTTCAAAGTTATTACCTTGGACTTTAACTGATAAGCCTTCTACGATTTTACCAAATCGGTTGTAGTTCTTTGCCATGTTTTACCTTTTTATTCTACGGCAGATACTGCCTCGTCATATACAAAAATAGGTTCTTCATTGCCTTCAATGAAGCCTGTCGTTACGACAACTTTATTTAGTCCTTCACGAGCCAAGGACGGCAGACGATACTGTAATTTTAGCAATGATTTTTCTATTACACTGCGTAATCCACGAGCGCCTGTTTTATTGTTAATAGCAATATGGGCTACTGCTTTCAACGAATCTTCTGTAAACTCTAATGTAACACCATCCATATCAAACAATTTCTGGAACTGTGATACAACATTGTTCTTTGGTTCAGTTAGAATTCGCACTAACTCTTCTTCCTTGAGATCATCCAAACCCACTACTATCGGGAATCGACCCATAAACTCTGGAATGATACCATATTTAATCAAGTCTTCTGCCATGATGTTTTCACGAACATTAACTTTATTATCTTTACTTTTAACATTGGCTCCAAAACCAATACCGCCATTTGTACTTACACGAGAGTCTACAATTTTTTCAATGCCAACAAACGCGCCGCCAACAATAAACAAAATGTTAGCAGTGTCTATTTCAATCATTTCCTTACCAGGGTGCTTACGTCCGCCACCAGGTGGTACACGTACCTTAGTACCTTCTACAATTTTAAGTAGTGCTTGTTGTACACCCTCACCTGAAACATCTTTGGTAATAGATACGTTTTCGCCTTTCTTGGCTTTTTTGTCAACTTCGTCTATGTATATGACACCACGTTCGGCGAGGTCTACATCAAAGTCTGATTCAATGAGTAGGCGTTGAATAACGTTCTCAACATCCTCGCCGACGTACCCACTTTCTGTTAGCGTTGTAGCATCAACTTGCGCAAACGGCACGTTGAGAGACTTTGCCACGCTTTTGGCAATCAACGTTTTACCCGTGCCTGACGACCCGAGCAACAGAACATTGGATTTTTCTAGTATAACATCATCTAGATGTTGTGTTATACGTTTGTAATGATTGTATACTGCTACACTAAGTACTTCTTTTGCTTCATCCTGACCTATAATATATTGGTCCAATTTTTCTTTAATTTCTTCAGGTGTAGGAAATCCCTCAGACTCTACCACATGGTCTTTAGATTCTTCAACTGAATCGTGAATGATATCATAACACAAATCAATACATTCATTGCATATATATGTATCCGGGCCTGCGATTAGTTTGTTTACGTCTGTTCTACCTTTATTACAAAATGAACATGTAAAGTTTTTTTCAGACATTATCAATCCTCAGTTATTTCTTAATATTTAGCCAGGAATTTTTTAATACCTTAGCAGTGTTGTTATCTCTTTCTGCTTTGAGCATATCCACTTCTGTAGGCTCTTCCGCAGGTTTTTCTTCTATGTTTGATTCTTCTACTATGACATTATCGCTTATTTTCTCCTCCGAGTCAATAGTTATAGGCTCCGGATCTTGTTTTTCTTCTACCATTTCTTCCTCAACCTTTTCCATTATCGGTTCAGGTTCCGGTTTGTTTGGTTCTTCTTTCTTAAACAATGTTTCAAAAATTTCTTCCTGTCTTGTTTCATGGTCATGTCTATGTACAAAACTATAGTTAGCAGCCAGCAACAACAATACAGCAAGTGGGTCAAATACAAATATAAACACAATAATCAACCAACGCACTGCGGAGTCAATCGTATCTTTACCTGTATCACCATAGACCAATTCTGCTATGTATTTTATTGGACCGACTTCGGCTTCTAGTACACGTATCTCAGTTTCTAACTCAAACTTTTGGTCGAGCATAAGGTCTATCTCGTCCTGTATGGTCACTGTTTGATTACGTAACGCCTCAATCTCTGCTGTATTATCTATTACCAGTGAACTTTGTAGTTGTTGGCGTAGTCTATCTATTGTGTCTTGTGAATTCTGTACTTCGCGCTCCGCAGACGCCCTCAGTGACTTTATTTCTGCTCTAGCACTGTCTATAACAGATTGGTCAACAGAGTTTCTTAAACGCTCTATTTCATCTGAAATACGTTCTTTATCAGCAGTTAGATTTACTCTATATTCTTCTACCGCATTGGCAGTGTTAGGACCATAACGACCATCAGGTTGGGTGCCTACCAATCGTTGTAACGCTTCTACGTCATTCGATTTAACATAACCTTCTAATATACTAATAGATTCATTTACGTTTTCTAATTGTTTAAGGTATGTCGCTACTTGTTCATTTGATTTTGTTTGTTCTACTTTTATTGCCGCATTCAATTCATCTATGGCAGGTTGTATGCGAGAATACGCACCGTCCATTCGTTTTTGTTCTGCGTCAATTTGGGCTTGTATGTTACTTGTATCGTCCTGCGACTCTGTATCAAGTGAAGCAATACGTGCTTCTATCTTAGTCAAATCTATTTCGGAACGTGTGATATCATTTTCTATGCGCTCTATACGTGCTGAACTTTGACTGGTCTGCGCAGATTGTTCCAAATGTGCTTTAGACAAGAACCCAAAGATACCCATAGAAGTAATGAACATTAGTACTATGGTAGCAAACGCCAAATATCCTTTTAGTAAAAATGGTGCTCGTTTCCAGTTACGATATACCCATGATGCGGCAACGAGTTTACCTATTTCTAGTGATCCTGCCATTATAGCAACGGACAATGCCGATGCTGAAAATATTGCCATCAAGCCTGCAATGGAAAACCATGCGGCTATTATTGCTATAGTAAGTGCTACAAAAAATGTAATCAGTGGAAATGCCATGTTTTAGCCTCCTTTTTATTCTCCCTTAAATATATTTATCAAAAAGGCGGCTATTTCAATGGCTATGATGCTCGCGGCACTCGCTCTATAATACTAGGTACGCCGTCTATCCAACTAACGACACAGACCTCATGCTCTCCTACGGCTGGCTTCTGTTCAAGTAGTTGGGATATGAGCGAATCTTTTTCAGAAGAAAATACATCCTTACCCAAAATCTTACTAATTAAAATTTTGTTAGACTCCTTTTCTCGCATTTCTATAGTATAATACATAATACAACTCCCAATACACGTAGAGCAAAACAATATTTACTCTACATGTATTTATCTTTGGGGCATATAATCATATGCTATATGACTACGTATTTTTAATTACCCTCTATATATTCTTCGGCATCAATTTGACCTGCAATGTATATGGTATTGTCGTCCCATTCCCATCCAGTTGATTCAAGCCAGTCAACAATGTCAAAGTATTCATCTTGTAGTTCTTCACTGTCCCAATATTGGTCACTCAGTTGTTCAGCAAGTTCTTCGTCATCGTCACTCCACAACTCATCCGCTACGCCGTCAAATGTTTCTAGTAATTCGTATTCATCGAACACACTGAAATTAAACCTAGCATATGGGTCCTCACTAGTCAAAGAATTTTTTATGTAGTCTGCTTCTATTTCATTGTTGACCGTAACTAGAAATTCACCGGAGCGCCACGTGAGTTCACGATTCATTTCGATATCATCTTTATAAAAAGTAGAAAATTCTACAACTGTCTTTTTGTATGCGTTACGGATGATATACTGTTTACCAATTTCAATTTTCACGAGAGTTCACCTCTTTTGTTAATTTTTTATCAAAGAATGTATTGATAACATTTTCAAGTTCAAATATTGTTTGAGCACGGCTCTTACTTATTTCGCCCGTCTCTATTTCATAAACCTTTTCAAGTACTTCACACTTTAAATCAAAAAGTTGTGTTGAAAAGGAACCATCAGTGTTCATGCATCCTCCGATTCAAAATAAGTTGCAAATTGATTAAGTGTTTCATCAACTAAATCACATTCTTCTGGGCTATCAGGTCCCAGGATCATGTACAAGTCAGCACTAACATAATCCCAGTTAACTTTGTCGTCTACATAATTAGCATTGTCGTTAACCGCAATAGTGAGTTCTTTGAGGATAGTTTCTTTAGTGATTTTATCTAGTACAGACATGGTATTCTCCTTATGCCTTACGGATTTTCATAATCTTAATATTGGATGGGATTGCCGCTAAACGGCAAGATGCTTTTTTTGGAGCATTAGGGTAACGTGGATCACCGTATGAGATATTGTCAAACTCTACTGTAATCCAAGGAATGTGGTCGCCAGCGGCATTCTTAGCAATGTCAATGTTGATTATTTTAGCAGGGAGATTTAATGCCGCCGCAGAATCATAAACAATGTTATCACCGATTCTGAAATCCATCATAGTAGTCACCTCTCAATTAACTTACTTGTATAGTATAGAATACAACAATTTATTTGTCAATCAATATTTCACATTTTATTGGATTATTGTTTGGATCTACATGCAATACAGAACCAAGTTTCTGATGGTTCGATGAAAATACCATAGTGTATTCTTTACCGTCATTACAAATAACATCGGATGAATACACACCTTTGACATATTTTGGTGCTTCTTGTTTTTCTAGGCCTGCTAGGTATATCATAGTAGGACCCAGTAAAATAATAAACACGCCCCATATTAGTTTACTCATCATCGGTTTGTAATCGGTTTCTCATACCAAATGTCGGCATCCGTAACATGTTGCCATTATCTTTTTTGATTTTCTCTACATAGTTCTCTAGAGAATCAATTGGCTTTGGAGGCGTATATGTTTTGCTGGCATAGCCGGTGAAGTTTTTGTTACATTCTATCATGCGTTGCCTTCTTTCTCTTTGTGCTACCTCAGAAATCGCATGACCTCGTTTCCAACCTTGAAGAATGTATACACCACGAACATAATCTATTAAGGTTTTTGGACTAATGTGTGGCCACCGTCTTTGAACCGCAAGTATAACATCATGATAGTTGTCACTTCTGGCCTTGTTCAAAATATAGTAGATAATCTTTTTCTCAGAGAATGTCATACCCAATCCCTCTTAGTCTAAGCGTGAACCAGCGTATGCTTCAAATCCGTATTTCTTGAATACTTCAGCAGCCGCTTCAGCACCCACAACCTTTGTGTCAATGTTCTGTGCGAGATGACTACTTGGATTCCACAACTGAAACATCTTATTCCAAGAGCGCTCTACCCCAGCCGCCTTAAGTATTTTAGCAACCTTGGAACGACCATCAATCTTACGACCATTGAAACGGTAAAGATTAACCCAAGCAAATCCACACGAGTATTTGTCTTCATTACCTAACACTTCAGAAAAATATTTGCTTGCCGCATGACGGGCAGCAGTTTTTGCTTCAACAACAATGTCACGCATCAACTCAGGTGTCAATTCAACGGTCATTTCACGAACTTCAGTAGTCATAATCTTTTCCCTCTAATCAACTTACTTTATAAGTATACAGCCGTTGAGTGGAAAGTCAACCTTTTTATCGCTTAAATCCTAACTTTATTTCTTCGGTCATTGAACTACCAAAGTTTGTAGTACTTGCCATAAAGTATCGTGGGTTTTCTAAGTCTTGTAGTTCTCGTGTAGATTTACGTGGCCAACACACTAGTTGCATCGGATTTGTAATGTAAAGAGGTTTGCCACAGCCTTTGTTGATCCATTCATCAACATTCACGTTGACACCATTCTCTTCCGCATCAGTAATAAACCATTGTGCGGTGTTGGGTGTTAACGCATAAGCATGTCCGCCAACATTCTCTGGTATCTGAACCATTTCCTTTATCTCAGATATAGGCGTGTACGCTTCGGGTGAACCCACACGTAGTCCTAGAATATTAATGGCATCTTCAATCATATCTACATTACATATATTGCCTCGGGCGACTACATCATGTTCTAGTATGGCACAGGGTTTGCCTATTTCTACAATGCGTCTCCATGCTTTGATATGTGAAGCGTGGCAGTTATTGTTACCTTGAGATACGCCGTTACCTCGTGCTTGTTTGTGTTGGTCAGGATGTAACCAAACACCTACTGCTTTCATGGCATCTTCGCTTGACATGAATTCAATGCCGTCAACGAATTCATATGGAATGCCATGCTCTTCGCATGATTTGGCACATAGTTCTGCGTACTCAAGTGACTCCTTAACGCGGAGTCTACGTATTATTAATGCTCTGTCTATTTTCATTAGTCTATAGGGTACTGTTTAAGAAGTTCTTTTTTGTCACCTTGATATCCTTTAGCCGGGTTGATATCATCAGCGCCCGGCAAAGGATCTTTTTGCTCGGTAATTACAGGCCATATCAATGAGTACTTGCGATTGACCTCAAGAAGTTCTTGCGTAAATTTACTATCTGTATCTGGAATGATGGCTTCTGCTGGACACTCAGGCTCACAAACTCCGCAATCAATACACTCATCTGGATTGATTACTAGAAAATCTGGACCTTCATAAAAACAGTCAACCGGACATACGGTGACACAATCTGTATACTTACATTTAATACAATCTTCTGTTACTACATATGGCATTGCTTATTACCTTTTTATTTTGAGTTGTTAATGAATCCGTAAAATTTTTCTGCGATATTAAGAATTTCATCAGCACCTGGAACTTTAGCAGTTTCCATTTCGACCTTGGTTACGTATTCGCCAGTGTCTTCGTCTTTTTCAACGGTTTGCGATACCCCAGCAAACTTAGTTGTGTATTCTAGGAATGCTACGTCTTTTGCTAGTTCTAGTACTTTAGTACGGATTTCGTAACCGTTACGGTTAACTGATACTTTTGGCATTGCGTTTTGAATTTGTTCGGCAAACTCTTTTGCCTGTTTTGTGTAATCAAACATGATATTTCTCCTGTGTTGTGTGTATAATTGCTATACTTTAATTAGTATAACAGATTTATTTATCACTTGTCAACATTTCGGAGAATTAGTTCAAGGGCGTTTTACCGCCCTATCCCTAAAGAAATTTCCTCCTCACCTTGCTTATTGGCAACGACTGCACTTAACATCATCCTTACGGAGAGAGGTGAGCCTTCCCTAGCAAGTATGCGCGAATTTCCCAATAACACCATTGTTTCCAATAGTTGTTCACTACCATGTACCGGTCTTAATGCCTGTAATTTTTGTAATAAACGTAACAAAAGAGAAACCCTAACAATGGGTTCAATAGAATACATAAACAATTTTATATGCCTATCGTCTACGATAGGACCTCTCTCTTGTAATATTATTTATCAAAAAACCCGCTAGTAGCGGGTTTTTTGAGAGTGGTTTACTTAACTTAATTCGTAGATGTATGCTTTACCTGAATCAGCACCGCCAGCATCGTCTTCTTTATGTGCGCCTACAATAACATAGTTACCAGAAATACTTACTACGGTGCCGAAACTATCACCAGCACTGGTATCATATGCATTTGGATTATCTAGTGTATCAACTAAATTACCAGTAGTAACATCAAAGATGTATACTTTACCCGAAGAAAGGCCGCCAGCATCATCTTCTTGCCATGCGCTAACAATGGCATAACTACCGGAAATGTCTACTGAATATCCGAACCAATCAGCAGTACTTGTACTGTATGCATTTGGGTTATCTAGTGTGGAGACTAAGTTACCAGTAGTTACATCAAATATGTATGCTTTACCTGATTCAATACCACCGGCATCGTCTTCGGAATATGCCCCTACAATAGCGTAGTTACCATCGATACTTACTGCGGTCCCGAAATAATCATTAGCACTCGTACCGTATGCGTTTGGATTATCTAGTGTGTGTAATAAATTACCAGTTGTCACATCAAAGATATATGCTTTACCTGAGCCAGCGCCGCCAGCATCGTCTTCGTCAAAAGCACCTACAATTGCGTAGTTACCAGAAATGGACACAAACCCACCAAAGGTGTCATCTACTGTTGTACTGTATGCATTTGGATTATCTAGTGTGTGTACTAAATTACCTGTGGTTACATCAAATATGTATGCCTTACCTGAGTCAATTATGAACTCAGCATGGTCTTCGCCACGTGCGCCAACAATGGCGTAGTTGCCATCAATGCTTACTGAATTACCGAAAGAATCACTGGAACTTTCACCGATTGGGTTTGGGTTGTTTAATGTGTGTAGTAAATTACCAGTTGTTACATCAAATATGTATGCTTTACCAGAAGAAAAACCGCCTGTATCATCTTCCGCACGTGCACCTACAATCGCGTAGTTCCCAGAAATACTTACATCATCGCCGAACCAATCATTAGCACTCGTACCGTATGCGTTTGGATTATCTAGTGTGTGTAATAAATTACCTGTTGTTACATCAAAGATATATGCTTTGCCCGATTTAGAACCGCTTGCGTCATCTTCGTAACGTGCACCAACAATTGCGTAATTACCAGAAATACTTACCGAATAACCGAACCAATCATCAGCACTTGTACTGTATGGGTTTGGATTGTCTAGTGTTTTGCTTAATGTTGCCGTTGGATATACCGGAGCAGTTGGTTCTTGTAGTTCGCCTACAATGTATGCGACTTGTCTTGTCACATGTACGTTATTAAATTTAATTGCCATATAAAACCTCCTTGTTTGTAATATGTCTAATATTATTTATCAAAAAAACCCGCCATAGTAGCGGGTTTTTTGAGAGTGGTTTACTTAACTTAATTCGTAGATGTATGCTTTACCTGATTCAGTACCACTGGCATCGTCTTCATAATTTGCGCCTACCATTACGTAGTTACCGGAAATACTTACCGATACACCGAAATAATCAGTCTGGCTTGTGCTGTATGCGTTTGGATTGTCCAATGTGTGTACTAAGTTACCAGTAGTTACATCAAAGATGTATGCTTTACCTGATTCAGTACCACCCGCATCGTCTTCCAGAGGTGCTGAGACAATAGCGTAGTTACCATCAATGCTTAGTGATAAACCGAAACGATCATTAGCGCTTGTACTATATGCGGTTGGATTGTCTATTGTGTGTAACAAGTTACCCGTAGTCACATCAAAGATGTATGCTTTGCCCGAATCCGCTCCGCTGGGAGCACCTTCTCGATATGCACCTACAATGGCGTAATTACCTGAAATGCCTACTGAATAACCGAATAAATCACCGTTAATTGTACTGTATGCATTTGGATTATCTAGGGTATGTAGTAGATTACCAGTAGTTACATCAAAGATGTATGCTTTACCTGAACTAGAAGCGCCTGCATCATCTTCCGAATATGCGCCTACAATGGCGTAATTACCATCAATACTTACTGATATACCGAAATTATCACTAAGACTTGTACTGTACGGATTTGGATTATCTAATGTGTGTAATAAGTTACCCGTAGTTACATCATAGATGTATGCTTTACCTGAATAATCACCGTCAGCATCTTCTTCCCAATATGCGCCTACAATAGCGTAGTTACCAGAAATACTTACTGAATTACCGAAACTATCACCAGCACTTGTACTGTAAGCGTTCGGATTGTCTAGGGTATGCACTAAGTTACCGGTTGCTACATCAAATATGTATGCTTTACCTGAATTAGTACCATCAACATCGTCTTCTAAATGTGCTCCTACTATTGCGTAGTTGCCAGAAATACTTACTGATACGCCGAAATGATCATTAAAACTTGTACTGTATGCATTTGGATTGTCTAATGTATGTAATAGATTACCAGTAGTTACATCATAGATGTATGCTTTACCTGAATCAGCACCGCCAGCATCGTCTTCTCCCCATGCACCTACAATGGCGTAATTACCTGAAATACATGACCTAACACCGAAATAATCAGTAGTACTTGTACTGTACGGATTTGGATTGTCTAGTGTTTTGCTTAATGTTGCTGTTGTGTATACCGGAGCAGTTGGTGCTTGTAGTTCACCTACAATGTATGCGACTTGTCTTGTCGCATGTACGTTATTAAATTTAATGGCCATATAAAACCTCCTTGTTTGTAATATGTCTACTATTATTTATCATTTACAATGATTAGAAAAACTAACGATAACGCTGAAAAAGTATACGGTAAATCCCATTGAAATGATGTGTTTTTACGTAGTATAATAACTAAATATTAGTGAGGGGCATACTAAAGTATAACTTCACAACACACACTGGGAGTAGACCAGGGCAGTTATCCCTGCCACAACAGAGATAGGTTGCTTATAACCTTATCATAAGCGTCACATTAATGAAAGGAGAAACTATAATGTTTACAAAACTAAAAAATGCCTTTCTTGGACGCAATCGTGTATCCAAGAAAGTACAAAACGAAATCGCAAACTTCCTAGTAGTGGAGTTTAGAATTAACCGCGCGGATGCTGAAGAACTTGCTCGCACTGGTCAGTACATGGATATTGTGGAGGCACACCGACTATGAAAACTATACTAAACACAATCAAAAGTATGTTCACTATGCCAAAACGTGAAACACTAGAAGAAATTTATCTAGGTCAAGCAACTAACATTGCTGAACTTGAGCGCAGACAGCAACAGATTATGCGTGGTCAAGCACCATGGCAGGACCAAAGCAGAGGCGGTTACTAATGAAAAAGTTTGTACAATCAATCAAATCTATCTTCGTAGTCAGTGAAGAACACAAACAGCGCCAAGAGCAGTTGCGTAAAGGCACTGAAGCATGGCAAATTAAATCAGCGTGGTACATCTAATGGCTAGAAGAATTAAAAACGTATTCAAGCGCATGGGAATTGCCATGTTGAGGTCTAGACTGGAATATGCTAGACAGCAAGTAGCATTACTTGGATATCCTGAAATAGCAGAATCTATGAAGGAACAAAAAAAGGAGCATTAAATGCTCCTTTTTTATTACTTAGTTGTATATTATGTTCTATGGAACATTTTAGATATATTACCTTTAAAGTTGTAAGATCCCATATGGTCTAGTTTCACACAAGGATCCAACCATACTTTACCACCTAGATTCTGCCAGCGACGGCAAAACGCATAGTCTTCTGACAAGTATCGTTTAGTCTCGGGTTCATGCATACAGTCAAAGAATAGGTAAGTATACTTTGCTACTTCTTCAGGCAAGTTCAAGTCATTATTGAAGTACATTTCCGGGTATGCTTCAATCATCTTTTCAATTACTTCACGCTTGATTAGCATAAAGCCGGTAGCACCATCATGTAGTTCAACCAGTCCATTTTCAACTGCTAATTGTTTTGCCACTGTACCGTCTGGTTTTTCTACGTCTACTGCCTTATAGTTAACTGCGTATTCTGCTCCAGTATCTTCTAGTTCCGTTCCTCTTAGTCCGGCATCGGCAGCAATCTGTACCGAATTCCAACCAATAGACTTTTTAGGGTATGCACCTGTAATAATATCTTTATCCCACTGAATCATATGTAGAATGTCAACAGGATCAAACGTAATGTCTGCATCAATAAACATCATATGAGTTGCTTTTGGATTTGCCATAAAGTAGGCAGTCATTTGACAACGGGCACGAGTAATAAGAGATTCGTTTGCTCCAGTAGTGAGAGAGTAAGGGATATCATATTTGGTGTACATGATATTTGTTTTTGTCCACGAACGGAAAAAACCTTCAGTTAACATACCGCCATAACACGGCGTAAAGTAGTGTACATGTGTGTTACGTAGAAAATCTAGGTCGAGTGGTTTACGCAAATCACGAAATGCTTTCATCAAACTTTCGTCATTTACCGCTTTCTTTTTTTGTTCAGGCGTTGATACAGTATTATCTTCGTTTTGTAGTTCTTCGCCTTTAGATTGTTTTTTTGCCATGGTTTGTCCTTTTTTGTTTAAGTTAATTCTTTGACGCCTTCGCCAACAAACTTGATATATTTATCAGCCACAGTTTTGATTGCTTTAACTTTTTTATTAACACCATAATAGTACGACAACTGAGTACGGACGTTGCTAATAAAGGTTTTATCTTTTTCTAAATGAATTGGCCAGTATCTATCATAACCTTCCGGTTGCAATAGTAAAGCATTGTCTTTGAGTGTTAATTCGCACTCCCATTCTTTTTCCAGTGAATCTTTTGCTTTTAGTTTTTTCATATTGACACTCCTGCACTATATAGTTATTATACTATGAATAGTGTAGGAGTGTCAATGATTTATTGTGATTTTTGGTCTTTAATCCACTGAAGTGCCATACGATTGCGCGGCGGAGCCTCTGTGAATTTTTTGATTTCTTTGAATACGTGATCAAACTCTTTAGCACGGGTAGGGTCTTCTAACCCGCCAGAGTTGTCAATTATGTGGAAGTTAGAAGAACCGAAGATTTGTTGAAACTTCATAATGTTATCTTGTACTCGTTTCCACATCTTTTCTACTGCCGATGGCTCAAGTGAACGCTCACGCTGTTGGTTACGTTCTTGTGCAACGTCAAGTGAAGTGTTAACAAAAAGCATCATGGTATCGTAGCCCATTGCTTGTAGTGCTTCTTTTTCTTTACGTATTTTGTCTACGTCTTTACCAGTGCCATCAATAATCATACCAATACGACCGTCTAAATAATGACCTTTACGTTTTTTGGTTAGTTGTTTAGCATTGCCACGAATCTCTTGACCTTTAGGCGAAAAGATTGTTTCTGGATCAAGTTTCATGTCTTGTTTTTTCATTAGGTATTCGTATATGTCATCACTGTTAACAACTCTCATACCTGTGTGTCCCATAAGTTTATTAGACACATAACTCTTACCGGAACCAGGTCCGCCCGCTAAGAATACTGCTTTAAAAATGTGCGGATCGTTTACACCTTCTTCTAACGATTCGCTGATAATATCTGTAATACGCATTTCAATCTATTCCTTGAATAAAGTTAATTATATATTGTTATTTATCATTTAAGTATCAATTGAGTCGTACCACGCACGGTGCTTGGCAATCAGTGCTTTTGCTTGTTTCAACATACTTTCCGTTGTTGGAACAGCATATGATTTATATGTTTCCCACGTTTCTTCTTCTTTATGCTTCTCTTTATTTCCTTTAAACGTAGCATAGTATTGAAGATTTTCTTTAATGCGTTGAGCATCATATTGTAGTTTGTTCTTACTCTCGCCTAGTTCTACACTTGCCGTAACAGCATAGGATTTTTGAGAATCGGTGTAATCTCCGAAGTCGGCTGCGCTTATAACGTACTCCATATTACCTATAAGTTCTCTAATCTCAGTTAGTTGTGATAGAACATCAGCATTATATTTCTTGATCCATTCGTGATATGCTTCACTATTGGTTGGATAACGACCTTTACCCCAACCAATATCTTTTGGTTTCGCCGTTTTCTTGGTAGGTTTGGACGTTTTTGCTCCTGTAACACTATCTTTCACTGGTTCTGATTTATGAGTCTCTACACCAGTAACTCTGCTTGCGTTACTGTGTAAGTATGCATTTTGTGCAGAATACCCAGTAGCGTTTGCTTTTATAGGTGATTGCGGCACACCTGCTTCGCCTAGTGCGGCTTTTTCTGCGTTTGCTAATTTACTAGCAACGTCGGCAGGATTGGCACGGGGGTCAACTTCTGTTTGTACAGGCGATGGTATAGAACCCATCGGATTATTCAATGTTGATATAGCGCCATTGATAGTATCGTTGCCCGCACGTTTTAAAACATCTACTTTACACGGATCAAGACTCATGGCAGCCATAGCAAGTGCTTTTACTTTGGCAAGCATTGAACTTAACCCTTGTGCCAAGCCATTGATTTCTGCTTGAATTGCTTTTGATAAATTATCAACTGCATTCATGGCAGCGTTAATTAGTTTGGAAACACCTTTGATTGCATTCTTAAATGCATCTATCGCAGGCCCTAAAGCAGATTTTATTTGATCAACTATGCCAGAACCACCCAATGTAAAGTTATCTATTACACCTTTAACTGTATCAATCGCATTTTTGATTGATTGAGGTATTAATGCAGCAAGTTTATCTTTGACTCCAGCAACAAACTCTAATGCACCATCGTAGACTCCCGACATGAAACCCATAAGATTATTGAATATATCACATGGACCAGATGATGTTGGGTTAAACTGTTGATTCAAACTCGCAACTTGTGATACCTGATCCATGGTTTCCGGCAAGTTAGTTACTTGATTAGTCGAGTGTGTTCGTAAATTGGCATACATTTGTGTTGCTGAAATACCCAATGCCGCAACTGAAAATATACCAGCACCGACACCTACCACAGTGGATAAATTTTTGAAAAAGTTATCAAGTTCAGGCTTTTGCGATCCGCTAAAGTTATTGATACTTTGCGCTAAACCATCTAGTGATACTACATTTGGATTTGTGTTCCAACCTGCGTATGCAGTTTCACCATTGGTTATAAGTCCATCAAGCGGATTGGTAAACACATTAGGTTTGTCTATTTCATCTGCTAATGTGTTTAATGCCACAGAACGATTGTATTGAATCTCTGCGGCTTCGAGTGCTGCCTTTTGTTCATCAGTTAAATCGTATTCATCATTGAGATTCCAGTATTCTGCCGGAGTCAAATCACTGTTATCAAACGTTAACTTGCCGCCACCGTTTTCTACAAATCGCTGATATAATCGTTCGTATTCTGCTTCGCTTGCCATTACCCACCTATCCTTGTTTTACTAGCACCAGACGTTACTGGCAACCCACAACTATGCGTGTCACCTATTCTTCCCGCTTGTAAATTATTCACATACACTTTAGTAGAACCAACTGCTAATGGTGTAGAGTGAGGTATACAAAAAGGCGGCACACCGTGCGGAGTGTTAAAATCTGTCACACGGTAGGCTTGTAAGAATTCTATAATCACATTTTCAGAACCAGGTCCGCAAAATGGCGGACTACATGGTGGGTGATTTTGTACTGAGTCTGTGGTTCTTGCCGCTGGTTTATCTGACATTACACTCCTTAGACAACGATACCTGATGTTGCCTGACGATAGTTTTTACCTGTTTCTTCACGAGCAGGCATTGTAGCAATAACAAGTTTCTTGTTTAGTGTTACTTTACCATCACTGTCTCCTGTCATTGTAAACGGCTGAAATGCCGCTCCTTCAGGACCAAACGCAATGGTCAACGGACGTTCCATTGTAATAGTGTCATCTGCTTCTTCAACAAACTTACCAATTACTTCTTGTCCACTTGATAGTGCTACAGTTACAATATCGTGTTTTTTAATTTCTACTAACATTCTTCGCTACCTTTATTTAATTAAATTTTATTGTTTCCATTACGTTATCAGAAGTGTGTTTCTCTAAAACATCTAAATCACTTCGTACTTCGCTTAGTTTTTCAACCTTTCCACTCTTTCTATTTAGTACGTAATCATCTATGATACATACCAAGTAAATATCTGAATGATACAAATCATGTATCAACCATAATTCTGGTTTATAGTCAGCATGTACTAGTGTATAAAACATGCCTAATCCATTACCACTTTCAGTATAAAACTCTTCTGATATGTAACGCCAAATATCAGGCCATGTTTTCATATCATCATAATTAAAACCGTGGACACTAGGATTAAGGGAGAAAAACCAATCTGTCATTTCTTGTAGATTGTCTTCTGTTAATCCGTCTTTTAGTTTTAGTCTTATACTTCTCCATTCAAACATCAAGGATGCCGAATCTTTCATATTACATTGACCACCTTTTAACTGTGTATGTTACTGTTGAAATAAATCCAGGTTCTTGTGTGTACGTCATTTCTAAGTCGCCGTTTGAGCCTAATTCTGCTTCAAAACGAATGCTTGAAAATTCCCCAAATTCTGCTACACCATCACCGTCATCTTGCCATATCTCAGTGTTTCCATCGGTTAACTTAACTTCATTCAAACCGAACGCATAACCATTAATTATCTTAATAGTGCCAACACGAACATATGTAATTTCAGCAAATGGCAAATTATTTTGTTGCGCATTCAAGTATTCTGGTGTACCAACATTCGTTTGTTTGATAGTGTAATCAAGGTATACAGCAGAAGGAGCAGTGATGTTAACACCCTCTCTCCATACCGCAAATAATCCTGATCCTTGATCTAGTGTTTTACGATATAACGATGAACGTCTACCATCATTCAAATCATATATACTAAGTTGTTGGTCAGCATACAAGTTGTGGAATGTATTCTCTGTGATTACTTCCACATTATGTCTAGGACGAACAAAGTTACCAAATGGTGCGGCACTTTGCATATCCGCAATAACATCATCTACATAACTGTTTCCGGTAGGGTCATTCGGTATATCACGAATAACTAAATCTTCGTCTACTTTAAGTCCCGCCCATTTAGCAGGCTGCCCTGGCAAATCAGCGTATGTGTCTAACCAAGTTTGAACTACCGCATGTGCATTAGGAAATGTATCAACTTGAATTTCGTTGATAGCATCATCTATACCAATGAACAATTGGTTAGTATCAGTAGTGAATCCAGGTTCACCCGTTTGTAATAAATCGTTTGATAGTTCAGACCTGTATCCTCGTCTGAATCTAATAATATCGTAATTGTTTGCCATTGTACTATTCCCAGTTAAAATGAATATCTTATACTTCTATTTATCATCCAAACTTAGAATAGTATTCCTGTACCTTTGTTAACCATTCGATTTGGTACTTATCAAACTCTTCTCCTTCGATGACAAACTCTTGATACACGCCTTCATAACCTTCGTCCCAAGCAATCATCATAATAACAATGGTACGAATGTTTGTACCGAATACCTCATTATGTGCTGTGGCATACGCGGCGCCTTGACAAAAGTAATCCTCAATCCATTCACGTTTCTTGGGTTTCTTTGTGGTCTTAAAGTCAATGATTGCTTCTTTACCTTTCCATATACCCACACAGTCAGTTGTCCCTGCGTATAGTTCAGGACAGTATAACGGAACTTCGACACCCCAAAATTCATCTACATTAGAAAGACCTTCATCTATAACTATATCAGCAAGACCTTTTGCCATTTGATGTACTAGATTAGTTCCACTTGGACGGTCTTCTTCTAGTATGTGCTTTTCTAAGTTCAAGTGAACAGCAGTTCCTAAACCAGCGGATATTCTGGAAATACGGTCTGCTTCTTCATTGCCCACTCGTTTACGCCATTCATATAAATGCGTTTTATCTTTAAGAGCATCAAGAATTGTAGTGACTGACGGTACTGGATCTACATCGGTACCATCTAAACGGTAACGGCGTACGCCATCTTTCTCTACACGGGATAGTTTTTGGTAGTTATATTTTTGTTTATACATACTGTTATAGTATCATAAAATAAAAGTTATTACAAGTTCTTTTTAATGGTTTCTATAATTTTAGATTTTGTGAATCTTAAATTGATTTGCAGTCCTAAGTTCTCTAATGCCCAATCGCCCAATTGTATCTTGGTCATATCTTCAAACTCTGGAAGTTGTAGTGTTGTATTTTCAGGTTGTATTTGGTTGGCAACCGATACAAGTGTATCGGTCTTTATAGCGTTTTTAATAATGTCTTGTTTAGACATTACTTCATACCTTTTTTAGTCGCTTTCTTTGCCATATTCTTCACAGTGGCTTGCTCGCCATCACCCCCATCAACAGAGTTGCTTCCGCCTACTATGTCAATAGAATCAACAGTAGCATTATCAACAAACATGTTATTGGAGAGAATATCAACCAACGATTCAGGAGTTAGAGTGTAACCAAGACTTTCTAACTCACGAATCATCATGTCAGTATCTATATTGAAAACGCCATTGGCTTTTAGACGGGTCAGATAAACGTTAATATCGTTTTTCAACTGACCCATGTAATTGCCGTCTTCGTTTAGAATAGTAGCAAATCTCATTAGCGTTTTGCTCGACCTAGTGGTTCATCAACCGGGCCTGCATTCATATCATCGCCCATGTCTGTAGCAATATCATCATCAAAATCATCTGACATATCACCGCCAACTACTTCTTCGCCGCCCATAGTGTCTTCAGGCTGTGCGTCACCTGAAAGAACTAGTACCGCGTTATTAACTGCTTCTTTAGCAGAACGAGCAGATTGTAGTAATTCGTCAATTGAACCGTCAACGGAAGATTTGAACTGTTGTGCAGATTCTTGACCGTGAGTATAAGACATTTCATCTGCTAGTGGACCCAGTTGGTCGTTTTGAATTTTGCCTAGTTTTTCGATTACATCTTGTAGGTCATCAACTATACTACGCGCAGCCATTGTTACTTCTGCATTAGCAGCATCCGATTCCATTAGTGAGTTTAGTTCGCGCATCAGACGCTGGTGTAGTGATTCGTTCATCTTGGATCCTTTTTTGTCTTTCATTGCTTTTTTCATTGGTTCTTTTTTGTCGCCGTCTTTATCTACATCTAGGAAGTCAGGTTTAGATTTAGACTCAGCAGTGTGAAGGTGAGCATCGATGCCAGCAGTAGATTTTAGTTTCCATTTTTCTGCCGCTTTTTTAGCCGCTCCATAGGATGAAGTCGCTTTTACTTCACATTTACCTTTCTTGGCATGTACACAAGTGTACTCCTTTTCTTTATCAGAAGATTCGCTAATATTTTCAGCGTGTGCTTTAATTAGTGCATCTACTGTGTGTAGCATTAACGTAGTTTCGACATAATTGCCTTCACCACGGTCTGCCATTTCTTGTAACTCAGTACGCGCTTTGCGTAGTTCTGAAATTTCGCCACTTAGTTGGTAGCCAAAGTTCTCTTTAAGATATTCATTCAAACGAGCCGATACTCGTGTTGAAGTGGGTGTAAAAAATTTATTATGCATAATAGGTTAACCTCAAATTAGTTTCATATAACTATATTTATCTTTTGCTTTCATAAAGCGATTTTATCTTTTTCTTGATAGATGTTGCTTCGCCTCGAGCACGGTCAAATCGTGCCTCTGCGATATCCATCTTATCGAAATCACCGCGTTTCTTTGCTTTGTTAAATGTACGTTTGTAATCCATAGCATCGTAGTAATATTTTTCAAACAATGCGTTATTGGAAATAATTTGCGTTATTTCTTTTGAATTAATCTTCTTACCTTCATTGAGGTATTTAACAATCAAATATGCTGTTTCGTATAAACGTAAATCTTGGAATAGACTGTCACCAGAAGTACTGTAATGCACATCGTACAAGTCATCGTCATTTTTAACAACTTCAAACTCACCCACTGATACGCCACGGTCTATCTTCTTAGACTCGTTGATAGTATGAGCAACTTTCTGCGATACGTTTTTAGTTGCATTAGAAAAATTACGCATGATGTTTTCCATTGCTTTAACATCAGCACTAGAAACACCAGGTGTTAAATCAACATCCAAACCTGTGCGTTCCATATTTTCTTTTTTAGCATCTTCTTTTACACCTGATGTATCCCCATTTAAGGCTTTCATAATATTAGCCATTGCGTCTACATCTTTTCTGCTTGGTGCCGACATAACGTCCTCCGTTTATACTAGTTTAAATCCGCCGAATGTAGGGTCAAGCACACCCTTTTTAACTAAGTCTTCGGCTATAAGTTGTTGTCTCTCTGACAACTCACGACTATTTATATGGTCTACTTCACTGAATATGTCGTCCAGTAAGTTTTGTTCGTCCTCGGTGACCATAACATACAGACCACCTAATATTTCATGTGTTCTCATTGTTTATTTAACTTATTCAATAACTGTCTAAATTGGCTTGCGGTTTTCGGATCACTTGCCAGAGCATCTAAGTTCTGTGCTTGTGCTGCCATTGCTTTACGTTGAGGACCAGTTAATGCTTGTCCTTTCTCAGCACGGTCAAGGGCTGCGGCTGCTTGGTTAGCAGTGACTCCGCCCAAGTTCTTCTTGCCTAAACGTTGTAGTGCTTGTGTACGTTTCATAGGATCGTTCGCTTGTTGAGCGCCTGCATCCTGCACTTGACCACGAGCACGTTGGTAAGGAGTTTGTTGTTGCTGTTTATCAGTAACAGATACAGTACCTTGTGTGGTGGCTTCATTAACATTTAGTAGTGTATTCAGTGTATCACTATCTTTGTCTTTTAGTGCTGTCATTACCGCAATGTATGCTTTGAAAGACAGGTTATCAACTTGTGCTTCAACTTCATCTGCTGGGATGCCAGTCAATTCAGATATTTCTTGAATTTTGTCGTCCATGCTTTCTTTAAGCATTGCACGTTCTATATTATCTTTCAAACTCATAATTACTTCCTATTCAATGATTTTAGACGGCGAGACGCTGGATTCATACGTTTAGTTTTTGCTGATTTCTTAGCAAGTCTGCTTCCCATCTTGGCTTTAGTACGGGCTAGTACAAAGCGTTTTTTAACATCTACAGGTTTAAAACATGCGGATGGATTAGATACAGTTTTACCTTTAAGCCTACCTGTACCACAACGATATTTCTTAACTACACTAGTACCTTTCCTAGCAAAAACTAATTTTGCTTCGTCTAGTTCTACGTCTATAATTTCATCTATTCGCATGTTTTATTACCTTAAATTGCCCCTTTAAATGCAGTTGATAGCATGGCAATTAGCATTGTCGCAAACAGCGTTGATGCCGCCCACACTATAACTTTTTTAATTTCCGCAAAACTTTCTTTTGTGTCTTGCGCATTCTTTTCTATTAAGCGTTCAATTCGCATTAGACTTGCATCTATATGTCTGTAACGCTCATGTCCTGCGGCTACATGTACACGTAAATCTTCCGCTTCCATTTCTGCCATTTTTGGATCTATACCACTCATAAGATTATACCTCCTTGTATTTTATCTTGTACTGTGTATTTATCGCTTTCTTTTATTTATTTATCTCTGAAGTTAATTATATGGATATGGGGCGATAAACGCCCCATATGATTTTCCCTGCTTGTTATACCGCAAATTCGTTCTATGCCAGCAGTGAGTGAACAAACGGTAAGGTTGAGAAATTTATAGTAACTCTGACATTTGGAATTCGATATTAATTCCCAGAGTCAATGTCACTCCATCTATAGTAACACTATCAAATAACTCCCCTAAAACAGCAACAGGATCGCCGTTACGTTCAAACACTTGACCGTGTTCTACGGCGAATTTAAAAACGAACCCTGCACCAGTTAGTGTCGGTGCTAGTCCGTCTAATGTTACAGCAATTGGGTTATTCATAATGATGGGTTGTGCCACTAGATTAATAATGTTTATAACGTCATCAAAATTTTGCTGTGATTGGTCATTGTAATCTTTAGTCGCAGTAATATCTACTCCGCTGATAAACAATGTGTAAAAATCAATGTTCCCAGATACTTGTTCTGAGGCGCTCGCTGAGCCATGTATTCGTGTTGTCATTATACGAATCTCCTATAATACTATTATAACATTATTTATCTTCTGGTGCAATATCCATAAAAAAGCAGGCTTCAGCCTGCTTTAGTCACAATAGAACTATTGGATATTACTTGTATTCATATATATGTATTGCGCCAGGTTTAGTAGCATCTTCGTCCGGAGGCGTTTCTCTTTGTGCGTAAACTGCTACATGTGTATCAGTAGTACGTACCGCCTGACCGAACCTATCACCAGTCGTAGTATTCAAACTCGGATTGGTTATAGTTTGTAGTAACGTTTCCGTTGCTTTATCATATATATACACAATACCTTGGCCTGTATCTCCTGGACCATCGTATAATCTTTCGCCAATTACAAGTTTTGTTGCTGTGGTATCAACTCTTAATTGACCAAATCCGCTATATGTTTGACCGCTAGGACAAACTATTTTTCCTAGATAACCTCTATTTGTAAGATTGTATTTGCGTACTGAGAATAGGTTATCGTATGTTCCAAAATCAGAATGACGATAGCCAACATACAACGTTGTGCCATCTATATGCATGCCTTCACCGAAGAATCCTTGTGATCCCGGAGTAGGCACAATAGATCCTGTTCTTACTGCGTCAGTCCAATTCCCTGATGCACTATAATACACATGTACTTCCCCATCTAGTTCATTTCGTGAACCAATTGACGAGTTTCCTAATGACATGATTGCCGCATAGTTATCACCTATTTCTACGTTCCACCCAAAATTGTAAGAATTTTCTTCACCGTAAGGGTTGTATAACGTAATTTGCTTTGAACCCGTATTTGCATTATATATATGCGCGGTGCCCGGCTCCCACCAAGTTTGAGAACTAAATGGAATATCATGTCTTTCTCTAGGAGAACCAATCCCTACATAACCAGAATTATTAAGAGAAACGTGATATTCACCGAATGAATCATTGACAGTAGTGAAATCAGGATGATAGTATATATTCGGTCCGGTAATAGTGCGCAGTTTCGACCCGTTAGTGTTGTAAATATGAAGTCTGCCATACTTAGTAGTTTCCGACGAACCCGCATATGGCGAAGTGACTGCTATTAGACCGTTCTTTATACACACCGCATGACCGAAAAGAGCCGGAACCGCAGTAGGGTCAGGAGACGATATAGTTTGCGTTGTATTTGTGGATATTCGGTGAATAAACATTTTGCCTGAATTTGGTGCGGTAGCAGTATCTTCGTGTGGACTTCCCACGACAACATAATCACCCTCTATGTCCACTGCCCAGTCACCACCAAATGTTTCAGTAGTAGAAGGGTATACGTTAAGATTATAAAGTGTGCGAACATAACTTACAATGTTGTATAATGGAACCGATGCGGTTCCAGTCGCTAATGTTTCTACAATGTCGTTTGATCCTACCCATGTAACAACGGCGGTCAAATCAGTTTCTTCATCTGCTGCAACTATAGTATAAGTTGCGTTGGTTTCTCCTGGAATAGCGACTCCATCTCTATACCATTGATAAGTAGGAGTGTAGATACCATCAGCATCACTAACTCCACTTATGTCTATCGTTATTGTTTCTCCGACTTCTACTAAACCAGAAACGACAGGCAATCCTACCGGTTGCGAGTTCAATTGTAGTCTGGATGCGGTTCCAACAGAACGTTGGAATATGGTTTTTCCTTTACCCGTGATTAATTTATACATTAATATTACCTCCGTGTTTTATATGTATAACATTATTTATCTTCAATGCAATAACCACAAAAAAAAGCAGGCCGAAGCCTGCTTTGTGTTTTCGATAAGGATACTAAAAATTAGTATACGAAATCAGCAACAGTGAAGTCTACACCTAGAGCCGCTTCTAGAGTAGCCGCTTCCCATGCACCGTTGTTTTCAACAGCAACACGAACCGCGTCAGCAGCGATTTCACCTAGGATAACAACTGTAGCACGAGTGCCAACAGTTTCAACTAGTGCTTTTAGATCAGCCTCAACCATACCAATTTTAGTTACGGTGAAGTGGTTTAGTGAGCCAGTAAGGAACTGACCTGCTTCAAATTTCTCGTGTACTTTTTGTACCATGATTCAATTCTCCAATTTAATTTAATTTAAAACGTATCAAGAGAAAACCTATTTCTCTCTATACTTTTATTTATCTTTTTGGTTCATTTTTTGAGTTTAGTTGACGCTAAACGCCCTAAATTTCTTCGTTTTGTAAACGAAGTTTTCCCCATTTTCTTGCCTATAGCAGAACCCACTTTGTATGCCGCGATTGGGCCTGCAATAGCCAATGCCGCATGTACAATAGGATGATTCCATACTCGCTTCTTACGATCCTTAGTATCATCCACTGCCAATTTTTCATTCTTCTGGAATTTTAATATTGGTTGTGTAAGGTCAGATAGTTGCGCACGTTGGGTCATAAATTGTTTCATACGGGTAACCAAAACAGATTTTTGAGAATGACTAAGACCCTCCCAGTCACCTACTAATCTACGAATAGACTTTAGCATACTATCTTGTATGTTAAGGTCTTTTTCAAAACGATACAATTCTCTATCTATTGTACTGCTAGTTTCATTTCTAGCAATAGAAGTCAAGAATCGTTTCATTCTTGGGTAGTTCAAGCGTATACGTTGAATAGCAATCTTATCCTTTTCATTGTCATACTCTTGATCCTCGCCGGTCAATCGGTTGAACATAATATACAAGTCTGTACCATTAGTTCTGAACCTATTGAAATTACCATATGCGATGGTTCGCTTGGCATATTCACTTGCTAACGGAGCAAAATCGTAACTATGATTAAACACCGTTAGTATTAGCAAATGCATAAATGCTAGTTCTGCCGCATCGTCAACCTTTACAGTGTTAACAATCTTCGGTGTTCTAAACATCTTGCTTTCGCTAAGTTGATTGATTAGTTGTAAATCCTTCATTCTACATATCCCTTAATTTTATACAGCATGCCATCACATTAATTCATCCGGAACGCCGCCCTTAGCAACATTTTGTGTTCTTAGGAATGCTTGTTTAATCTCTTCTACTTCATGGTCTGGATAATTTGCTGTTACCGCATTCCATAGAGTTTCAAAACTGTCTGCTGTATCAACACCGCCTAGACCCAATGCCTGCATTACTTTCTCACCATTGCGAATAGGCTTAGAGATTGGTTCATCAGTATGCGCTTTTGTGTATCCTTTACCGTCTTTACGTTTCTTTAATGTACGACGGATACGCACTAAGCCTTCTGTCGGACTAAACTTCCAACGCTCTACTTGTACTGGACGACCATCTTCTGTTGTTTCATCACCAATAGGTTGTACATCATGTAGACTAGCAATAGTCGCTAGTAGTACTGTACGGTAACCACCCTTGTACTTACTATCGCCTTCTTCTGGACTGTGGAAGTAGAAACTATTCCAATCAAAATCGCCTGGCATAAAGTCTAGTTGTACATAACCTGTACGACCTTCTGGTATGTTACCATTTTTGTCTGCACGATTGGCATCATAGTTTACAATCTTAATCTTAGTACTGATTGTATTACCTGTGCGAACATGCTCAATAACTAGAGGACTATTATCTAGTTTCTCTTTGAATGATTCTGTTTCGCCCGGTTCAATGTTTACTGTAGCATCAATGTCGCCACTAAATTGTTTCTTACCTATGCCGCCTGCTTTGTTCTTAGCCGCAGAACCTAGTGTAACATCACTTAGATTGATACCAAGTTGTTTCTCAACCGCTTGAAGTGTTGGTAGTATCTCTTCGCGGGCTATTGGACCAACGCCTGTTACAGCATTGCCACTTTCGCTAATAAGGTTAGGTTGTTTCTCGGCATTAAGAATGCCCTTCATTCTGGAATGAAAGCCTATCTTCTTATCTCTACTAGGTCTTGGCCCACGCTTACGCCTGTCTCTACCTTTGTTTAATATAATTTCACTAATTTTCATAAAAACTCACGACAATCCTTTTTAAATGTCTTCATCTTTATTTATCATTGTGAACGTTGAAGTAAAAACGGATGTACAGTTCCTTCACGAAAAAATGTATAACAACCGGATATAACATTGAATCACGTTTAATATCTCTACTGTTTCATCGGAACCTACATCTATATATTCAACATCAACCATACTTATTTGGAAATTTTGTCTATATGTATTGCCGGTTCGCCTATTTTAGTCAAGTAGTAAATATGAACATGTATCAATCGCTCATTACCGTCAACGGTATTTGCTTTGCCGGTTAATTCAGTGTCAATAACGTCAAAGCCAGAACGCAACATTAAACTTACGAACATTTTCTTACCCATTACGCTATAATGATTGGGCCAGTGTTCCAAAACTAATGGGTTGTTGGGTGCGGGGGTTTCTATATACATCTTCCCGCCGGGTTTTAACATTTTATTCAGTTGCGTTAATGTATAGAAAGGAAACGGCGAATGCTCTAACACTTGGCGCATCCATATAACATCAAACTCTTCTTCAATACCAGAAAAATTAAAGTCTACGCTAATATAAGGAAATCCTTTTGAATCCAATGCGGCTTGGTCTTCCTTATTAAATGTTAATCCCTGAAGATTAGTGTATCCTAATTCTCTGAATTTTTCAAGGGCGTAACCAGAACCACATCCTAAATCCAAAATTTTTGAATCTAGTGGCATTCCAGACATATGATTTTTTACATATATTGGCAACACATTATCTATTACCGTTTTTGTAATATCAGTATCGTGTTCATGGTAAACCTCTTCAAGCAGTTTGTTGTAAAATTCTACAAGAGGGAGCATGTTGTCCGCTGTCAACTTTGGCATTTAATTAATCTCTTATTTTTTCTTACTGTAAGGATCTTCACCAGTAAGTGTTGGTCTTGCAAACCACAACTGAAACCATTCTTTAGTTCCTGGTTCTATGTTGTGGTCACGCTGATACTTGCCCTTCTCTGAGCCTGTGTCTGACATGTTATCTTGTACCTTAGAAGCATCATCCATTTTATATGGCTTGTAGATGCCCGCTAGTACTTTTAGTTTATCTAGTTGGTCTTTATAATCCATTGTTTTTTCTCGCGGTTGCGATACCGCGTTTGAACTTTCGTGGATCACCAGACTTAATGCTGTTTACTAATCTCTTTTTCAAATCAAATGCGGTATCTTCGTCAAATGCAGTGTCTATATACTCCATTAAGTTAATAGCGCCCGCAATAAGGTGTTCACCCTTTTGCTCTACCATTCGTTCTGTGTCTCGCTCATCGGCTAGACTGTTCAACTCTTCAAATAGACTTTTACGCAATTTAGACATAATAAAATACTCCGTTACTTCTCTTAACTATATTTATCATTATTCATCAAAAGCAGACTTTGTTTTAGACTTGATAAACGACCGTAAATCGGCAGCGGCAGATTCTTGTTGTTCTGCTATATCGTCATCATCGGCTTTCTTTTTAACAGTAGTCTTTTTACGTAAATTGTCTACAACCGCGCTTGCTGATTGTTCTTGATTATTAAAGGTGCCATCAGTGTCATCGGTAATACGCAAACTGTCAATGTTAAACAATAGATTCACTTTAGAACCCACGCCACTAGAAGAACGAGTTTTCAACAACTGTAACTGATACTGACCGCGCTCTTTCATAGCATTAGAAGTAAAGATACCAATAACATTATCTGCTGTTTGTATCTTAGAAATACCACCTGCAATGTGTGAATGGTCAAACTCAATTTCTTCCACTGCTGAACGGTTCAACTGCGAAGCCGTAACAACTACTGTGTTCAACTCCATAGAAAAGTTACGTACTTCTTCTGTTACGTACTTGTCTTTAATAAACAAATCACTTGCTGGTACTTTCTTGGTTGCTGGCATCATAAGATCCAAGTAGTCAACACAAATACAGTCAATTTTCTTACCAGTCTGTATTTCAAGTTCTTTAATATATGAACGGAAGTCGTTTACAGTCGAACCTGACGGCAAGTATTTAACCCGTAACATACCACTAGACTTTGCTTTCATTTTGATTTCAAGTTCCACATCATCTAGTTCTTTGAATATGCGTTTAGTGTTACGGTCTGTTTGCATCGCATACATACGCATTGCTGATAACCCCTCACTCAATTCTAGTGTGAAGTATACACAGTTTAGACCCATTTCCGCCCAGTTGAGTGACATATTCTGCATGAATAGTGACTTACCTGCACCAGAACCACCAGCAAAGATAGTTATTTCGCCACGGTTGATACCGCCATAGAGTTTATCATCAAGCCCTTTCCAACCTGTAGTAATTTGACCATTCTTATCTTTTAGTTGTTCTAGTATACCACGTGGATCAGCAAAATAGTCTGTGCCTAGTGAACGAGATAAACCAGTTTGTACTGCTTCTTTTATTCTTAGTTCCACTTCGCCATACTTACCTGATTCAAGTAAGTCTGCGGAATCAATGATTGCTTTTTCTATAGCCTTATGTCTACAAAATGTTTCAAATTCATCAATAAACCAATCTACATGCTGTTCTATGTTATCAAGTTTTTCTAAGGCTTGCCCTGTTTCTGCTTTGATAATCATAGCATCTGGCATAACAGAATATTCTTCTGTGTGCTCAATAATTTTTTGTACGACTGGTCTTACTGACCTATCAAAGTAGTCCGGTTTAACTATGCCTCGAACCCTGGTGTATAGTTCCGGATCAGTATACATGAACTGTAGAAATAGTCGTTGAAGATCAGGCGAATAGTCTTTTATATCTGACATACAGTAATTTGATTCCCCTTAGTTGTTATATAAAAACCCTAGTATATTCATTATACTAGGGTATTGGTGTGATTGTCAAGTATGGTTAACTTAATTCGTAAATGTATGCTTTGCCTGAATCAGCGCCACCGGTATCGTCTTCTCGCCATGCGCTTACAATCGCATATTTGCCAGAAATACTTACTGAATTACTGAAATAATCATTTAAACTTGTACTGAATGTATTTGGATTGTCTAGTGTAGCAACTAAGTTACCTGTCGTTACATCAAAAATGTATGCTTTACCCGAGTCATTACCGCTAGCATCGTCTTCTAGATATGCACCAACAATGGCATAGTTACCAGAAATTGATACTGACACACCGAAAGCATCGTCTGCGCTTGAACCCACTGGGTTTGGATTATTTAATTGGTGTACTAAATTACCAGTTGTTACATCAAAGATATATGCTTTACCTGAGTCAGTACCGCTAGCATCGTCTTCGGTATAGGCGCCTACAATGGCGTAATTACCAGAAATGCTTACTGACCGACCGAAACGATCATTAACACTTATGCCATATGGGTTTGGATTGTCTAGTGTATGCAACAAGTTACCAGTCGTAACATCAAAGATGTATGCTTTCCCTGAATTAGTACCACTAGCATCGTCTTCATTCAATGCTCCTACAATTGCGTAGTTGCCAGAAATACTTACTGAATAACTGAAACGATCATTAGCACTTGTGCCATATGGGTTTGGATTATCTAGTGTTTTGCTTAATGTTGCGGTTGTATATACTGGGTTACTAGTACCCGTAAAATAATCAATAGATGCCGTACCTACCGATCGTGTTAGTTGTGTGTTATTGAATCGTATCTTCGCCATTAAAAAGGTCTCCGTGATGTTGTAATGTTATTATTTATCTTAATCTCATCTTCACACTAATTTTAGTAGAGTTACTTATCTTACCATCGATAATACTTTTTAATGTATACAACTTACCGTATCGTTGTACGGCATCGGAAACATCTTTGATATCGTTTTCCCATTCAGGGAATGCTACGCTCCAACCATTTTCTATTGCTTGATTAATTAGTTTCTCGCCTGCTTTGTCACGGTCTGGACATACTATTACTTCACCACGAAATTGGTTGATATAATCTATTTGGTCATCGTTTGCTTCGTTTGTCATTATAGCGCAACAATCAAGAATTGCCGCATCAATAACACCCTCAACTACTATCAAATATTTTTCTTTTTTGCCTTTGACTTTCTCTACATTGTAAAGAAAACCGGAATGAGTATTCGCCAAATACTTTCGAATTGCTTTACCAGTAAAGTCACGAGCCGTAAAACCTACAACCCTATCGCCCTGGAAGAATGGAAAGATAACACGAGTGCTATATTGCTCATCAGGACTCCAATAAGCGTCCACATAGTCATATATACCTCTATCTATTAGATACTTTGCGGCAAGTATGGCTCCCTCTGGTGGGTCTTCTGTGTGTATCCATTCTTCTAGTGAACGACAATCTTCTGGTAGTTCTATATCCTCAAATGATGGAACTCGTGTTACTTGTGTACGACTTACGAATATAGAAGGACCTGATACTAATTCTTTTTGTCGTATCGCATCTAACTGCATTCGTTTGATATCACTTTCTGGGATGCCAAATTGTCGGAGTAACAGTGTAAAATTTTTATTGATGATTCTACCAGTACGGTGAGAGGCCGTAAAGCCACAGTTAAAGCAGTGGTAGGATATTAGTTCGCCGTCCATCTTAATGCCGCCACGACCTTTAGTATCATTACGCGGTTCGCCATTCACGACACAACACGGACAGTTGAATGAAATCCAACCGCCCATAGTTCGCCGTTGTGGTTGCGGCAAATGTGAAACAATTATGTTTTCTAAGTCCATAGCATCCGTGGTAATTATATGTTATTATCTATGATACTACAAATTGTATGGTGAGTCAATAACTAGTTACGAACCATCACATTGGTAATTGTACCGGTTGTACCATCATCAGGATAGTAAACAACTCGCAACCAGTTAACATTCGCTTTAATTACATACGCTTGTACACCAGTCTCGCCATTGACTACAATCTCTTTGTCGTACACAAGGTTAGGTACTAAATCGAACCAATCACTGTCACTTGAACTTGGTTGTTCGCTCAAGTCACCTTGAATGTAAACAGTACCAGAAAAGTCTTGGTAATACAATGCTACTGTATGAAGTGAACGAGACTTAATGTTTTTTCCTGCACCGTCAAACACAACAGAAATCATTTTAGTGCCATCATCAAAGAATGTACTAGACTCTTGTGATTCTTCGAATTCCGGATAAACATCGTCTACGACTTCGATAACACCTTTAGCATTATCGTATGTGTCAGTGTAAATGATTTGTTCTACTTCTGTTTCATCGTCCACAGTATACATAGAGAATGCATAGAAACCTTCTGGCAACATTACTGTATCTACGGTTGGTACAACTAGTGCAGCCTGACCTGATACAGCATCCGTTATTTGTGGATACAGAAACAACACATTTTCTCTTGAGGATCTGTTGTACATTTTAAATACGAGTGTTTTACCCTCAAGATTTACAGGTTTGCGATTAGCATCTCTAACCTTAAAGCGGAAAGTGTTATCTATTCCTTTGTGTAGTTTATGGTGTCCATCATACATTGGCATATTCCCCAAATAAAGAGCCTCGGAAGAAGTATGTTCTTCCGATAAACTCATCAATTCTATTTCTCTGTTGTATTGAAATACATTTACATTAATCATACTTGTATTTATCTTTTAGTATGAGGGGAACGATGCCAACAATGCTATACCCTCTGGTGATGTATCTAGTACCAAAGTAATCCTGAAAAGTTGTACTGTATGCATTAGGGTTTGCTATGCTATGTAGCAGATTACCCGTGGCATTATCATATATATACGCATATCCACTGTCTGTACCGGTGCTATCATCTAGGGATGCGCCTACGATACTGTAACTTTCACATACTGCTACCGAAACGCCGAACCCATCACCGGTATTCGGGGTAGGGTTTACCATTGTTCGCGTTAATGTCGCATTTGAATATGCGGCCGGCAAGTTAAGTAGTTCTGCTAGAGGTGCTGTACCTACTGATCGTGTTAGTTGTGTGTTATTGAATCTTATTTTTGACATTAACATGTTCTCCTATGTATTATATACTATTGACACACAATAGCATCCCGTATAGAATGTATTTATCAAACTAACCACTTTTTCCATGACTAAATAAAAGTATGATGGAACTTCAAAAACAACAATGGCTTCAAGAAAACTACCCTTTCTTATCATATGTACAGTATGGTAAAAAGGATTACAACTACTACCTTGGTATTATTATCAATATCGACCAAGTAATAACTTCTATGTATAACTTTGAGGATATTACTTCACCCGAAAAGCGTAAGCAATTTGTAGAGTACGGTGAACAATGGTGGTGGGAATCTAACCGCATGATACCAATCAATATCTTTTTAAATGGTCAAATGGGCGATTTCAAATCAAGCATTATCAATATGAATTCAAAAGATATTGAAGTATTGTGGGGACCTGCAACAAGTTTGGATAATATTATTCAAAAACGCATTAAGCGCCGTTCAATCCAACTTGTTCGCAAATTAGATTAAGTTGTACAATAATAGATACAGCATATGCTAAGGCATGTGCTTTCTTGAAATAATAACTACCGTCTTCGGGCGGTACAAATACCTCTGCCATAACCACATCCCATGGTTGCCCAATCAAATGCTTTTTAGCAGGACGTATCATCGCCAAAACAGCCGCTAGTTGTACTACACTGGTAGGCTTCATTACTTGCGTAACACGATGATGACCATTTAAATGTGCTAACATATCAGTAATGTCTTTTTCACATAACAATTCCCATAATGGTTCTGCGTTCATTAGTTGTTCAAGATGTTCTTCATCACGTACTCCCTGGTAGACTCCATTGTTTAGAAAGTCTATTTTAAAGTAGCCTCGTTCTTCTGCTTCTTTGTATTCTATGGATGCCAATCCAGACAAAGGCTCTACTGGTATCTTATGTAAGTATACACCACTATTGTGTTTGACCAGTTGGTCTTTCTTGACCATAGAGGCAGGAATGTGCTTGATATGTTTTAGAATATCTTCACGGTTGAAAAAGTCAATGTCTATATCCGTTGTTACTTTCACAGTAAAACTACCATTAAATCGTCTTTGTTTATTATACCATAGATTCGCTCACCATAGTATGTGCCCAAATAATGTGCTTGTGGCATATCTATATGCTGTTCACTCACAATGAAGTAGTCATATAATGGGAAACCATCACCAACATGAGACAGTTGCGTTTTTTCGTATACTTTTATGCCCATACGGTAAGAAATAGTCCGAGGTCTTCTTTATTCTTAAAATAAAATGACCTTGCTCCAAAGTATACAAAGTTTTCTTTGCCGAATGTTTTGTTACACCACATTACCACTTCCATAGTGTTTAAACCGGTGTAGTTGGTATGTTCCCACACCTCGCCCACATCCATATTTTTCATTTGAATCTTTGAGTATTCGTATGCTGTCATTTCCAAACCATCAAAAAATGTGCCGCTTCTGCATCATCACTAAAATATAATACTTTTCTGTTGTACATCCAGTCACTTTTACAATTTTTTTCGCACCATTGAAGAAAGACATTTACAGATCCAGGAATCAATGCATCAGGATTAGGTATATCTTGCAACAATACCTTACTCCATTCAGCATATTGCTGTTCATCCATTTCTGAAGGATAGCGTCGGCGCGCGGAATATTTCGGATTACCAGCAGGTATTTCCCACAACCTATCAAGTAGTTCTTGTATACGCTGCCGGCGTACTTCTTTCTTTACCTTTCCCAAGGAAACGATACCCACACACGTTTATCTGAAAAATCAGAAAACAAATCAGAGTAATAATCACATTCTATCAATGCGTTTTCGTCTGAAATCAAAGATGCAAATCGCACATTGTCATGCCATACTTTGTCCCAAACCGGACTCACTGGAAAACAAGATTGCTGCCAATCTTTTTGGATCCATGTCATGGCTTCTCCGCTGCGATTGATATCGTCCATCACCAAAATCTTTTTTTGTGCTCCGGGTTTATGCTTATAGTTGTCATCGTATTCAGCATCATAACCATACGCATCTTCTGCCATCCAAAGATTACTTTCTAAGTTTTCCTCTAACTCATCAGAACCAAATTGAACGGAGACAGTGTTCAATGGAATTCCTGTCATATGTGAAAGCATAACGGCAGGGATAAGTCCTCCGCGAGTTACTCCCACAATATAATCTGGACGCCACTCAGTTTCATACATCTTCATTGCGATATTTTGTACCGCACGTTCTACATTGTCCCAATCGTATTTTACTTCGCTCATTTATCGTCCTCATAGAGTAATGCCTCTGCGGCTTTATATTGGTCGTACAAGTCTTGCAATAACTTGTACTTGTCTTTAAGTTTAGCATCAGGTTTTAAAATAGTCAAGCGTTTTTCAATTTCGCCCAAACGATCATCCAAGTCAAATACATCAACTGATTTTGTTATACCATCCTCGGTTACAGATATCACAGTAGAAGAATCGTATGTGGTATTTTGTATATCGATTTTTCCGGTTGTTATACCATTTGCGTCTACCCAAATATAATCATCACTGTTACCTGAAATAGTGATTGTATTACTTTTTGTTGTCATGGTCTATTTCCTTTAGAAGTGCTTCTGCCGCTTTGTATTGGTCATATATGTTTCTTAACATATCGTATTGTTCTAGCAATTCAGGTGACGGATCATCCATCATACAAAACTTTTCGTTGAATGCATTTTCTAACTTTTCAACTCTATCATCTAAACTTTCAACTATGTCTAGTATCCTAGAAAGCGTTATTTGTTCTTTTAACTGTCTTCTGCCTTCACTAAATTCACGATTTGTAACAGTGCGTAATTCTTTGCCCGTCATAGGTTTAGCGAATAATTCACCTGTGCAATATTTTTTACTACCATCATTATACATTTTATAATCCTGCTTGTTCTAAAACTCCTTGTACAAACTCAACGTCTGATTTTCTAACGTCAAACTTTTGTTGCCAAAATGCTGGGTTCATATAATCTTTTATAAGTTCCATTTCTTCGTCACTGAATCTGCCTAGTAAAGCCAACCCAGTATCACAATTGAAGATGATCCAAGGACTAATACGACCGGATCTGATCCAATGTACGGCACGAGAGTTTGTAATCTCATTGAAAAATTGGTTAAAGGGTTTATCATTTTGTTCACTCCATTCTTGCATTAACAATACACCACGTTCTAGTGCTCGTGTTGCTGTTTCTCGCTTGTACAATTCTAGTAAGTATTGATTGTAAACCGCATCACTTGTCCACTTATCAAGCGGTACACTCATTTTAATAACAAATTCAATGAACTTTTCTGGCTCTACCGCATCCAAATGTTCCATGTATTTGCCAAACTTGGTAAAACTTAAGTAGTATTGTGACTTACTAAATGTTTCGTAATCTTTAGGTTTAGAATCGCCCATAGCAATCTTATAAAATTGCCTGAATGCTTCAAACCCTATTAGCACATACTTTTCATTTTTGTTTAGCCAACGGCGTTTTTGTTCGCAAATATGCCTAACAAGTGTGCGCTCTTTTTGAAATGATTTGTTACAATATTGACATACAAATCCATCAGTCATCCGCTAATTCCAATACCAATCCGTTTTCAATAAAAATTTCTGGGTCTAGTTCATCATATCCACGGTCATACAAAAAATTCACACCTTCGTTTATATAACCGCTTTCAATTTCTTCTATCAAGTCTTTGTCTGTGATTTCAACGCCCGTTTCATCATATAAGATAAATGTTTCTTCGCCGTCTTCCATCGTGTCAACATACACCTCTTCACATAAACTATATACATCAAATCTTTTATTTGGGATTACAGGTTCGCTTTCTGATTCCATAATGAATGAAGCACGTTTCCAATTGATTTCTATATCAAGTAAATGACCATCGGTATGAACAAAATGCAGTACTTCTGTCGCAGAATACTTTTCCACTAAGTGTGCATAGTATGTTTTCATTTTTTCTTGCCTTTCTTCTTACCGAATATCTCATCTATTCGTTTATCATCAATGCCGGAATCGATAGCCATTTGTTTAATATCTGATACACTGTTTAACATCTGAAACATTTCTATATCATCAGACTTAAAGTGCGGATATTGTTCCTGAATGAATTCTGATACTTTATCAGTGGTACGTTTAGAGGTTGGCGGTTTAATCCATTCATGGTATTGCTTCTTACCTGTACCAGTAAGACACATTAAACGCCACATGAGGTCATCACTTTTGTATAAGTCAGTGTAATGTTTGTTAACAAACTCGTTTGTTGCGAGTAGAGCATCGCCAGAACCACTACCTTTAACACTACTTGCATAACGTAGTGTTAGCCAACTTGACCATGACTTCTTTTCTTCAGAGGTAAGATTAGAGTACCAGTTAAAGTCCTGGCGGTCTAGTGCGTCTAGCATTACATTGATTGGTATTTTATTTGCCATTTAATATCCTACTATTTACATTTATCTAACATTATAGCACCTTCAAGGTGCTATTGTCAAACTTCGTGTAACCAGTGAGGATGCAAAAATTTCAATATAGCCGCTTGGTATGATGTAATGTTTTCTACTTTTGCTTTATATTTGTATTTGCCTTCGTAATCAAGTTTTTTAACTTGTTCGGGTTTTAGTCCTGGTACAATAGAACTAAATTCAATCTCGTTAAATTCTCCAATTTCAGCAACAAAAATAAAACTGCTTGTTTCGTCTGTCATATGTGAATCTCCCTATTTTTCACAATAGTATTTATACTATCTAGAAAAAATCACTGCTATACAGCACATCAGGCATTCTATTCATATCTTTAGCAAAGTACGCACAGCGAGGTTGTTCACCATGTTCCAATGGCACACACAATATATGACCGTACTTAAGTTTTGGAAAGAACCATTTCACATCACTGTAAATGTTTTCGACTTTAATTTTTGCCCAATCTTGCATATAACCAGATAATGGATTGGTAATGATAGTTTCAAAGTCACGTTCATTAACACTAGTCAACGGCACAAACTCTAACTCGCCCACTTCTGGGTCTCCAATCAATATACTCCAATCTAATGGCATTTCAATACGGTGAGGACCTATACTGATTGATATACTTGGTGCATTGAATGTTTCAATAAACACTAACGGAATAAAGAAAAAGTCAGGATTGGCTTTATCTGTTACGTCCATAACACAGTAACGAATATCTTCGATTTCGTCTGGGAGCGAATTCATTTCAAAACATTTATTTTCTGGGGAGAGTATCTTCATTAATATTTTACCTTATTAATTGTAAATGGGTATTCAGCATCTTTGTAATATTTTTTACGTTCAGTCAAATGTTTCTTACTAAACTTACACCTACTTGTTATATCGTATATTTGAACAAAGTCTTTGTCCTTTGCTTTACGAACTCCACGACCAATACTTTGTATGACTCGCACAAACGATTTACCCGGTTCGATAAGAACTAGATTGAATATACGAGGCACGTTAATACCTACTGCCGCAACACCATATGTTGCAATGGTCACTGTATTGTCAGACTGGTTTATATCATCATATGCATCTTTACGATCCGATGATTTCATATCACCCTTAACAAATACTGAGTCAGGTATTAATTCTTGTAGTTTGGTACCATTAGTTATACGACCTGTTAGCACCAATGTGTTACCCGTCTTGGCGATTTCTTGTATAGTAGATGCCATCCAATCAAGTCGGTCTTTGTCTTCTAGCAAAAACTTCAACTCGCTTTGGTAGTTGGCATATTCAGTTGTCTCTTGTGTTTGTAGTATGTCCACGTGACAGTTAGATAATACACCTTTATCTTGCAACTCTTTTGCTGATAGTCGGTGTATAACTTCGCCCAAACTTGCTTTAAGAGAAGCAAATTCGTACTCTGCTTTAGGTATAGTACCAGTTAACCCCCATCGTAGAGGCACATTGGCAAATGTATCAGTCAACAAGTCTTTAAGAACATCGGCTTTTGCTTGGTGAACTTCGTCAACTATTACACAAATAACATCTTCTACAAATGCTTCAATATCACCTTCACCCTTCTTGGTTTTCTTTAGTAGAGCATTAAGTGATTGCCATGTACAAATAGTGTGGGTCTTACCAATCTCTTTCTTGTCGCCAAAGTAGACCCCTACATCAAGTCCACAGTTATCGTAGTCTTCATGTGTTTGTCGTACTAGGTCTTTGTTAGGGACTATTATGATGGTCCTACCATACTTTTCTGCCACCTTTGACATAGTAGCAGTTGTTAGTGTTTTACCTGCACCAGTTGCCGCTTCAACTAGAGATTGCGGATGTTCAATAAACTTGTTAATGATATCTACTTGATAGTCACGTAGTCTTATCGGTTCGCCTTCCATTGGGTGACCTTTAGGCCATACCGTATCACCCCAAAAGTCATCTTGAATTTCTTCGAATTCAAGTTCCCCGTAATCATTACGTTGGTCTTCTATAGCAACAGAATAACCAGAATCTGTTATAACTGGTATTAAGTCGTCTAATAGATTAAGGTATGTTCGTCCGCCAATGTCGCAGAAACGCACAGTACCATCCCATCGTCCCAATTTGTATGCGGGCATATGGTATGCATGAGGCAAAAAGAACTTGAGTTTGTCGCTACACTTTCTACGGGTCGCCGGATCAAGTCCTTCCAATTTAATGTTAACTTCGTCTTTGATAATTATAATACATTTCTTCATACTATACATTATACTATTGTTGTGGTGAGGTTGTCAAGAAAAACCCGCATGAGCGGGTTTGTTTTGCCGAAATTTATAATTTAACTCAATTCGTAGATGTATGCTTTACCCGAGTCAGCCACAGATCGGTTAAATCTTACGTTGGTTGCTGTTAATTTTGTCATTTGTTTTCTCCGTTATTAAATGAATATGTATGCCGCACCTGCGTCTGTACCACCAGTATCTTCATTATGGGCACCTACAATTGCTGTATTGCCATCACTAGATATTGACACTGAGTAACCGAAAAAATCATTTGCTTGTATATCACTTGATTGTATTTTCTGTTGTTCTGTCCACACTCCGCCTGAACGAGTAAAGATATAAGCCGCTCCTGCGTTTGTAGAACCAGTATCTTCATATAGAGCACTTACTATTGCTGTATTGCCATCACCTGATATTGATACTGAGTAACCGAAATAATCATCTCCTTGTTGATCACTTGCTTGTATTTTCTGTTGTTGCGTCCATACACCACCAGAACGAGTAAAGATATAAGCCGCTCCTGCGTATGTACCACCAGTATCTTCTCCATAAGCACCTACTATTGCTGTATTTCCATCACCTGATATTGATACTGAGAATCCGAACCAATCACCTGCTTCTGCATCACTTGCTATTATCTTCTGTTGTTCTGTCCATATCCCACCAGAACGAGTAAAGATATAAGACGCACCTGCGTCTGTAGCACCAGTATCTTCATATCGAGAACCTACTATTGCTGTGTTTCCGTCACCTGATATTGATACTGAGTAACCGAACCGATCATCTGCTTGTTTATCACTTGCTTGTATTTTCTGTTGTTGAGACCATACCCCACCAGAACGAGTAAAGATATAAGCCGCACCTGCGTTTAAAGCGCCAGTATCTTCAAGATAAGCACCTACTATTGCTGTATTACCATCACCTGATATTGATACTGAGAAACCGAAATAATCACTTCCTTGTATATCACTCGATAGTAGTTTCTGTTGTTGAGTCCATATCCCACCAGAACGAGTAAAGATATAAGCCGCTCCTGCGCTTGTACCGCCAGTATCTTCAAGATAAGCCCCTACAATTGCTGTATTGCCATCACTTGATATTGATACTGAGTAACCGAAATAATCACCTCCTTGTATATCACTCGATAGTAGTTTCTGTTGTTGAGTCCATACACCGCCAGAACGAGTAAAGATATAAGCCGAACCTGCGCTTGAACCACCAGTATCTTCTCCTTGAGCGCCTACTATTGCTGTGTTGCCATCACCTGATATTGACACTGAGAAACCGAAAAAATCATCTGCTTGTTTATCACTTGCTTGTATTTTCTGTTGTTCTGTACCAGTTATCGTACCAGCAACTGGACCTCCTAGTAAATCCGATAGTGAAGCAGTGCCTACTGATCGGTTAAATCTTACGTTGGTTGCTGTTAATTTTGTCATTTGTTTTCTCCGTTATTAAATGAATATGTATATATGTATATATGTTATTATTTATCACAAATATAAAAAAGAGACCGAAGTCCCCTTTGTATATCACCGTATATGAAAGCCTTTTATTTGTGTTTCATACACGTTGTTTCAGCGATACGTTTCCAACGGTCGTTCGCAGGAGACAGTTTAACTAGGTCAGCAATTTTCTGTGCCATACGCAGTGATATTTCACGTAGTTTGTTTTGGTTTTCAATCATAAAACTAATGATTTCGTCTTCCTGATTTTTACTAAGACCTTTGGTGTCAAACAAACCGCCATCACGAGCAATCTGTTTGATTCGCAGAATCTTATCACGAGTAGTATCCATTGTCAAATCAAGATAATGGCATCGTGACATAATTGCGTCCAAGTGATCCTTGATTTTGTGTGAACGCACATTAGTGAATTTCAAGTTAGTAATGAAGATGATAGAGCCTTCAAAGTAAAACTCACTTGGAACACCTTCACGGCGTAAGAACGATGAATCACTGTTCCAACAAATCTTACGGCGTGAACCTGAGTCGAGTGCCGCTTTTAAAATGTTTAGAGCATCTTCGTTAAACAGTACACTATCACAGTCATCCAACACTACAACATTATCTTTGTTAGAGTAGTTGAACAGCATAGAGTACAGACCGATCGGTGACATTGTACCTTTGATGAATGTATGTCGAATTGGACGACTAGCAATTTGGTCAAAGAGTGAATCTTTGTCTAATACCTGTTCAACACCAAATGTTTTACCAACACCTGGAGGGCCCGAAACCACCATACCGCGAACTACACCATCGATTGCGGCGCCTGTCATTTCTTCTAGGATTTCAAATCGTTCAGCAATACGATTGATTGCTTCCTCATCTGTTTCTTCGTGCTGTTCATCAACGAGCATTATATCATCTTCGTAGTCAACACGAACTCGCATTTTAGCATTTTCAAACTCAGAATCTTTACCGTCGACGGTAATAAAGTAGCCGCCTTTAGCAGACTCTTTAAGTTCAGCGATTAGTGGGAACACACCGCGTACATCTTTGCCGCGGTAAGTACCGTTTTCAATCTGAACGAATTGGGTAGACATAGATAATTTCCTCTCAATCAATTTACTATGTAAGTATATATTAGTGTATACGTAAAGTCAACAGTGATTAGCGAGTAATTTCAGTTTTGATGATTTCAACACTGCTGCCGTTAGCACCAGACATTTCAATGATGTTGGCGTATGTACAAACTTCAATCTCATCTTCTTTACAATCGCCACCTTCGAGGATGTAAAGTTCACCGTACTCCATTGCTTTCTTCTTAGAACCGAAAGTCATACAGTAACCGTCTTCTGAACCCATCACAATGTAAATCATTTTGTCTTCCTCTCATCAACTTACCCTTATAGTATACAGCCATATGGATTTATGTCAACCTTTTTTTGATCTTTTCGGCGAATCAGTTGCAATTGACGGAGACATTGTTATTGTTGGTACCAAATACGAAGAGGCGGGCAATACAAATGTAGAGTGTCGTAGTTGTACCAGTTATCCTAAAGCAATCCCACGTTAACAGCAACAAAGTCATGCTTGGAGGCGCTAGTGTAACGACTAGCGTTTCCTACCTTCATGATGGCTTGTCTTATTGCGGCCTCTTCGTTGTAATCACGAAATACACCAACAAATTGATTTTTGTAAAATACTGAATAGTCTCTAAACATTTCTAATTCTCTTGTTATTTCCATAACTGTATCACAATTAAACATCTTTTGTCAACCATAAAAAATCCCCTATTTGGGGATTCTTTATTTACAGTGTCATACCTTTAAAAGTATCTTCAGTCACATCTTGTTTGACACCACCAATGATATAGGAACTTAACTCAACTTCTTGAGGTGCTACCTGTACTTCACCGCCCGAAATCCATTTTTGTGTCCATGGTAGTGGATTCGCCTGTGGTACATGATACGGACATTTCAAACCAATTGCTTGCATACGCTTACACGCAATCCACTCTACATAATCGCTAAGTAGTTGCGCGTTCAAACCTATGATAGAACCATCTTTAAATAGATACTCTGCCCATTGCTTTTCTTGCTCAACCGCATCAACAAACATTTGTGTAACTTCTTCTTCACATTCTTTAGCAATTTCAGCAAACTCTGGATCGTCTTTTGGAAGAATCTTTGTTAGTGCCACTTGCGTGAATGCTAGGTGAAGGTTTTCGTCACGAGCAATTAGTTTAATAATCTTAGCATTACCTTCCATTTTCTTCAACTCTGCGAATGCCCACGAACAAGCAAACGATACATAGAAACGAATACCTTCTAGTACGTTTACAGAGTTTAGTGCCAACCATAGTTTCTTTTTGAGGTCGCGCTTAGAAACATGCTTGGTTGTACTAGTTGCTCCGTCAGTATTAAGAACTGTAATATTACCTTCACCGAACAATTGATACCATTGTAGTGTTTCAATTAGGCCATCATAGTACTTGGAAATGTCTCCGGCACATGATACGATTTCAGGAACATCAAGCATAGTGTCAAACACTTTACTTGGATCGCTATAAATGTTGCGAATGATGTGAGTGTAACTACGACTGTGAATAGTTTCACTAAATGCCCACGTTTCAATCCACGTTTCAAATTCAGGCAAACTCGCAATTGGCAACAATGCTAGGTTCGGTGAACGACCCTGAACTGAGTCAAGTAGAATTTGTCGCTTTAGGTTACTTGTAAAGATATGCTGTTCGTGTGCTGTCAAATTTTTAAAATCATTTGAATCACGAGTGATATCAATCTCTTGTGGCTGCCAAAAGAAACCCAACTGCTTTTCCGTTAGTTTGTCTACTTGTTTATACTTAACTACATCATAACGTTGCATCCCTAGCATTTCATCTAAGAATGCTTGTGTTTTATTTGTTTGTTTATTTTTTGTGTTCAATACTGTCATTCTTTTCTCCATAGATAAAGTACGTTACCACAATCCCATACTCGGTGGTAACCTGCTAATTTCATATTTTCGTATTCGGACAAATCATTGTTGTAATCTACCCCCAATAACGACTTCAACTTATGTTTTTGAGCCGAATTCCTAGTTATCGTTTTATCGCCTTTGACGTAAAAGTAATTAGGTGATGTTTTCTTCACCTCTTTAAAGTTTGAGGCAAGATACACATTGTGGTTGGTGCTTGTATAACAACGATTAGCGAAACTGTATACTATGTCAAAACCTGTAAACTTTAGAATTTTACTTAATATTCCGGGAATTCTAACATTACTTGCGAAACGTATAAGTTCTACTCCGTCTTTGTATTTATTAAAGGTAGCGGCTGCAACTATATTACCTTGATACATAACCTTATAATTATACTTACTTTTACGTGTTCCTTGTATATGATTATCTTCTATAAACGTTTCGATTTCAGAATATTTACACTGTTCTATTGTCGTATTTCTAGCATATATAATAGAAAGAGGATGAGCAGAGTTTAGTTTTCGATAAACTATGTCGGGTTTAGTTTTAAATATGTTCTCGAAGATAGTGAATAGTTTGAACCCCCGTTCTTCGACCAACTCCAACTTCTTTAGGTGGTCCAAACGATGCTTAAAAAAATCACTGTGCCAATACGTCCCATTGTATTCATATGCTATTTTGTTGTCATAGTCTACTATATCTAGTTCGTATGGTGAAATTAACTTTCTATCATTATACACTAAACTACTTTGATTATCAATCATATCTCGTAGTTTTAACTCACCCTCACTTACAAAGTTATTTGAATAATTTATCTTATTTTGCGGTAAGTCTGTATCCAAACCGATAGATTTCATTAACTTGTTCAAATGACTCAAACTAAAATTAACTTCTTCTGCTACTTGCTGTTTGGGCATTCCGGATAAGTATAAAGACTTTATTTCTTCAAGAATTTCAGGCGTTGCCTTAAAATTGATTCTTTCAGTTTGCTCCTTGTATTCCGGCAATAGCATCCAGTGTTCTACACCATATTTTTCCCGGCATGTTTTGGATCTTTTTGATTTGTATTCGTCTGTTCTTACAAATAAGTCCCCATACTTTTGTATTTGCGACTTTTTTGATTGTTCACTAAATTCAGGTGTCTTTGCGTAATTATCAACACCGTATTTTTTAGTCACAGTGTCGTTTACTACTGCACGATGTTGTTTCGAACTAAGATTTTTTTTATAACCATACCGTTGAATGTTTGTGTCATCTCTCTTTTTCTTGGTTTCACTTGAGGACGATTGGCAACGATTCGAACAATACTCAGCATATCCCTTTTTTACAGGGTGGTATTTAACATCTGCAACTCCGCAATTTTTACACTTTGGAATTGAGGTAATATTATTTACTACACAATATATTCTTTCTGCGTATTTGGCATCATCAGGTAGGAAGTTGGTCAATTTGTGAAGTTGCCCATAAAGAACAACTTCACCCTTAGAGTCCCACCATGACCTGGCGGAACTTCTAGGATTTATTTTTCCTTTGTCGTTTATTACATGTTCAACAATCCATTCTAACAGCATGATCCCATACCCGTCATATAGTACAACTATCGCAAACTTCGTCTTCTACTTCCTCTTGTTGCGATTCGGGTAGTTTTTCAGAATCACGGGTAATGTCAATCTCACCTTGACCATCATGTGTATTAAAATAATACAATTGTTTGCCGCCGTAACGGTAGAACATAATCAAATGCTTAAGCATTTCACTCATCGGAATCTTTTCGTCTTCATAGAATGCTGGGTTATACGATGTATTTACCGAGATACCTTGGTCAATATACTTCTGTAGTACAGCCATAATCTTCAAGTAACCTTCAGGCGATTTTTGATCCCATAGTAATTCATATTTATTCTTTAACTTGTGAATGCCAGGAACAACTTGCTTGAGTACACCATGTTTACTTTGTTTGATAGACACAAGTGAACGTGGCGGTTCAATACCGTTAGTAGAGTTAGAAACTTGCGCAGATGTTTCTGCTGGCATAAGCGCCATTAGTGTAGAGTTACGAATGCCATGTTGTTTCAACTCTTTACGTAGTTCACCCCACGGCATACGTTCTACATATGCTGTAAGTTCGTCAACTTCTTTCTTGCGAGTGTCCATTGGAACAAGACCTTGACTGTACTTAGTTTGTTCAGTTAATGGACATGCCCCTTGCTCTTTTGCTAGGTCACTACTTGCTTTAATCAAGTAGTAAGACCATGCTTCTGCCCATTCGTCAACCAAATCAAGGTTTGGTTCACTGTAAGTCATGTCATGTTTTGCCATCCAGTAAGCAAAGTTAATGATACCCACACCTACAGGTCTACGATTCATTGTAGATAGTTCTGCGGCAAGTACTGGGTAGTTTTGGTATGATAGTAGAGCATCAATACCACGTACCGCTAAAGTACATGCTTTCTCGAAATCTTGAGGTGTACGCATGTTACCCCAATTTATCGCACTCAAGGTACAAAGTGAAATTTCGCCTTCAGCATCATCAATGTTGTTTAGTGGTTTGGTAGGCAAGTTTATCTCTTGGCAGAGATTTGATTGTCTAATAGGTGCAACTGAAGGAATGAATGAACCATGATCATTGGCGTTGTCTACGTTTTGTAGGTAGATACGACCAGTGTTCTTTCTCTCGTTCATAAACGCACTAAACAATTCAAGTGCGGGTACTTTCTTCTTACGTAGATGTGTATTACGTTCTGCTTTCTCGTATAGTTCACGGAACTTATCTTGGTCAGCAAAGAATGCTTCGTAAAGTCCGGGAACATCATTAGGTGAGAACAGTGTAATATCACTGCCTTGGATTAGTCGCTCATACATTACTTTGTTAAATTGCACAGAGTAATCTAGGTGACGAACACGGTTGTCTTCGGTACCTTTGTTGTTTTTGAGTACAAGCAAGTCTTCGACTTCTAGATGCCAAATTGGGTAATGTAATGTGGCAGCACCACCGCGAACCCCACCTTGACTACATGATTTTACACTTGCTTGGAACAGTTTATAGAATGGGATAACACCCGTGTGACTAGTATCACCATTACGAATAGGTGAATTAATCGCACGAATGCTACCTGCGCCAATACCGATACCCGCTTTTTGGGATACGTATTTTACTACGGCGCTACTAGTCGCATTGATTGAATCAAGTGAATCACCTGTTTCAATTACTACACACGAACTAAATTGGCGTTGTGGTGTGCGAACACCCGCCATAACAGGAGTTGGCAACGAGATATCAAAGTTACTAATTCCATCATAGTAATCTTTAACCCAACGTAGCCTTTCGTTGCTTGGATATTGACTGAATAATGTCGCGGCAACGAGAATGTAGAGCATTTGTGGTGTTTCGTATAGTTCTTTAGTAACGCGGTTTTGCGCTAGATACTTACCACGGAATTGCTCCATACCCACATACGAAATGTGGAAATCTCTTTCATGTTTAATAAAACCATTAATCTTCTCCCACTCTTCATCAGTGTATGAGGTTAATAGTTCGGGATCATAGTATCCCAATTTGGTATTCTTTTCAACAAGTTCTTTTATATGTATAGGTTCAAACTGGCCATACACTTGTTTACGGATATGGTAGTTAATCAAGTTACCTGCTACCCATTGATAGTTTGGTGTTTCTTCCGTAATAAGTTCTGCTGCCGCTTTGATTAGTGTTTCTTGAATGTCATCACTAGTGATACCATTATAGAACTGTATGTGCGACTTAATTTCCACTTCTGATGGTGAAACCCCGTTTACACCTTCACAAGCAAAGATAACAACTTTGTGTATCTTTTCTAAGTCTATGCCTTCCTTACGACCATCGCGTTTAGTTACTAGAATATTATTAGTCATCATAAATCCTTTATCCCTCGTAGTTTAAAAAAGTCTAACTCTATTTAGACACGAGGCACAAATATTAATATCTGTTGTTTATTTCGGCATCTTCCATGCCTGCAACTCTCAACTTGATAATGTTAGATAGTTGAAAGTGTTTAATTTCAAAGCCTTTTGTAATCCCCAAATATTGGTTTCTTACGTAGGCGACTTGGTTTATTAGTTCGCTAATAGCAACTACTTCATCCTCTCCGTCAGCGTATTTTTCCGCGTCTCTACTACTCAAAGCCTTGTTATAATTCTCCATATACTTACGAAAATACTCACTTCGTTTTTTACGCAACTGTGTATTTAAGTGTTCAAGTACAGCCTCGATTTCCTGTAATTGAGCAAAACGTTGCTCAACATAGGCAGGCAAGTAAGTAGCATTTTTTTCTACATTACCATGGATCTTTACTTCTTTTCTTGCTTCCAATAGTTCATCGGTGAAATGTTCAATAAAATCTGGGATTTTACCCCAGTCCTTTACTATTTCGCTATACCAATTCATTACCAGTCTTCATCTTCGTCTTCGTCATCTTCGTCAACACCAAAATACTGCTTATGAGCAGTTTCTAGTATCTTACTATGTTCTACGATATCGTCAAAATCCATTGTTGAGAATCCATATTCATCACACAATTTTATTAGTTCTTCGCCCAATGATAGTTTTTCTTTTGCCGGGACATGTTTCATAATCACATCCCAGAACTCTAAGATAAATTCGTGGTCTACAGATGCCATTTTGTTTTACTCCTCTTTTTATTATAAATTGTTAAGCAATATATTTAGCATTTTTGTTCCAAACACAATGATTACCCTTCATAAATCGCACTGTTTGCTCCATGCTCAAATACCTCAACACTTTTAACACGCACAGTCGGATTAAGTAATTTGCCATCCATTCTTTGTTTCTCTAGTATAACTGACATTTTTTCATATGCCATTTCAGCAAATCGTTCACAACCAACTGCTGGGACAATTCGCAAATCGACTATGGCTCCTCGCTCATGTGCGACTGCGCTATTAGGGTCTTCGGCATCCACACTACGCATTGATGCTAAAGTTTTGAATGTATCCAGATGCGGGTCATCTTCTGCTACCAAAGTAGTATGGTCAAACATGTACTCTGACCAACGTTTGAATTCTTTTAGACCACCAAAGTCCATAACCCAATTACGTTCATCCAAAGAATCACACTCAAAAACCAATTTGATGCCTATACTGTATCCGTGTAGGGTCGAACAATGCGAATGTTTACTACGCCATTGTCTAAAACAGCATGATAGACCACGGTCATTACCATATGTTTTTGTAGAATAAAATTTGCCCATAATTATTTCTCGTTTAGTTGATTAATTGTTTGATTTAACACTTGTTCTAGTTGTTTATATTCGTCAGTATCTTTCATACCATTTGCTCGCATAACATCGAGGCGAGACATTAAATCAATGGCATGCTGTCTGGCAAAATCTTTTGCGTTATCTTCCATACATTATAACATACAAAGTAATTAAATACAATAGAAAAATGGGAGCATTGCTCCCATTGTTTATGCCTCTTCTTCTTCACCGACAGTAACATCAGCATCTAGAACATCTGGTGCTTGACTGTCATACTCCAGCATAAGCGTATCCAAACAATCGTTATCGTTTCGCTCCCATGCTTTTCTGAATTGTACAATTTCTTCTCCAGTCACTGGACTAGTGTAAGCAAGACGGTTACCTGTTTTCTTTAGTATACCTTTTGCTTCACAGAAGTCAACCAAACCGGAGTATGGTGACATTCCTGTTTCGTATGGAATCTCAACTTGTACTGATTCGAATGGTTTAGCATAACGAGTTTTCATAATCTTACATGCTGAACGGATACCATGTACTTGTGAAGTCTTGTTACCATCCGCATCAGTTTTTAGTTTTAGTTTGCGCATTGCTACAACAATAGAACTTGCGTAAATAAAACCTTGACCACCAGAAATCTTATCGTCTGGATCAAACATATCTTGCGAAGCATATGTATGGTTAGTTGCTACTAGACCCACATTGAAATCGCCAAACATGTTCACACAGTTACGAACAAGTGCCGCAAGTGCTTTAGGTTTACGACCCATATCACCTTTCATATCACCTTTGTTGAATTGGTCAACATCAGTTGGTGTCAGCATCATACCCAATGAGTCAATAACGAATAGGACCTTAGGTCTTTCTTCATCTGCTACGCTTTCATAGTCAGAACGATACTCCTTCATAAAGTCTGAAATGATTTTAGCAACATCATCAATCATTGCTACGTTTAGTTTTAGTAGTTTGTCATCGTCTGTTGATACACCTAGAGCATGTAGCCACGCTTCGTCTAGTGCGTTTTCACTATCAATCAGTACAACAAAGATACCTTGCTCTTGTGCATTCTTAACAATATTACCAGAAGCAATGTATGATTTACCTGCGCCTGATTCACCAGCGAGTACAGTTACTTTACCAAGTGGGATGCCTTTGTTAAAATCACCAGAAATAAGTTTGTTTAGTGTGTAGTTACCTGTTGAAACCCAGGTGTCAGGATCACGAAAGCCTGTACTCATTCCAGGTACAGATTTAGTAATGGATTTACGAAATTTAGATGCATCAAATGCTTTTGTTGCCATATAATTATTCTCCGAAAGTTGAAAGAATGAGAGGGCAATGCCCTCTCGGTTTAATGATTAGTCAGATTTACGTGAACGAATCATTGCTAGGATATCAGCCGCATCCTGTTTTGGTTTAGCCGATGCCGTTGCTGTTTCTGCAACTGCCTCAATTTCAAACGGAGGTTCATCATCATGATCCTCTACCACTGGAGCAGATTCAACTTTTGGTGCCGCTTTAGGAGCAGGCTTTGGAGTTGCTTTTGGAGCAGGAGCACTTGAGCCATTATTAGGAACAGCATTAGGATACTTGTCCATATCTAGTCCCCAAGGACGGTAGAAGTTACCCCAACGATCAGGATCGTAAAGTTCACCGTCTACTGATGCTTCGAACATTTCCATAATAACCGCTAATTCAGAATCAGTTGGTTTCTTAGGAAGAAGTTCAGACAAGTCATTTAGACCATACTGTTCAATTGCTTGACGTTCTTCTTCTGTAAGAGAACGTTCTTTACGAGAATAACTAGAAGTACCGTAGTTTGCGTACTTGCCATCTTGTGTTTTAGTGATACGGAAGTCAGTGCCAGAATCGTAATCAGTTGGCATGTGTTCCATATCAGGGTCCATCAAAGCCGCTTTTAGTGGCTTAAAGATTTGAGCGGAGATAGTAAACTTGCGAATTGGATTCTCAGGTTTTTCATCTTCTTTTAGAGGGTCATCGACAACAAAACCTTGGAACAAGTATGAACGTTTCTTCCAGTACTTACTTGCTAATGCTTCCATAGATGGATCTTTGTACCAAGGACGAATTTCAGCATGAACTGGACATACCGAGCCATCGTTGTACATTTCAACACATGGTACTTTAACTGTAACTGGTTTATTTTCAACACCACCTTTCACTCCTGGGAATTCAAGGTTAATCATTTGTCGCTCAACCCAGAAAAAGTCATTTTTAGGGTTTGCGTCTGGTAGAAAACGCACAACTGCTGTAGAGTCAGTTGGGATATCCCAGTGACGGTAGATTGCGTTAGGACCAGATGAATTGGAGTTGCCTGAAGATTTGTTTTCTTGTGCAAGTAGTTTTGCGCGAATTTCTGCTAATGTTGCCATATTTTAGATTTCCTATATTTTATGTAGGTTAAGTTATAAGAACCCGCAAACGCACCGATTGTAAGCGGTATTCTGGCGTAATGTATTACGCACTTTTATTTATCTTTTTTATCAAAAAACGAACCGTTACAGTTGCTAAATGATATAATCATTATAGCACAGGTAGGAAAGGAGTGTCAAGCACTCCTTTAAAAGCAACAACATATTTGCTCGCGTCTCAATAGTAAAGTTTATTGTCTACCAGAACTTTGCTTCCTTTTACCCGTACAGTATTATTAGTTGAAATTCCAGATATTTCTTTTACTGTACTACCGCTAACTGTATCATATATCCAAGCATTGCCGTTGTGTGATATAGCCACGTATTGATCTGAGATATCATAATTTTTTTTATTCAAAAAACTTCCTGGATTGTATAATGTCCGTATAAAGCCCATATTGCTGTCATAAACATTTATATCATATCCGGATTGTCTATAATGAAAGAGAAAATAATTTTCTGCTGCTCTCATAGACCCTTCTGGAATTCCAGGAAGCACCAAAGACTGTTGCGGTGCGAAACTGATTGACGGCTCAAACACATGCACTTTTGGAAGTCCATTAGGCGTGTTATTTGCACCAACGAAAACCCTATTACCAACAACATCCATATTATTACCAAATTGCGGATATGTTGTATTGTTATCGGGATTGTTTCGCTGTCCTACTATTGCTGTGGATGCCACAGTAGTGAAGTATACTGTGCCGCCAGTAGGCGTATATGGATCAGGATGAACAACATAATTATCTTCCGTTACACCAACATATGGAAACGCGGTTGCGCTTGTTCGTTCTACGTCAACAAACTCATACAAGTATGTAGCAGAGGTAGGACCCAACTGATATAAATGAGTTGATCCTGCATATGTTCCAGCAGATCCGTCAAACTGATCTGTGACGCCCAAATAATTGTTCTCGTTCAACGATATCCAAGATCCCCATGAACTGGTTGCGCCTGCTGGTGCGGATACGGTATAAGTAGACAAGTCCGAAAGATTTGTAACATACAGTGTATAACCTGAAACATACACAACGTATTGAGAGTTAAAATCTACGATTTTTGGATTTGAAGGAGGAACTAAATCATAACTGTTACCAAGAACATATGATGATGAATAACTCGCGGTTCCTACTGATTTTGTTAATTTTGTATTATTTAATCTTAACTTCGCCATGTTATATTTCCATTAAAGAATTTTAAAGTTTGAGTCAAATGCTTCCATAACCATTTTATCAATTTTTTCGTCCAAAGAAGCAGTTTCTTCAACGTGTTCTTCTACTGGCTTAACTTCAGATTTCTTCAAGAAATAATTTGCCAGTTTCTGTTGTTCTTCTGATAGTGATAGCGGATCTGCATCAACTGCTTCAGCAACAGAGTTGAGGAACATAGATAACACTGCGCCTCTATCAGTACCACGTGTAGAGCGAGGACCACGGTCTTCTGTTGTAACAACATCTACTCGTTTTGCTAGGTCTGCTAGTTTCTCAGATAATGACATTTCACGCTCGCCTTGTCCTTTAATTGCTTCTACTGTGGATTTACGTTCACTGAATTTGATATCGTTTACACGATTACCACTTTCATCTTTCGCAGTAATGATACCCATTACTTTTTCTACCATAGTATCACGGCTCGCTTCGTACTCTTCCTCATTTACACGGTGTACTAAAGGAATAATATCTTTCAATGCCTCTTCAAAAGTTGATTTAGTGAACTTGTTTACATAAGAATTCATTACATCCTCTGATACTTCGCTACCAGTTGATTCTTCGTTTAACGCAAGTGATTCAACAAATGCAGTGTAACCCTTAGAAGTTTGAATCTTATTCAAATTCTCTTTAATTTTCTTCATTTTGCGTTTAACGTTTAGTACAACATCTCGGTTAGTTTCATTAACAAGTTGTTGTTTGTCAACAATACGCATAAACTCTTTTAGTTTAGAAAGATTTGTACTCATCTCAATGATTGATTCACCTGTCATATCGCTTGGAACACCACCACTTGATACATGTCGTGCCATTGCTCTGGCACCTGCTAAATGTTTGTATGGGTACTTGAATCTTTCACCTTCACTATTTTCTATAAAAATAGATTGTATGTTTCGTGAACGTGCGCCACGAACTTCTTCATTTACTGGGTTCTTGTGTCTTACTATCAGCGTAGCATTTTCAAAATGCTGCCTACTTGTTCTAGTCGAACCTTCCATTGGAGACACACTTTCGTATACATCTTCCACAGCATCCTCCTGATTCTTTTTCTGTTCAATTTTATAAGCATAATTCTTTGGTTGAATCTTTTCACCAAATGTACGAATATCAAAGTCTAGCGTGTTATCACGTGCCATATCACGTAAATTATTACGCAACTTATCTACGATAGAATCATTAATTGATAACCCTTCACCTACATGTAGATTCAGGGTTCCTTCATTGTCATCCAAGAAGACAACCATGTTTGGTTGTTCAATGTAAAAGTATCGTGCTTTGCTTGGATCTGCTACTGACTTACCAGTATCGTTGTCATACATTTTGACACCGAGACCATTACCACGAATGAACTTCATTACTCGTTCTGCTATGTTGTCTAAATTAACTGCCATAATAGTTTTCCTAAATAGTTTATAATACTATTTATCTTTTCTCCTTAAAATATTACCGGCAATGGATCCATGTAATCTTCATCGTCCAATGTTTCGCCGAGTAGTTCTTCAAATTTTTCATCGTATCGTGTAATCAATTGTATCTGTCTAACAACCAACATAGTGGCACTTACAAGGTCATCAGTTTCACCTATCTTTGCTTCATAACTTTTACCATGAGCAATAAATGTTTTCAATTCTCGTATTAAGTTTTTACTTAATGGGGTCATCTTGTCGGATTCAATCCAAGATTTTAGTTTCATACATGCTGTTATTTTAGACTTGTGTGTAGTCGTAAAACCTTTACGGTTAACTCTACTAGACCCTGCCTTTTTAGGTTCATGTAAAAATTCTCCAGGGAATAAGTCTTCATCCATTTCTTCAATGACAATCAATGCTGCTTCACCCAAAGAGTTGTTCTCTACACTCCAATAGATATCAGGTTGTCGTGTCCCCAACTCTTTTAATTCGGAATGTATCATCTTCAATATGTCGTGCAGTATACGAATTTGACCACGAACATCAGTTTTATTATGTTGCCATTCTGCTACTTGTCTCATTTCTGGCATACTCCATACTGTTATAGCCGCATGGTCGCCGCCTGTACCCATCGACGGATCAAGACCAACAACATATGTCATGTCTTTTTTAATGGGTTCATACCAGCGTATTTGTCCAGTTTTATGTGATGGCTCAACGCCTTGTAATCGTGTCAATGTTAAAGCATCAATAAGGGTTTCTTCTGCGGAGATGAATTCACACATATGTTCCCGACGGAATCGTTCTTCACCTACACGACCTTTCTCTTCTGTTGCCCATACATCGTCACGGTCTGGATGCTGGTCCCAAGTTGCTAAGTATGGCCTGAATCCGTTGACCCCAACTTCAATTTCATTTCCGAACTCGTCCACACGTTTGTTAGCGCCATTCCAAATTTGTGCGAACTGGTCGTCATCCATGTTGGGTGTACTAGTTACAATACACTTACCGCCTGTTGCGAGTGTAGGAGATATAGAAGTCCAAAACTCTTTTGCTATTGTGGGTCGCACAAACGCAAATTCGTCCATGTATAGTAATGAGATAGAAAGACCACGACCTGTGTTTTCTGTTGTTGCTTGTGCTATAATACGAGAACCGTTATCGAATTCTATACTACCTTTGTTGTACGATACTACGCCTGAACGAATATAGTCGGGACACATTTCATATGCGTATCTGATACGGTGCATAATCTCTTGTGCGCCACTGTATTTGTGAGCCGCTATTAATATCGTTTGGTCCGGGACAAACATACCGTACCATAGTAGATACCCTGCGGCTGTAGTGGACTTGCCCATTTGCCTTCCGAGCATTGAAATACTATAACGATAGTTGTGGTAACTGTTTACAAGTTCGTCTTGGTAGTCGAATGCTTTGTATATCATACTACCCTTAGTCGGGTGCTGAATTTTAAAGTAATTGTTTAAGAAATAATACGGATCATCTGCACATAGACTGAATTCTAGTAACTGTTCATCTGTAAATTCAGTTGTAGCATATGCGCGTTTTGTTAAGTCTGCCATGGTTCCTCCTGTATAATAATATAGTATTTATACACGACAAAACGGGTTATTTGCGTACATGTTATTAAATTTAATTGATACTGGTAAATAACCCGGTAGTAACACTGTTACTACCGGGCCCGCCTTAAACGTAAGATGGTTTTATTATTTTTGTTATTGTCGTGTGAGTTGTATAGTCTTCAGTAGGGTTTTTATTGTAGGGAGATGTAACACTATGGATATGAAGACTTTTCTCTCTCACAAAAATATTTATATTTTTTATTGACATTTGCGACTAAATGCGCAAAAATGACAACTTTTTGGTGCCATAAAAAAGCCCACTTTATGAAATCACGGTAGCGAATCGTGGTTCAACAGTGTGGGCGACTGACACTTCTAGGATGAAAACGGACAAGCCGAAACTATAACGGTCCTAGG
>Ga0209955_1000027_pt1 | contig 63440 bp, 58 predicted proteins | sample SalPonA_A_H2O_MG_FD_185716 | JGI IMG/M metagenome (GOLD analysis project Ga0209955, IMG submission 185716) | Water microbial communities from South San Francisco under conditions of wetland restoration - Salt Pond MetaG R2A_A_H2O_MG (SPAdes)... | ecosystem: Environmental > Aquatic > Non-marine... | reverse complement strand
GCCAGTGGTGAAAATCTGCATGCGATATCCTTGTGCCTAAAGTTGAAAAAGATCAGTCAGAATCTAGTGAAATTATACTTTAAGATAGAGTAGATGGCTCGGTTTGGAGGAGGGTTGTCAGCTATTGGTGCACCTTGCTGTACACCAATAGCTAGATGGTGGATTTACTAGTCTTGCTTGTAAATGACACCGTCTTTCATCACAAAGGTAATGTTCTCAAGTAGAGCAATATCAGCCAATGGATCGCCTTTTACCGCGACGATATCGGCGAGTTTGCCGGCATTGATAGTACCCAGTTTGTCGTCCATATTAATGAGTTCTGCGGCAGTTTTTGTGGCGCTCACAATGGCTTCCATAGGGGGCATACCCGCTTCAACCATGTAACCAAACTCTCTACCATTTAAGCCGTGAGGAAATACACCTGCATCGGTACCAAAGACAATGGGTACACCATTCTTGTAAGCGCGTCCAAACGTATCTTGAATTAGAGGTCCAATCGCGGCGGCTTTAGGTCTTACGAGTTCTGGGTAGTAGCCATCCTCTTTTGACATTTCAGCGACCCATTTACCCGCGGTAATAGTGGGGACGTAAAACGCCTTGTTTCGTTTCATCAGTTTCATGGCCTCAGCGTCCATGTAGGTGCCGTGTTCAACGGTTTTGGCACCCGCTCTCAGTGCTCGCTTCATGCCTTCAGCACCATGGGCATGCACGGCTACATGAAAATTGTAGTCTTTGGCGGCAGCCATCACGGCTTGCAGTTCTTCATCAGAAAATTGAGGGTTGTCGCCACTTTTTGCAACACTCAAAACGCCACCCGTAACAGTTAGTTTGATGAAGTCTGCTCCATCTTTGTAGCGTTGGCGCACAGCTTCCCAAGCATCAGCCGTACCATTAATAACGCCGGCCTCAGGGCCAGGGGTACCCATTAAATCATGGCGAAAGCCATTGGTAGGATCCGCGTGCCCACCGGTGGTAGCGAGACTTTTACCGGCGCTGAAAATTCTGGGGCCTGAAGCCTTGCCATTGGCTATGGCGTTGCGAAGGGCAATGGTAGAGTTAAAGTTATCACCGGGATTCCTGACGGTGGTAAAACCTGCCATGAGGGTCTTTTCAGCAAAATAGGCAGCATTTAAAGCGTAATCAGCCGCGTTGCGTGTAAATCTACCCAAGTAAGAAGACCTATCGTACTCACCATCCAAATGGACATGCATATCCATTAAGCCGGGTAGCACGGTGTGATCACGAAGATCGATAACTTTTTCGCCAGCGGGATTGATGAAACCGTCTTCAATAGCCTTGATGTTATTGCCTTCAATGACAATAGAAACATTGTCACGAGGTGTTCCGCCATTGCCGTCAATGAGCTTGCCAGCATAAATAACATCAGCAAGGGCAGACTGACTGATCAGGCTACCTACGATAATAGATAAAAGGTGTTTTCGCATAGAGCTCTCCAATGAATAGTTTGGGGCGTTGGCACCTACTCCATATTGGGTAGGTGGCGCTCGCTATCCCATCCACCCAGATTCTTCCACCGATTGACGATCCAGCAAAACAATTCTGCTGTTTTTACGGTGTCATATCTAGCCGAGTGTGCTTCGCTATTACTAAATTCAATGCCTGCGCTCTTACAAGCCTTGGCGAGAACGGTTTGACCGAGAGCTAATCCGGACAATGAGGCGGTATCAAAGCAGGAAAAGGGATGAAAAGGGTCTCTTTTAATCGCGCTGCGCTCTGTTGCAGCACGCAAAAAGCCATGATCGAAATGCGCGTTGTGGCCGACCAGCACTGCTCGTGTACAACCGTTGTCTTTAACTGCGCGACGCACATGATTAAATAACTGTTTGAGGACTTCTTCTTCTGGTTGTGCATTGCGCTCAGGGTCATAAGGATCAATGCCCGTAAAATCGAGGGCCGAGGATTCCAAATTAGCGCCTTCAAACGGCTCAACTTGATAATCGTAGGTTGGCCCAAGACAAAGTTCGCCGTCTTCGTCCATCTCGATAATCGTCGCGGCTATTTCTAATACGGCATCGGTAGAGGCGTTAAAGCCGCCAGTTTCTAGATCGATAACGACAGGTAAAAACCCCCTAAAGCGCAGTGCTAACGGCGACTTTTCATAGACCTCGGGGTTTAGAAAGGCTTCATCCATGGTGGTTCCTTAGGCGACGACGCGCCATTGAATTGATTCGCCGGCGCGTAATGGTGTGAGGTGATCTCCACCAAAATCGATAGTATCGGGTGCTGTCCAGTGACTGCGTTCAAGGACAATGCTCTCTTCATGACGCGGAAGACCATAAAAATCAGCGCCAAATTCACTGGCAAAGCCTTCTAGTTTATCGAGGGCATTGGCCTGATCAAAAACTTCCGCATACATCTCAATAGCTGCAAAGGCCGTGTAGCAGCCGGCACAACCACAGCTTGTTTCTTTGCGATGATTGGCGTGAGGTGCTGAGTCCGTGCCCAAAAAGAACTTAGGATTACCGCTTGTCGCTGCCTTGATAAGAGCTTCTTGATGGGTGTTTCTTTTGAGAATAGGTAGGCAGTAATAGTGCGGGCGGATGCCCCCGGCGAGCATGTGGTTACGGTTATAAAGTAAGTGATGCGCTGTAATGGTGGCCGCTACATTGGGTCCGGCTGCCATCACAAATTCCACAGCATCGGCCGTAGTGATATGTTCCAACACCATTTTTATATTGGGATACTGCTGTAAAATCCAACTGAGTTGTTGATCAATAAAGGCTTTTTCACGATCAAAAATATCAACATGTGACGCGGTAACTTCTCCATGGACCAGTAGAGGGAACTGATGTTTTTCCATAGCCGCTAGCGTTTCACTAATATTTTTTAAGTCAGTGACACCCGAATCAGAGTTAGTCGTCGCTCCGGCAGGATAAAGCTTTGCCGCGTGTACATAGGGATTGGCGGCTGCTTCCGCAATGTCCTCAGGGCTTGTTTTATCAGTAAGATAAAGCACCATTAAAGGATCAAATTGGCGCTGGCAATCTGCCTGTGCAGCATTGATTCTATCGCGGTAGGCTAATGCCTGTTCAACATTCATTACTGGCGGTGTTAAATTGGGCATGACAATGGCGCGCCCAAAATAACGCGCTGCATCGCGGCAGGTGGACGCTAGATAATGTTCGTCGCGTAGGTGAATATGCCAATCGTCAGGACGACGAATTTCTAACCGCTGCATGCAAATCTCCACTTTGATCAATTTGATTAGTTGGTACGCATGTTATCTTAATTGGCACTCCGCATACAGACTCCTTCAGAATTTTGTCGCGATGCCGATAGTTCAAATGACGGAGGAATACAGATGATCGCTAGATTGTACACAATGGTTATGACTGGGCTGATGGCGGTATTGCCTGCCCAAGCGATTAACTACAGTGCCGATGTATCTCAAGCTCAATGGCAGGTGGATCGCTCGCCCTTTGAATGTAGAGTAAGTCAGGCTATTCCTGATATGGGTGAGGCACATTTTTATAAGCGAGCTGGTGCTGATTTAACCTTTGAAATGGAAGCGTCAAGCGAATTCCCCCTTCGTGAGCGCGCTAGCGTTAACCTAGTTGCTCCCGCCTGGAATAATTTTCTAAATGGTCGTGAGGTCTATCAGTTCTCATCTTCACGAAGAGACAGATTAAGATTTGAGGAATATTTAGCCAAGCAACTACTTGAGGGCTTGCTGCTGGGTTTTTCAGCAGAAATTAGAGATACCAGTCAAAGCTCCTTGCGTCGTGACCGCATTTCAGTAGTGCCAGTTCGCTTTCGAGCAGCCTATCGTGAATTTCAAGATTGTATGGCCCAGCTCTTACCTTTTAATTTCGAGCAAATTGAACGCAGTAAAATTAGTTTTGCGCTAGGTGGCTATAAATTGACCGAGAGTGATCGAGAGCATCTGCGAGCTATTGCCCGATATGTAATAGCAGATAACGAAGTCAATGCCGTCTATGTTGATGGTCACACTGATAATATAGGTGATCGTGATGAAAACTTTGAATTGTCTCGTCAGCGTGCCGAGCAAGTTGCCCTGTACCTTATTCAACATGGGGTAAATCCCGATTTTGTTGCACTTCGTTACCATGCCGATTTTTATCCCATCAAACCCAATACCAATGCTAGTAACCGTGCATTAAATCGTCGCACTACGGTGCGGTTAGCTAAAGAGCCCAGCGAAAGTATTCGCGATAAGCTTTATAAAGCGATGGCTCAGCGTGATGTTCCAACGCCGGTGGATGTGCAGCCCTAGTTTATTATTGAATAGTTGCTGAAAAATCGACGTGCATGAAGTAAAATATCGCTCTTTATTTTTAGGCGGATACTTAAGTCCGCCAGCTTTTTGGAGAGCGAATAAATGACTGACATTAAAAAAGTCGTACTCGCCTACTCGGGTGGTTTGGACACCTCGGTAATTGTGCGTTGGTTACAAGACACTTATCAGTGTGAAGTAGTGACATTCACCGCTGATATTGGGCAGGGCGAAGAAGTTGAGCCTGCTCGCGCTAAGGCGCAAGCACTTGGTGTTAAAGAAATCTATATCGATGATTTGCGCGAAGAGTTTGTTCGTGACTACGTCTTTCCGATGTTTCGTGCCAATACCATTTATGAAGGTGAATATCTATTAGGTACCTCTATTGCTCGCCCTCTGATTGCCAAACGTATGATTGAAATTGCCAATGAAACGGGTGCTGATGCTATCTCGCATGGCGCGACCGGCAAAGGTAATGATCAGGTTCGCTTCGAGCTAGGTGCTTATGCACTTAAACCTGGTGTGCATGTGATTGCACCATGGCGTGAATGGGATTTGAACTCACGTGAAAAACTCATGCAGTATTGTGAAGAGCGTGAAATTCCAGTTGATTTTTCAAGCAGTAAAAAGAAATCTCCCTATTCGATGGATGCCAACTTGCTGCATATAAGCTATGAAGGCGGCATTCTCGAAGACCCCTATGCCGAGGCTGAAGAGTCAATGTGGCGCTGGAGCGTAAGTCCCGAAGCCGCCCCAGATGAGCCCACTTATCTCGAGTTGACCTACCGAGGTGGTGATATTGTCGCCATTGATGGTCAAGATATGTCTCCTGCTACCGTGTTAGCCCATCTCAACAAGGTCGGTGGCGAAAACGGTATTGGTCGATTGGATATCGTTGAAAACCGCTACGTGGGTATGAAGTCACGTGGCTGTTATGAAACTCCCGGAGGCACCATTATGCTGCGTGCTCACCGTGCAATTGAATCCATTACCCTCGATCGTGAAGTGGCCCACCTCAAAGACAGCATCATGCCAAAATATGCTGAGTTGATTTATAACGGTTACTGGTGGAGCCCTGAGCGCAAGATGCTACAAACCATGATTGATGAGTCACAAGCCGTCGTCAATGGTGTGGTTCGCGTCAAGCTCTATAAAGGTAATGTGATCGTTGTTGGTCGTAAATCGGATGACTCTCTGTTCGATGCCAGCATAGCAACCTTTGAAGATGATGCGGGCGCCTACAACCAAAAAGATGCTGAGGGCTTTATTAAATTGAATGCACTCAGAATGCGAATTGCCGCCAAAAAAGGCCGCGGAGTACTATAGGTTAATTTGCAATAATTACCCACTTTTATAGCTAACCCCCGTTGATGGAATTGACCAACATCGGGGGTTTTTTGTGCGTGAGCACTTTACTAGTTTTGACTATTTAGAGTGTGAGGCTAGTCTCGTCATCAGATCTTAATCCGAGGTTATGCGACACTATGATGACCAATGATTGGCACCAGTCTTTTCTAAGCTGGTTAAGGAGTGATAGTTGCAGAGTGTTTTCCATGCCCGAAAAAGGTTCATCAAGAAGAATGATTTGTGGTTGTAAAAGAAACATTCGCGCTAATCCAATGCGCTTTGTTTCTCCCCCTGAGGGTTCCCACTCTCCTTTACCAATCCAAGTATCTAGTCCCTTTGGCAGTCCTCGCGCCCATTCCGCTAATTCAACCTTTTCTAGAGCTTGCCAAATTTTCTGATCTGAAAATTCTGCGTTTAAGTCCAAGTTTTGGCGAAGCGATGAGCGAATGACTTGCACCTGCTGGGGCATGTAACCTATTTGTTCTGGCCCATGTGCATTGAGCAAGACATGCCCTTGAGAAGGAGCGAGTTCACCTGCCAAGAGTTTGAGTAGGGTAGTTTTACCTCTGCCACTTTCCCCCATTAGCCAAAAAATACCGCGGGTAGTGAATGATAGCGTGAAGCCTTTGAAAACCGGAGTATTAGCATTGCTATATTGAAAGTGGATGTCGGTAAGCCTTACACCCTGCTCTAATGCGGCGCTGAATTGACGCGAATCCTGCCGTGTTTTACTGGCGGTGGTTAAATGCTCGAGTCTTGCCAGTGCTCGACGTCCCAGCAGTAAGTGCCCCAAAGCGCTATTGGCTCCCGCAATAACCTCGTTGGTACCTAATACCAATAACATCATCATGAAAATCTGTGAACCTGCCATCTCGCCATTCTGATAGGCGGAAATAGCAAAAAAAAGCGTGCAACCCAGTAGTGTCAAACCACTTGTTTGAGCAATGAGTAACATAAGTTGTTGGCGCTTAAGTGCTGCCATTTCAAATTGGTCGGCGCGTTTTGCGTCTTCCCTTAAAAGCTTGCCTTGCTGATTAATTTGTTGCGTTAACGTTAGCAAGCGCATGCTTGAAAAAAGGGCGCTTGTTCGACTCCATACCATGCTTCGGTGTAAGTGAAGCTCTGATTCTGGTTGTACTACCGCGCTTGCATATCCCCAAGGAATAATCACTAGCGAGGTGACCAATAAAGGTAGCGAGATGAGTGCCATTTGAGGGAGAAATAACCAACACATAGCCAGAAATCCAATGGCAGTGCACCAAGCTGAAAGGGCGGGTATCAATGCATTTAGATGGATGCTTTCAATGTTGTTAATGTCTTGCAGAAGTTGGCTGCCAGTGTCATGACGATTCATTAATGCACTAACGTTTTGTTTGTCGCCAAGTTGTTTGAAAATTTGGCTGCGAAGCTTTGCGATGAGTCTGAAGGTCGCTTCGTGGTTGGCTAGGCGCTCCCCATAACGACCAGCGGTTCTAGTGATGGAAAGCCCACGAACGATGGCACCCGGCGTGAAAAAATTGAATGCGTGTGCAGTGGCTGTGGTGATCCCAGCTAACGCCGCTGCACTGATAAACCAACCAGAAACGGCCAGTAGAGCGATACCTGCGAAGGCTGTCAGCAAAGATAGGAATAAACCAAGCAAAAATATGTACTTGTCAGCATTGATTAACGTTAAGTAAAGTCTAAGCATGGCTGTCTTCTGCTTGTGGCTCTGTTGAGCATGTATCGTTTGGTTGGCGGGGTATGGCACTATGCAGTGGCAATTTAAAGGTGAATTCAAACTTTGACTGAGTGCGGTGACTTGCCATGATAATCATGCCGCCATTATCAGTATGGAATGTAAGGCATTGCATGAAGCGTTCAGCAGTGTCCTGATCAAGATTGGCGATGGGCTCGTCGAGCAGTAAAAGCTGAGGTCTGTGGAGTAGGGCGCGAGCAATGGCTAGGCGTTGTATTTGTCCGCCGGAGAGAAAGTCTCCATCTTCAGAAATGAAGTGATCTAACCCCATTGGTAAATCTTTTATCACTTTGTCTAATTGAGCCTGTGCCAGAGCTTGCCAGATCGTTTCATCGTCAAAATGGCGCCCAAGTGCCAAGTTTTCTTTCACTGTTCCGTAAATGAGTTCGGCCTTTTGGCTAATGTATCCAACCTGCGACTGCCAATGAGGGTTGTTGTATGTAGTCACCTGTTCATCATTGCACAACAGTTGTCCACTCAAGGGGGGGCGAAGTCCTGCAAGGGTATCTAAAAGAGTGGTTTTACCAGTGCCAGATGGAGCCTCAAGTAACAGTGACTCCCCTGGTTTTAATCGACAGCTAAAGGGTTGATGTATTGGGTGTTGGTTGCCACTGGAGATGTTGCAAATGTCTAGCTCATAGCGGCCTTGTATCCTTTTAAAAGAGGATGAGGTTGCAATGCCATTTGTCAGTGTCGCAAGGTGTTGCAAACGTTTGGCAAAAGCATGGGCGCTAGCTTTTGCATGGTAGAGCCCCCCCATTTTTCGAAGCGGTAGATAAAACTCTGGAGCGAGCATTAATAGAAAAGCTCCTTGAGCAAAAGTAATATCTGCCTCCCAGGCACCGAGCGAGTATTTATCCAGAAAGAAAAGACCGAGATACACAGCAATAAGAGCAACACTTATGGCGGCAAAGAATTCAAGTAAAGTGCCTGATAAAAAGGCTAGCTTCAAAACTTGCATGGTGCTTTTTCTAAAGCGATCAGACTGTTCGAAAATACTCTTTGTTTCGTTGGTGACTGAATTGTGCTGCTGAAGAAGATTAAGGTTCGAGAGTCTATCTTCGAGCAGGTTGCCCAAACGGCTCAATTCTTCAAGATTATTGTGAGACGCTTCTGCAGCTCGCTTGCCAATAAGTATCATGAACAGCGGGATTAGCGGGGTGGTAATGAATAACAATAAGGCTACCATCCAGTTTACCGTGGCCGCTGCAATCAATATGAGAGCTGGCGTGTAGACGGCCATCTTTTTTTGGATGGTGTATTCAGCAAAATAATCACGCAGTTTATCGGTTTCTACGGTGAGAAGGTTGGCCATTTCTGCGGGTCGAAAGCTTGGAAATAGGCCAATACCCAGTTGAAAACTGAGGTCTAGAATATGTTGGCGAAGCCGATAGCGTGCGAGCACACTTGCGCGAAGATTAATAATATTTTGGGCGTATGCAGCAGTTGCCTTGATGATGAGTGCGCCAATTAATATAGCAATACTCATGTAAAGGGGTAACTTTGTTTCAGCAATAGGAGCAACCCCACTCAATATTTCCCCAATCAGCTGCGCTGCTCCCCATGCAAACACTATCGTCATAAACGTCTGCAATATTCCAAGCGAGGATGAAAAGCGCAGTTCGTTCGCTCTGAGGTGTTGGTCTATTATCGCGGTAGGATTGGTTTTGCTCTTAACGGTTGCCAAACTCGTTTTCGCCCCTGCAGAAAAAACTAAGGGAGCCATGCCCCCTTTAATAAGGTCTAGAATGTTGTCTAGATTTCATGGATAGCAATCAATATCTGTAGCACGTTGGTTCGTACATGATAGAGGTTGCTATCAAAAAATCTCATGTGCCAGGTTATAACACCTGCCTAGTTTGTTTAACACTTGAGTCGCCGTATGAGAGACTATTGATCAGCACTTTCATCCATCGATGCATCGACATTCTCTAACCACATGGCATTTATAATGCCAAAGCTACAGGCCAATAGTACGCCTAGAATCCAAGTAAAATACCACATAATCTCTCCAGGTTATCGATATGATGTTTAGTAGTTTGACACACTGTTTTGCTCGATAAATTCAGGCTCTATTCTGCGCCACATCTTGATGTAACCCCAAAGGGTGTAAGTTAAGATGCAAGGCACAAATACCGCAGCAACCCAGAACATAATTTCCAGCGTTAGAGCACTTGACGTTGCATCCCATACGGTCAATGAACTGGCCAGCTCCGTTGAAGATGGCATTAAGAATGGAAAGAGTGTCAATCCAGTCATTAAAATAATGGATGCAATAGCAAGTGAACTCAATATAAAGGCGAAACCAGCTTTGCCGCTGCGTGCGAGCAGTGAAGACAATATGGGGAGAATGACTGCGGTAAAGGCTAAGCCCCATAGCCAAGGGTAGTCGGAATATTTACCAAACCAGTTTTCTGACAGTGCCACCGTTTTGCTGAGGGGGTTAGACGGCGCATCTCCGACTATAACTGAACTAATCTCATAGCCCGGAATGGTTAGATAGAGCCATATGCCAGCAACGATCAATAAAGCACTGAGCAAAGGGCCTAGTAGCGTTGCTGTTTTTTGCGCTCGCCATTGAACCTGACCACCAGCACGCATATGCAGCCAGTTAGCACCGTGAAGATTAAGCATTATCACGCTGACTAAGCCCGTCACAATCGCAAAGGGATTAAGCAGTGCCCAGAATGAACCGGTGTAAATAGGGCGGGTGAATTCATCAAAGCTAAAAGGAACGCCCAAAAATAGATTACCGATGGCGACGCCAAACACCAAAGAGGGGACAAAGGAGCCAACAGCGATGGCGTAATCCCAGTTGTTTCGCCAACGGGGGGAGTCATTTTTAGAGCGGTATTCAAAACCTACAGGACGGAAAAAGAGTGCAAACAGCACGAGTAGCATGGCCCAATAGAAACCTGAAAATGCCGCTGCATAGACCAATGGCCAAGCGGCAAAAATAGCGCCACCTGCGGTAATAAACCATACCTGATTACCATCCCAATGGGGGCCGATAGTATTAATAATGACTCGCCTTTCAGTGTCCGAGCGACCAAGGGTAGGTAATAGCATGGCTGTTCCTAGATCCATGCCATCGGCTATGGCAAAACCAATCAGTAAAACCCCTATCAGTAGCCACCAGATGAGTCGCAGTGTTTCATAATCAAACATAATTACGGGCCTCCTGGGTGGTATTAATTTCAAAGTGATAGTGTCCGGTTTGAAGTGCACTTGGACCTTTGCGAATATATTTCACCATCAAGTAGACCTCGATAATAAGGAAAAATGTGTACAGACCTACAAACCCTGCGAGAGACATCCAAATGTCGGTTTCGGTGAGATGAGAGGTGGCGACATAGGTGGGTAAAATCTCACCAATGGCCCAGGGCTGGCGACCAAATTCCGCGACAAACCACCCCATTTCACTAGCGATCCAAGGCAGTGGCAGGCAAGCGATGGCGAAGTATTGCAACCAAGGTGTTTTATGTTCTGCACGTTTGGTGGTGTACCAAAAGGCTAAAACAAAGAGCAGTAACATGGTGAATCCAGAGCCCACCATCACCCTAAAGGTCCAAAACATGGGAGCAACGGTAGGTATAGTGTCTTTTGCGGCGCGTTTAATTTGCTCTTCTGTAGCGTCGATTACGTTTGTTGTAAATCGTTTGAGAAGTAGGCCATACCCCAGATCATTGACGACTTTTTCGAATGCCTCTCGATTTTCAGGTGTGTCCTCACCATTGCGCAGTTTGGTGAGTAATGCATAAGCTTCTATACCATTGCGTATTCTAATTTCCGCACGCATGACAAGATCATCTATGCCAATAACTTCTTCATCAAGAGAGCGAGTAGCAATTAGGCCCAATGCTCCGGGAATTTTAATGGCGTAATCTGTGGACTGAGTCTCTTCATTTGGCATGCCCACTAGGGTGAATGGGGCCGGGGCAGGATGTGTTTTCCATTCGGCTTCAATGGCAGCGAGCTTAACCTTCTGCACTTCGCCTACTTCATATCCTGACTCATCACCAAGGATGATGACCGATATGGCAGATGCTAGTCCAAATGCCGAGGCGATTGCGAATGAGCGCCTTGCGAATGCGATGTCACGACCTCGCAACATAAAATAAGAACTTACCGCTAAAACAAAAATCGCGCCGGTGACATAGCCCGCTGAAACCGTATGTACAAATTTAACCTGAGCCACAGGGTTCAAAATGACATCAGCAAAGCTTTCCATCTCCATGCGCATCGTTTCATAGTTAAAGTAAGCCCCGACGGGGTTTTGCATCCAGCCGTTGGCGATTAGGATCCACAGCGCAGAAAAATTGGAACCAATGGCAACGGCCCAGGTAACACCGAGGTGTTGTACTTTACTGAGTCGATCCCATCCGAAAAAAAACAGGCCGATCATGGTGGATTCAAGAAAGAAAGCGACTAACCCTTCAATGGCCAGTGGGGCGCCAAAAACATCGCCCACGTAATGAGAGTAATAAGCCCAGTTTGTTCCAAATTGAAACTCCATGGTAAGCCCCGTGGTGACCCCGAGGGCAAAGTTAATGCCAAATAACTTACCCCAGTACTTTGTCATGTCGCGGTAGATTTGCTTACCTGTCATCACGTATACCGATTCCATGATGGCTAATAAAAAGGAGAGGCCCAAGGTCAGAGGAACAAAAAGAAAGTGGTACATAGCTGTGATGGCAAATTGCCAACGCGATAACTCCACCACGGATTCAGAAATCATGTAATAGCCTCCTAATCAGGCGATTAATCCATATAGTTATAAGCTTATAAGTAAAAAGTATTATTTGCTTTGATTTATGGCAAATTAATTTCGAGAAATAGTTCTGAATACCTATTGCGAGTGTTAATGGCTGGATTTTATCGGGTGTAACTTTGGCATTTCACGATGAAAGACTTCAAAAACAAAGTGACCCCATTGAGCGACTTCAAATGCCATCTATATTGATGTAGTGTGAATCCTATAAAAGCTCTGTTTGGCTTGTCGTAGGTGCTGTTTATATCATCAAAAATGGCTGTTTTTTTTCATAAAATAAATATTTCTACTAAGCTGCATCTAAATCCTCTTTTGTGGGTGTCTTACCAAAGAACCCCGCTCAAAAATGCATCGTTCAAAAGACGCTGCAATGTTAAGGACACTGAAGTGAAAAAAATTAAAACGATAGTAACTCCCTTGCTTATCCTCGTTGTCAGTATTGGTGTCTACCAATTACTGCACGCCACTAAACCAGAACCCGAGAAAAATGACGAGCCGCCTAGGCCTTTGTCGCTATTTGTTGAGTCGGTTAGGCAAGTTGATAAAACCCTTAATGTTAATGTCACAGGTGAAGTTCGCGCCCGCAATGAGATCGATCTCGTCGCGCAAGTATCTGGCCGTATTGTCAGTTTGAGCGATGCCTTTACCGAAGGTGGTGCGATCAAACCGGGTGAAGTCTTAGTAGAAATCGATGACCGAGATTATCGCGTTGCGGTAGCGAGTGCCGAGGCAAGAGTGGCTGAAGCCGAGGTCAGATTAGAGCAGGCGTTGGCCGATGCAGATGTGGCACGCAGATTATTAATAGATAGAGTAAACCCTACTGCGCTAGCGCTCAAGAAACCTCAAGTGGCTCAAGCGAAAGCCGCTCTAAAAGCTGCCAAAGTTGAATTGCAGCGCTCTGAATTGGACCTTGAACGCACCAAACTAAGTGTACCTTTTGATGGCAGGGTAAAATCTCGCCTAGCTGGTGTTGGGCAATTTGTCACCCCAGGCACGCCTCTTGGCAAAGTCTTTGCGACTGATAAGGCTGAAGTACGTTTGGCACTCACCGATGCTCAATTGAGGGTGTTAGGTAAAAATATGGGTTTTGTTGCTAACGATGAAGCAGATGCCCCCAGAGTTGTTTTTAGTAATGATATGGCGGGTGTAACCCATTATTGGCATGGCTACTTAAAAAGTATTGATGCAGCTATCGACAGTCAAACCCGCAGTATCTATGCCCTAGCGGTGTTAGATAATCCCTATGGACAAGATTCTAATGTACCGATGGCTGTCGGGATGTATGTCAATGCCACCATCGCTGGTCGAGACGTCAGCCAAGCGACTCTTATTCCGCGTAGTGCGCTTCGTCCCGGCGATGTTGTCTTTACAGTTGAAGAGGGCAGATTGCGCAAATATGACGTCGATGTGGTGTTTCAAGACGACGAGTATGTGCTTTTGCAAGAAGGTGTTCAGCCCGGACAAGACGTGGTGGTTTCACCGATTCGCAATCCTATTGTGGGAATGGCGGTCGAAGGGCGTCATTTAGACACCTCGAGTATTGCCAATTCAGCTGTACTTTCCAGCGACAAAGTTAACTAGGGGATAAGCCATGAATGGATTAATTGCCTGGTGGGCGCGCAACCCTGTGGCGGCAAACCTGCTAATGGTTGGCATTGTCATCACTGGATTTTTGGGCTTCATGAATATTGAGCGCGAGGCTTTTCCGGTCATTAAAGCCAACAACGTTGAAATTATTGTGGCTTGGCCAGGTGCGGCGCCGCAGGAAGTCGAAGAGCAAATCATTGTCAGAGTCGAAGAAGCGCTGACCGATCTAGATAATATTGACCGTATTTTTGCCAGTGCCAATGAAGGTTCGGCATACATATGGGTGCGGGCGTTGGGTCCCGTCGATATGGGGGCCTTTGTAGGTAATATTAAGCGCCGCGTCGATGCTATTAGTTCGCTACCGCGTGATATTGAACGTCCCATTGTCCGTGAACAAATTTACCGTGATCAGTCGATGCGTATTGGTTTGTTCGGAGATATTGGTGAGCGGCCCTTAAACCGGCTAGCAGAAGATTTACGCGATGAAGTTGCCATGCTGCCAGGTATCTCGATTGTCGAGCTTTTTGGCACACGCCGCGAAGAGGTGTCGGTGGAATTATCGGAAGATGCTCTGCGTCGCTATGGACTGACCTTTGATGAAGTAGCTCGAGCTATTGGCTCAACGTCTGTGAATACATCCTCGGGACGTGTTCGCACCGATTCTGGTGATATTTTGCTGCGGGCTCGTAACTTAGCCAATACCCAAACTGAGTTCGAAGACATTATCCTAAGGCAGGACATCGAAGGCGGTATTCTTCGCGTTGGAGATGTGGCGAAAGTTATCGATGGTTTTGAGGACGAAAACATTCTTGCCACCTTAAATGGCCAGCCCGCGGTATTAATCCAAGTGCTATCACAGGAGCATATGGATGTGGTGAAGGCCTCTGACTCGGTACATAAATGGGTGGAAGAAACTGAGAAGCGTCTTCCAGAAGGTGTAGGCCTGACCATTTGGTGGGACAATGCGGATGTTTATAAAGGGCGTATGGAAACCATCATAAGCTCAGCATTAACCGGCCTGTTGTTAGTTTTTGTCATCCTTATATTGACGCTTCGCCCCAAGGTCGCACTTTGGGTGACTGTGGGTATTGCCACCGCCTACATGGGGTCTCTCGCACTGTTGCCATCGGCTGATGTGTCACTCAACGTCATCTCAACTTTTGCTTTCTTGTTGGTATTGGGTATTGTGGTAGATGATGCGATTGTCGTTGGAGAAAGCATCCATCATTCTAGCCAACAGCATGGTGGATCCGTAGACTCTGCCATTATGGGTACGCAGTTAGTGGCTAAGCCCGTAATCTTTGCCGTTTTGACTACCATGATTGCTTTCATGCCATGGTTGTTTTTGTCCGGTGAAGATGTTCAGATAACTCGCCATATTTCGATCGTTATCATCTTGTCGTTGACTTTTTCGGTGATCGAGGCGTTCTTTATTTTGCCTGCGCACCTGCGTCAATTAGCGCCTGAGAGCAACAATTCCAAGTATGTGGTCGTGCGTAAATTTACCGCCTTACAGCAGGCGATTGCTCATTCGATTATGTATTTTGCGCGCACATCCTATAAGCGAAGTTTGCAGTTTTGCTTGAACCATCGTTACGCTACGGTGGCAACATTTGTCGGTATATTTATCGTTTCGATGGGTGTATTTAGCTCGGGTTGGGTGAAATTTTCTTTCATGCCTGAAATTGAAGGCGATGGTATTTTCATCAACGTAGATTTACCCAATGACACGCCCTATGAGCGCGCACTTCAAATTTTGCGTCAAATTCAAGCTGCAGAAAAACAGTTGGTCGACGAAGTGAACGCTAGTGCAGAGTCTGGTGAAAAAGCCTTGGTTGAGAATTGGTATACCCGTTCACGGCGCGATAGCGTGTTAGCCATGGTGAAGTTGGTGCCACCGTCTGAGCGTGAATTATCTGCTAAAGATGTGGCCCTAAGATTGAAAGAGCTGATTGGGGAGGTACCTGATGCCGAAGAAATCACCGTCAACTATACCACTAATGACTCTGTGCCTCGGCTGAGTTATGCCATCAGCCATCCTGACATGGAAACTCTGTTGAGCGCCAGTGAGGCGTTGCAGGCTAAACTAAGGAGCTATGATTCGGTCTACTATGTACGTGATGACCTTCAAGGAGCGGTTAGCGAACTGCATTTCACGTTATTACCCGGTGCTGAGCGGATGGGTTTTACGCTGCGTGAAGTGTCTCGTCAGGTGCGCCAAGCTTACTATGGGGAAGAGGTACAGCGCCTGCCTAGAGAAAATGGTGATGTGCGCGTTATGGTTCGCTACCCCAAGGCAGAACGCTACAATCTAGCAAGTTTGGAGAGCTTTCGCCTGCGTACTCCCGATGGACGCATGGTGCCATTGTTGTCAGTGGTTAATGTTGAAGTAGCCTCGGGAGTTAAAGAGATTAAACGCCGTGAGCGTCGACGTTCATCAACGGTGAATGCCAATTTAACCTCGGATGTTGGTCGTGACATTCAAAAAGACTTGGATGAAAATTTTTTCCCGCAGTGGGAAAAAGACTTTCCTGGTGTGGTCCGTGGTGCAGTAGGCCAAGCTGAAGGTGAAGCTCGCTTCTTCAAGGAGGTCACAAGCCTTTACTTACTCGCCTTCTTTGTTATGTATTGGCTACTGGCCGTGGCGTTTGGAAGCTATATCCAACCGTTATTGATTATGACAGCCATTCCCTTTGGCTATATGGGGGCGGTCTATGGACACCTGTTGTTTGGTTTGTCGATGGCACTGTTTTCCTACTTTGGCATTGCTGCAGCCGCCGGGGTGGTAGTGAATGATAACCTGGTGTTGATGGATTATGTCAATCGGGCCCGAGACAGGGGTATGAATGCTTTTGAAGCCGTGTTGGAAGCGGGTCCGGAGCGTTTTCGGCCGATTTTGTTGACCACCGTAACGACCTTTGTAGGTTTGATACCTATGATGGCTGAGCGTTCAATACAAGCACAATTCTTACATCCAGCTGTTATTTCATTGGCCTTTGGTGTATTGGTAGCCTTGGCGGTAACGCTTTACCTTGTGCCTTCTTTGTATTGCATTGGCGATGATGTCAGTAAAGTGACTAGCCGTGTTATGGCGCGCTTACGGGGGCACTCAGCGCAGCCATCGGCACTGGAGAATGATCCTTCAGCCTAAGGGCGATACTGAGTTGAAGATCTCGATCTTCAACTCAGCTTTTTCTTTTACCTTTCATCTTTTCAGCTTTGCGGGCTTCACGCTCCGCCTCTTTAATCGCTTTTAAGGTTTCAACTTCTACCAATTCATTTGCCATCATTTCTGGGCTTTCTAGTGTCACCGGTCCCAGTCGTCCTTCTCTAAGTTCGGTCAAGAAAAGCTTACAAGCTCGGTTGAGATCGACTTGTTTGCCGCCGCGTAGGCAGCCGCGGCGGCGCCCAAGTGCTTCAATGGCGTCAATTTCAACCATACCTTGTGGGTCAAAGCCGTAGCGCTCAGCAAGTGCAGAGGGATAGGTCTCCAGTAGATATTCCATACCAAAAAATGCCACGTCATCATAATCCATGGCTGTTTCGCGGATGGCACCTGTGACTGCGAGTCTATAACTACTTTTGGGGTTTTCAACTTTTGGCCACAAAATCCCTGGGGTGTCTGATAGGGTGATGCCATCCCCGAGGTTGATGCGCTGTTGACCCTTAGTTATGGCGGGTTCATTACCGGTTTTGGCTATCATTCTGCCGGCGAGACTGTTAATTAACGTAGATTTTCCGACATTAGGTATGCCGCAAATCATAGTATGGATAGGACGGTGTTGATCAGCTCGTTGTGGGCATAGTGAACGAATGATATCTTTCAATTTGGCCGCACGATTGGTTTCCTGGGCGCACATCTCCATCGCGGCAATATTGTCGCGCGTTGAAAAATATTCGAGCCAGCGCTGTGTCATGGCAGGGTCGGCTAAATCGGCTTTATTCAGTATTTTTAAGCAAGGTTTTTCCCCGCGCATTTCAGCAATCATGGGGTTTTCACTGCTATAGGGAATACGTGCGTCGATAACTTCAATGATGACATCGACCAGCGGCAAAACCTCTTTCATTTCTTTGCGGGCTTTGTGCATATGGCCTGGGAACCAATGAATTGCCATATTAACATTCTCTCGTATTTTGTTGAGGTGTTTAGTTTACTGGGATTTGTGGCGCTTGTCCGGTATCAGCCTCATTAATCCATATTTTGACAGTCTTTGAGTGGCCTTTCATAATGATCTCTTGCGTCGACGTTTGATGCCACCAACAGAGATAATCATTTGAGCTATTTGATGCCGGCCGCTGAGGCCCACCACGAGTTAGAGATAAAAAAAAGTCGTTTTATTGCCTCTGCTCATCCGATTGAAAACCGCCAGCAGGCGTTAACTATTATTGATCAACTCCACAAGCAATACCCTGATGCAAGGCACGTATGCTGGGCTTATGTTTTGGGCAACCAAGTCAGTGCAGCGATGTCAGATGATGGAGAGCCCTCTGGTACTGCTGGAAAACCAATACTCAATGTTTTACAGCACAAGGGCCTTGGGAATATTTTAGTGGCCGTTGTGCGTTATTTCGGTGGTATTAAACTCGGTGCTGGGGGATTGGTAAGAGCATACAGCGGTGCCGCGCAGAATGTGATTGATACGCTTGATACCATAGAATACATCGAGCGTTTTCCCGTCGAGGTGATGTTAGATTTTTCGCAGGAGCAATTGTTGAGGCACTGGTGCCAGCAACACGATGTTGAGGTTCAAAATGTTGCCTACGGTAACCAGGTAAGCATGCTATTAGCTTGCATAGAAGAAAAAATGGCTGAGCTACAAGACTTTTGCGATATGTTGGGAGCGACATGTCGCTCCCTGTAAGATCGACTAGTCGTTAGTCTTTTCAGTCACGAAAGGCAGGTTGGTTTTGACAGTTAATGGGTGATAGCCATCGCGTGCTTGGGCAAATGCCTTAGCACCAAAAGCTCGGCCCTCGTTAGTCTTTGCTAATTCGCGATAGAGAGGTTTGACCAGCTTGTTTCGTCCAATAGTGACCAAGTAGTTATGCAAGCGATTGAAGGCGTGTTCGTACCAATGTTTTACTGCAAGCATGAGCCAAACGTGGGCTATTTCGTTGTTGCGGCTATTAGTAAAATCATAAACAGCATCTAATTCACGCATATTTTCAAGCGTGAGTTCTTCAGGCATACCGTTCAGGAAGTGCATCCATTGGTGGAAAACCCATTCTTGGCTAGGGATTTCAGCAGCGCTAATACGGCCCTTAAGCCATTCTGAACGGGCCTCGTCGACCACATCAAAGGCTGGACTTCTGGGTTTTGGAGCGCCTGACGGGATACCAGGCTGGTGAATCCACGCCTTTAAGCGCTCAGCACTAATAGCATCTGGATAAGCCGATAATAATTCTTGCTCTAAGTAGGCCTCAAACTGTGAGGTTGTTATGCTTTGAAACGCGAAATGCTCAAAGTACTTAAGCAAGAATTGGTCAAAGTCACGGCGACCGATGCGCTGTTCTAGCTCACGTAAAAAAAGCGCGCCCTTTTCGTAGGGGATGTTACTGAACACCGCGTCGGGATCCCTGCCTTTCATATCAATAGCTAATATGGTGTCATCCGCGACAAGATCGTTAATGTCGGCCTCTAGGTCACCATACCCCAATACGAATTCCATCGCTTCTCTTTCTTTACCGTAAACGATTTCCATAATGCGGTAGGTCAAGTAGGTAGTGAAGCCTTCATTCATCCATAAATCTCGCCACGTGGCGTTGGTCACGGTATTGCCCGACCAGGAGTGAGCAAGTTCATGTGCAATGAGAGATACCAGACTTTTATCACCGGCTAGTACGGTGGGAGTGATAAAGGACAAGCGAGGGTTTTCCATTCCTCCAAAAGGGAAGGAGGGGGGAAGTATCAACAGGTCATAGCGATCCCAGCGATATTTACCATAGACTTTCTCTGTGGCAATCAGCATCGCTTCGGTATCTTCAAATTCTGCGGCGGCGGCATCTAAATAGGCTGGCTCTGAGTATATGCCGGTGCGTTCACCCATCGGTTTAAAGTGGATATCACCCACCGCGATAGCGATTAGGTAGGACGGGATTTTCTGGGGCATAGTGAATTCATAGACCCCGTCGCGCTCTGCATTGGGATCATTAGAGGCACTCATCACCGCCATGAGCTCTGGCGGCGTTCTTATCGTGGCTTGATAGGTTATTCTTACCCCGGGTGAATCTTGTAAGGGGATAAAGCTACGAGCGTGAATAGCTTGTGCCTGGCTAAACAGAAAGGGATGTTTCTTACCTGCAGTTTGTTGCGGTGTTAGCCACTGTAAGCCTGAGGCTTCGGGGGATGTACTGTAGACGACTTTTACCGTGCTACAGTCGTCTGGGAGTTCGATAGAAAGTGGCGTGCCCAAATGTTGATCTTTTTTTCCTAGGCTAAAAGGAACAGTCGTCTCGCCACAATAGCTAGCCTCGATGTTTAGGTCGCGGGTATCTAGCATCAGTGTGTCAGCCTCATTTTGGAGGCGTTCAATATCAAGGCTGGCGCTGCCATGAAGAACACGCTGGTCAAAATCAACAGTTAAGTCTAATGCCACATGACGCACTACCATCTGTTGCGGATTGCTAAAAGAATGATGATCTGTGCGATTGGAAAGGGTGTCAGCGCTAGCCGTGTTACAAGAGCTAACTAAGGTACCAAATAGAAAGGCCCCCGCCATGGTAGATAGAAGTGTTTTGTTTGTCATAATTGCCTCTTATTCTTTGACTAATACCCAATCGATTAAATATTTGCTGGGACGAATGTCATCCTGCCACTCGGTGGCCCTGACTAAATAAAATGTCCAAAGTTCACCTTCGATGTAGACGGGAGAAAATTGGCCGTTTTCTAAGATTCTCCTCTCGCCATTGTTGTCGATGATCTTAACGACAGCATCACGATAGCTATTGGCAAATTTAAGGTTAAATACCGATGGCTTTGATTGAGGACTAATACTAAATGCTCCTTGTATATCTCCGCCCGGATCGCCTTTGGCAGCAATAATGTGTAATTCACCAGATTTTCGTGCCTCTACACGGCGTGTTATGCCATCTTTAAAAGCTTGATCACTATCCTGCCAGTCACAACCCAAGCATTGAATTGGGGCAAATGGCCAAGGTTCAAACGATAAGCCATACAGTGTTTGTTTACTGTGGTGGCCCGGGAGACTTTGGCAGCCAGCTAATAGGGTTAAACAAAGGCTTATCACCGCGAACTTTATAAATGTCATAGAAAATCCAATAAGGTTTAGCATCATTCTAGATGCTCGGGTTTGATTTAATAGAATACTAGAGTTTATGGAGGTGAGGTCAATCTTCTCGCGCTATATCAACGATTAATCGACGCATCCATTGGTGACCAGGGTTGTGCTGTAATAATGGACTCCAAATCATCTTGATTTCGATGGGCACGAGGGGGAAGGGCGGTGTTCTAATCGCTAGTTTTGGGTCGTTGGCATAAACTTCCGCCATTCGGCGGGGGAGGGTCGCAATGAGGTCGGGTTGAGTTGCCAGTGTTGATGCCACCATGTAATTACGAGTAAATACCCGGATGTTGCGCTTTACGTCAAGCTCGGCGAGGGCCTCATCAATCCAGCCCAGGCGGGAAGTGTTATCACGATCCATGCCTGTGCCAACCCCCATGTTGGTCTTATTTACCCAGACGTGGTTGGAGGCTAGGTAGGCTTCCAAATCAAAGTTATCAACATTGGGGTGGTCTGCACTCAGTAAGCAGGCGAAGTTGTCGCGCCACAAGTTGGTCTGGTGGAAGGATTGGGGCAGTTGATTGAAGCGATTGATCGCCATGTCAACTTTACCCTTCTCAATATCTTGGAAACTGACATCACTGGGCGTCAAAATGTCCAAACAAATGCCTGGCGCTTGTTTGTGAAGTGCTGCAATAACTTTAGGCAAAAGCGTGGCTTCAATATAGTCGCTGGCCATGACCCGAAAGGTTCGATCGCTGGAAGCGGGGTCAAAAGGGCTTGAGGGTTGGACGGCTTTTTCAACCTCATTAAGGATATTTCTCACCATCGGTTGCAGAGCCTCTGCACGCTCTGTGGGTGTCATCCCTTCGCTAGTGCGAATGAGTAAAGGGTCGTCGAGTAAATCGCGCAATCTTTTTAAGCCATTGCTCATGGCAGGCTGGGTAATTCCCAGTTGTTCTGCCGCTTTTGTGACATTGCGTTCTCGTAAAAGAACATCAAGAAAGACCAATAAATTGAGATCGATGCGCGATAGGTTCATTTCCGTACCTAATAGTGATTATAAATTCCATAAAATACAGTGATGTTTTACCATGCTTATTACAATTCCTCAAGCCTAATGCAAGCCTAATAAGAGTGTCGTGAATATGCTTAGTACTCCAGATTTATGCGATGAATTTCCTGACTTAGCTCAATGGATAGGTCTCGATTGGCGGCATTATGGCGCCGTGCCGGTATTTGCTGGTCAAGTAGCAACCATTCGTTGTTATGAAGATAACTCCTATGTCGCTGAGGCCGTTAAAGAGCCCGGTAATCAACGTGTACTTTTGGTCGATGGCGGTGGTTCATTACGCCGTTCATTGCTCGGTGATCAATTGGCCAGTGCAGCTGTCGCAAATGGTTGGTCGGGCATAGTCATTAATGGTGCGGTGAGAGATGTTGAGATCATGTCACAGATGAATCTTGGTGTTTTAGCCTTGCGGGCATGCCCAGTAAAAACCCTAAAGCAACACCGAGGTGAGAGGGATGTGCCCGTCGAACTCGACGGTATCGTGATAAGGCCCGGGATGTGGTTGTACGCTGATCTCAACGGGGTTATTGTTAGCAAAAAACAATTATAAGGAAACGTTATGCCGAGCCAGTTGCAGAGGCTAAGAAACGATACATCGCACCGTTTGGCCAGTGCCATTTTAAATGGCTTTGAAGCCATGTTTGCAGACTTCACTAATGTAACACTGGGAGCAAAAGCCCGCTTTGAAAATGCCGATTGGCCTGCCATACAAGAAGCATCATCAAAGCGTATAGAAATTTATAAGGGTAAAGTCCACAGTATCGCCGAGCTAATCAAAGGGCTGGTGGGTCCCCCAATTTATGAGCCTGAAATCTGGGTGTTAGCTAAATCTCACTATATTGATATTTTGCAATATCACGCCAACTACGAAATTGCTGAGACGTTTTATAATTCAATTTATTGTTACGTTTTTGGGCATGACAATATCAATGATGAGCACGCTTTTGTCACCTCATCACAGAAGCCCCCCTCGCTGGAAGTAAGCCAGTCGCTATACCATCGTTATTCACCCGGTGAGAAAGTCACTGATTTGACACTGGATCTATTGAACGGCTGCTTGTTTAACGTGCCATGGGAGAATAAAGAGCGAGATATTAACAATATCGTCGAAGCTGCCCGGGAGCCTCTGCTGCAATTTATCCCCGAAGAGCGGGCGAATATGCAGGTCGACGTTCTCAAGTCAGTTTTCTATCGTTCTAAAGCTGCTTACGTGATTGGTCGCGTCGTTCTCAGGGATAACATTATTCCTTTTGTTCTTCCTATTATGCACAACTCAAAAGGAGAGTTGTTTGTTGACACGGTCATTTTTGATCGCGATGAACTCTCGGTCGTCTTCAGTTTTACTCGCTCGTTTTTCATGGTGGAAACCAATGATCCCTCAAGTATCGTCGATTTTCTAAAGATACTGATGCCCCATAAAGCTCGTTCGGAACTCTATGCCTGTATTGGATTTCGCAAGCATTCCAAAACTGAATTCTTTAGAGATTTCAATCGATACATGGCCAAAACAGACGAGAAATTTGTGATTGCCCCTGGGATTAAAGGCATGGTGATGTCGGTATTCACCCTGCCAAGTTATGATTTTGTATTCAAGATTATTAAAGATCGTTTTGCGCCACCCAAAGATATGACGCGTGATCAGGTTAAGGAGAAATACCGCTTAGTGTCTAGGCACGATCGTGTAGGTCGCATGGCGGATACCCACGAATTCTCGAATTTTGAATTCGATAAGCGGGCTCTATCTGAGGAACTACTTGATGAACTCTATGCTGTGGCTCCCTCATTGATTCAGGAAAAAGACGATCACCGCTTGATCATTAACCACCTATACATCGAACGAAAAATGGTGCCCTTAAATATTTATCTTCAAACCGCGAGTGATGAAGATATTGTGGATGTCATGGATGAATATGGTAATGCCATTAAGCAGCTTGCTGCTGCCAATATTTTTCCTGGCGACATGTTGCTGAAAAACTTTGGGGTTACTCGACACAAGCGTGTGGTCTTCTACGACTACGATGAAATTTGTCCATTGACCGATTGCGTGTTCCGCGTAATTCCTGAACCTCAGAATGAGTATCAAGAGATGTCAGGCGAGTTGTGGTACACGGTTGGACCAATGGATGTTTTTCCGGAAGAATTTCGATTGTTCTTCTCTGGGAATCCCAAGGCGCGTAAAGCCTTTGAAGATCGACATATTGAACTTTATAGTGCTGATTATTGGTCTAGTATTCAAGATAATATTCGTTCAGGTCAGATTTTGGATGTGTTCCCCTATCGCAAGCGTCGTCGTTTTCAACGTCAGCTGCACTAAGTCATTGTCAGAGGGTGTCAATGCAGAGTTATTACCGACTAGAAAGTTTGATGAATCTAGCGCCAGGTTACCGGCGAGAATTTATTATTGCAGGTCGACAAATGTTGCTTCTGCAAGAGGACGTTCGGCCGGTGTTAATTGAGAACCGCTGCCCCCACCAAGGTTTTTCCCTGGTGGATGCGCGAGTGACTGGGGAGATCCTAACATGTGCCGCGCATGCTGTGAGTTTTTCACTACTTTCTGGAGAGGTGCAGCCAGGTGCAGCATTTCACTGTTCTGCGCTCAAAGTTTTTGAGCTTGTATATCGTGGTAATGAGGTTGGTGTTTATCTAGACTAGTGGCCAATTATTTGGCCACTTTTGTCATGTCTAAGCTTTGTTTGATTTGTTGCAGGCGCGTTTCTATCTCGGGGCCCATTTGCAACGCCAAACCGGTTGTTAGAATGTCGACGATCGTGAGTACCACAATTCTTGTCACCATGGGCACATAAATAGTCGTATCTTCTAGCTCGGCTGCTGAGCTGATAGAAACTTCGGCAATTTTGGCAATCGGGGAGTCATTAGCGGTAATCGCGATTAATCTACCGCCAGACTGCTTGACGATCTCGGCGGTTTCAATAAGGTCCTTGGTACGTCCAGTAAATGTCATGATTAAAACGGCGGTGTCTTCGTTGGAGCTTGCTGCTGCCATACGCTGTTTTAATGTGTCTTCATAACATACGGTAGGAATACCGCTGCGGAAAAACCGGTTTTGTGCATCGGCTGCAATAGAAGCACAACCACCCATGCCAAAAATTTCAATACGTTTTGCTTGGCTTAATATTTTAATAGCGCTGTCAATTGCCTCAATATCCAGGCCATTTCGTAAATACTCTAAGCCATTCATGCTGGCACCAATAATCTTATTGGCAAATTCCATGGTGCTGTCGCCGGCAGAAACCGTGCTGGAAATATAAGAGTTGCCAGTAGCCATGCTGCTGGCAAGTTGCAGCTTCAAGTCTGGAAAGCTTTTACAGCCTACACTGCGACTCAATCTCGACACCATTGGATCACTTACATCAGCGGCGCGGGCGAGTTCTGCTGTTGTCATGTGCATAATATTACTTGGGTCGCTCAAAATGACCTCAGCAATTCTACGTTCTGCCCGACTAAGGGTAGGTAGTGATTGTTTTAAGCGGTTAATAATCATGACAAATACTCTTAATTGACGACTAAATATACCACCCTACCAATGACTAATAAAAGGACTTTTTGTAATTGAGTTAAAAAATTTGCTTTATTTTATGTGTTTTTTATGAAAAAATTTAATTCAATTAATCGAAAAACGGGTTACAATCGGTTTCAACGCTTGCAGTCATCTCATCGATTTCTATTTTACAAATCTAGATTGACTGTTTCATCTTGTTAGAGGATGTATTAATGAGTTCTAGAACGTCACTACCCGCATGGAGTGCCCTAAAAGCACTTGCAACTCAACATCAAAATAAACATTTGAACGATCTTTTCAAAGACGATGCCGCACGTTTTGAGAAATTTTCTGCCCAAGTGTCAGATATCTTCTTTGATTACTCGAAGCAACGCGTGGATGACAGCGTGATGCAATCCCTGTTGGCACTGGCAGATCAGTGCGATATTACTGGTTGGCGTGACAAAATGTTTGCTGGTGAGCACATCAACATAACAGAGGATCGCGCAGTTTTACATGTGGCTCTGCGCGACGCTAAGCATCGCCCTATTATGGTTGATGGCGTTGACGTAAGTGTTGAGGTTTCCCGTGAATTGGGGCGCATGAAGGCCTTTGTAGAAGCCGTGCGTAGCGGTGAGTGGAAGGGCTTTAGTGGAGCAATGATTACTGATGTTGTCAGTATCGGCATCGGCGGCTCACACCTTGGTCCGCAGATGGTTACCGAAGCCTTAGCTGCTTATGCGGATGATTCCATTAATGTCCACTATGTTTCCAACGTAGACGGCACCCAAATCGCTAGCACGCTTAACGATCTTGAGCCTGCTACCACACTGTTTGTTATAGCCTCTAAAACGTTTACTACTTCAGAAACAATGACCAATGCGGCAACAGCGCTGAACTGGTTGTCAGAGGCTGCTCTTGCGGCGGGTGAACAAGACACCAAGGCGGCAGCGGGCAAACACTTTGTCGCTGTTTCATCGAATGTTGCAGCGGCTTCCGAGATGGGTATTGAGCCAAACAACATATTCTGTATGTGGGATTGGGTCGGCGGTCGATTCTCATTGTGGTCAGCGATAGGTTTACCCATCGCATTATATTTGGGCTTTGATCAGTTTGAAGCATTGCTCGATGGTGCCCACGAAGTGGACGAACATTTTAAAAATACCGACTTTTCAGAAAACATCCCTGTATTGATGGCGCTCCTGAGTGTCTGGAATACCACATTTATGGATTTTCCCGCGCAGGCTATTCTGCCCTACGATCAGGCGATGCATATGCTGCCCGCCTACTTGCAGCAAGCAGAAATGGAATCCAACGGTAAGTTTGTCGTTCGCGATGGCGGTTCTGTCGATTATCAAACGGTGCCATTAATTTGGGGCGAGGTTGGCATCAATGGCCAGCACGCCTTTTATCAGTTTTTGCATCAGAGCCCCTCGGTAATCCCCACCGATTTTATTGGTTCAGTAACAAGCAGCATTGAAGTTGAAGGCCATCACGATGTGTTGATGTCTAACTACTTTGCACAAAGCATGGCCCTCATGAAAGGTGTCAGTGCAGACGAGATTGAAGCTGACCTAACGGCCAAGGGCTTGTCTGCCGAGCGAATTAAAGAAATCGTACCGCACAAGGTCCATCCTGGTAATCGCCCGACAAGTAGCTTCTTAATGTCTCGGGTTGAACCTCGTACGCTAGGCATGATGATTGCGCTTTATGAACACAAGATATTTGTTCAGGGGATCCTGTTGGATATTTGCTCCTTTGATCAGTGGGGAGTGGAACTGGGTAAAGTCATTGCCAAAAACATTGAAGCTGACATTGTTGCAGAGGGTGTTGATCAAGTGAGCTTACAGCAACGATACGATGTCTCTACCGCGGGCCTTTTAGCTCGTTATAAAACTCAGCGTCGGAGTTAATTTATGTCTATGAATTCTGTGGTGGCAGCTGTCACCGAGCGCCTTATTGCGCGTAGTAAGCCCACACGTGATGACTATGTTAATCGCATGAATAAGGCTCGCGCTGCGGGTCGTGTTCGCTCTGGTTTGTCCTGTGGTAACTTGGCGCATGCCATTGCCGCATGCAGTAGCACTGTTAAGGGGCAATTGGCGGGTGATCAGGTGGCTAACCTTGCCATCATTTCTTCCTATAATGAAATGTTATCAGCTCACCAACCTTACGAAACTTATCCCGCAACTATTAAAAAAGCAGCGACCGAACAAGGTGCAACGGCTCAATTTGCTGGTGGCGTCCCAGCCATGTGCGACGGGGTGACGCAAGGTCGTGATGGTATGGAGCTATCGCTATTTAGTCGTGATGTTATTGCTATGGCCACCGGTGTGGCGCTTTCTCATGACGTTTTTGATGGCAGCTTGTGCTTGGCGGTATGCGATAAAATTGTTCCAGGGATGATGATTGGTTCGCTCGCCTTTGGCCATTTGCCAACGGCGTTTGTTCCCGCAGGTCCTATGCCTTCAGGTTTGCCCAACGAAGAGAAGGCGCGCGTTCGCCAGTTGTATGCCCAAGGTAAAGTGGGTCGCGAAGAACTATTGAAAGCTGAAAGCGAGTCTTACCACAGTGCGGGTACGTGCACCTTTTATGGTACTGCTAACAGTAATCAAATGCTTATGGAGATCATGGGCTTACACTTGCCAGGTTCATCATTTGTTAATCCGGGTACGGAATTGCGTGAAGCTTTAACTGAAGAAGTGACGCGTCAGTTGCTTAAAAATATTGATGCTGAAAAACGCATTATGTTGGCCGATATTGTCAATGAAAAATCAATCGTTAATGGTGTGGTGGGTTTGTTGGCCACGGGTGGCTCCACCAACCATGCCATTCATATGATTGCTATTGCGAAGGCCGCGGGTGTTCAGCTCACTTGGCAGGATATGTCAGACTTATCTGATGTTGTCCCTTTGATGTGTCGCATATATCCCAATGGCATGGCCGACGTTAATCATTTCCAAGCTGCCGGTGGTATGGGCTTCTTAATGCGCGAGCTACGTGATGCAGGCTACTTGCACGATGATGTATACACCACCATGGGCTTTGGTTTAGACGCTTACACCAAAGAACCACATCTGCGTGACGGTGCTATTGAATGGCATGACGTACCCGCTAATAGTTTAGATGAAGATGTTTTGCGTCCTGCGAGCAATCCTTTTTCACCCGAAGGTGGTTTGAAACTGCTGAAAGGAAACTTGGGTAATTCTGTCATCAAAGTTTCTGCTGTTAAGCCACAGCACAGATTGGTAAAAGCGCCAGCGATTGTTTTTGATCATCAAGACGATCTATTGCAAGCCTTTAAAGAGGGTCGCTTGGAGCAAGATTTTATCGCTGTCATTCGCTACCAAGGTCCTAAGGCTAATGGTATGCCCGAGTTGCATAAATTAACGCCCACCTTGGCAACCCTTCAAGATCGTGGTTTCAAGGTCGCACTAGTTACCGATGGCCGGATGTCAGGTGCCTCTGGTAAAGTGCCTGCCGCGATTCACCTCAGCCCTGAAGCACTGGATGGTGGTCCCATTGGCCGCGTGCGTGATGGCGATTTGATTGAATTAGACGCGGATAACGGTTCACTGCGTTTGCTCGTCGATGAAGCTGAATTTGCTGAACGAATTCCTACCCGCCCTGACCTTAGTGGTAATGACTATGGCATGGGTCGTGAACTTTTCCATTCGTTGCGCGCGGCAGTCAATTCTGCCGAGAACGGCGCTTCGATATTTGAGATGGAGTAAAAAATTATGGGTTCAGACAACAATAATACTGTCGCCCTAGTTGATTTTGTTATTTTTGGTGGCGCTGGCGATCTCGCTTATCGCAAGCTACTGCCAGCTATGTATCGCGCTTTTAAAGAAGGCAAGATTGCACCTGAGTCGCACATTATTTGTACTGTGCGCAAGCAGCAAGATTTTGACAACTACCTAAGCAACGTCAATAACGCTTTGCAAAAATTCCTGTATGAAGGTGAGTTTGAAACTTCTGTGTGGGAACAGTTTGCAACCATTGTTGCACCGGTCTTAATCGATATTTCAAGCCGTGACGAGAAGTGGCTTAATCTCGAGCAGATGCTGTCAAGTGAAGACGGAAGAGCGAGAGTTTTTTACCTCTCAACACCTCCTGCGGTATTTGGTGAGTGCTGTAAAAACCTCTCTGAGCAAGGACTGATCACTGAGAATTCGCGAGTAGTAGTAGAAAAACCTTTGGGCTATGACGCCAAGTCAGCGGAAGAAATTAACGCGACTATTGCGACCTATTTTAAAGAGTCACAAATTTTCCGTATTGACCACTATTTGGGCAAAGAAACGGTTCAAAACTTAATGGCACTTCGTTTCAGCAACATTTTGTTTGAACAATTTTGGAATTCTAAGTTTATCGACCACGTGCAAATTTCTATCTCTGAAACCGTTGGTTTAGAGGGCCGTGCTGGCTTCTATGACAATGCCGGCGCGCTCAGAGACATGATCCAGAACCATCTCTTGCAGTTGTTGTGTCTTACTGCGATGGAGCCGCCTAATACTATTTCTGCCGATAACATTCGCGCCGAAAAGCTGAAAGTATTACAGGCGCTTCGCCCTTTGAATGGTGATGATGTCGAAAACAATACGGTACGTGGTCAATATGTTTCAGGTGAATTTGATGGCGCCTTAGTGCCAGGTTACCTAGAAGAGTTAGATGACGGTTCAAGTAACACCGAAACCTTTGTGGCCATTCGGGCACACATCGATAACTGGCGATGGGCGCGTGTACCTTTCTACCTAAGAACAGGTAAGCGCATGAAGTCTCGCTGTGCTGAGATCGTTATTCAGTTCCGCGAGATTCCACACGATGTATACAGCGGTAAGCAGGGTACAACTCCTCCCAACCGTTTAGTGATTCGTTTGCAGCCAGATGAGTGTATTCAGCTTTACTTGGTAGCTAAGGACTTAAATGAGTTAGACATCAAGCTTAAGCCTGTTGTCCTTAACCTTAACTTTGCAGAGACATTTGAAAATTTCCGTTCGGATGCCTACAAGCGTTTGATGTTAGATGCCGCGTTAAATAATCCCAGTTTGTTCATTCACCGTGACGAAGTAGCCTCTGCTTGGGCTTGGATCGATCCCATCATTGAGACATGGGTAGAACGTGAAGTTGTCCCTGAGTTATATCGTGCTGGCACTTGGGGACCGCAAGCGGCATCGGAATTGATGACTGATGACGGTCGTCGTTGGTACAACGCTGGTGAAGGTGCTTAATGATGTTGCACGAGCATTTTTTTGATAGTCGCCAAGCACTTATTGATGCACTCATTGCGCGTTGTGAGACGCGTTTGACGTCGTGTGTTGAAACCTCAAAGTCAGCTGCATTTTATGTCTCAGGCGGCAGTACCCCTGAGTTAGTTTACAAAGCATTATCTGAACGCCATCTCCCATGGGCCAATATTCACATTGCCATGGTAGATGAGCGCTGGGTTGACGTTGATCACCCAAGAAGTAATGAAGCTTTCTTAAATCGCTGCCTGCGCATTAATCATGCGGCTCAAGCTCCATTTGTAGGAATGAAAAATCCTGCCGAATCACCCTGTGAAGGTTGGAGCGATTGTGAAAAATCATTCCAAGCACTCCCTGAAAAAAGTGGTATTTGTATTTTAGGTATGGGTGGCGATGGCCACACAGCGTCATTTTTCCCCCATGCTGAAGGCTTGAACAATGCGCTGCAAAGCGAAGCATTCGTGGCGGCTTTAACCGCGATTCCTTCTGTTGTGACAGGTGACGAAGTGGATCGTATGACCATGACTTTACATGCCATTCAGCAATCGGGAGAGATTGTATTGCTGATTACTGGTGAAGATAAACTTGCAGTTTACCGTCAGGCTCTCGAGCAGGGCGATATTGCTGACATGCCAGTCCGTGCAGTTTTGCAACAATCGCAAACCCCCGTTCATGTTTTCTGGGCGGCGTAATACAAGGAATTAAAATGAGTTACAGCATTGATGAAGTAATGAACGCCGCGCCCGTAGTGCCGGTGTTGGTCATAGAAAAACTTGAGCACGCCGTTCCCTTGGCTAAGGCCCTGGTCGAAGGTGGTTTGAAAGTATTAGAGATTACACTGCGTACTGATTGTGCACTGGACGCTATCCGTGCCATGAAAGATGCGGTGCCTGAAGCCATCGTAGGCGCAGGTACAGTCAATACGCCAGAATTGCTAGATGCTGCTGTCGCGGCGGGCTCGGACTTTTTAGTCAGCCCTGGCTCAACCCCTGCGCTCATTGATAAAGCTCTTAGCCAAAATGTACCACTTCTGCCAGGCGTTAATTCTCCCTCGGAGGTGATGGCACTGCTTGAGCGCGGCGTTTCAAGATTAAAGTTTTTCCCTGCCGAAGCAGCAGGTGGCATTCCCATGTTGAAATCTATTGGTGGGCCTTTGCCACAAGCTATTTTCTGTCCAACAGGTGGTATTACCTTAGAAAAAGCTAAGCAGTACTTGGCATTAGATAACGTTGCCTGCGTCGGCGGGTCATGGTTGGCTCCGGCTAACCTCATGGCCGAAGGTCGCTGGGATGACATCAAAGCTTTGGCGGCCGAAGCCGCTGCCTTGGCAAAATAATCAACAATTATCGTTTTAAGCGGTCACAAGCCGCGTTATTTGGAGTTTAGACATGACAATTCGTGTAGCAATCAATGGTTTTGGTCGTATTGGCCGCAATGTCCTCAAAGCTTTGTACGAGGGGGGGTACCGCGACCGTATACAAGTCGTTGCAGTTAACGATTTAGGTGACGCCAAACTAAATGCACACCTTACACGCTACGATTCAGTACATGGCCGCTTCGGTTTTGACGTCAGCTTAGAGGGTGATGTCATGACGGTTGCTGGCGACGAGATCAAATTTGTTTCAGAGCGAGATCCTGCTAATCTTCCATGGGGTGACATGAACGTTGACGTTGTCTACGAGTGCACAGGTATCTTCACTTCTCGCGAGACAGCCGGTAAGCACATTACAGCAGGAGCGAAGAAAGTGATCATTTCGGCGCCCGGAACAGACGTAGACGCGACAGTTGTTTACGGCGTTAACCAAGACGTGTTGACCGCTGACTCAACCATTATTTCAAACGCCTCTTGTACCACAAACTGCTTGGCGCCAGTGGCTAAAATTTTAAACGATGCCATCGGTATCGAAAATGGTCAGATGACCACCATTCACGCCTACACCAATGACCAAAACCTGAGCGATGTTTATCACAAAGATATGTATCGTGCTCGTTCGGCGACTCAGTCTATGATTCCTACTGCCACCGGTGCTGCTAAGGCAGTTGGTTTAGTGTTACCAGAACTGGTAGGTAAGCTTGACGGTATGGCTGTGCGCGTTCCCACCATCAATGTGTCATTGGTCGATTTAAACTTTGTGGCTAGCCGTGAAACCAGCGTGGAAGAAATTAACGCATTGATTAAAGCGGCTTCTGAAGAAGGTCCATTGAAAGGTGTTTTAACCTACAACGATGAGCCATTGGTGTCGATTGACTTCAATCACCAGCCCGCATCATCTAATTTTGATGCAACTCAGACTAAAGTGTCGGGCACTTTCGTTAAAGTGATGTCTTGGTATGACAACGAATGGGGTTTCTCAAACCGCATGTTGGACAATACCATTGCCCTCATGTCGGCCAAGTAAGAAGGTAATCATGACACTAGCTAATACCCAACTGCGTCGAACTAAAATTGTTGCGACGCTTGGTCCAGCAACGGATGATCCCCAAACATTAGAAAATCTTCTACTAGCGGGGGTCAATGTTGTTCGAATCAATTTTTCTCACGGTGACCCTGATGAACATCGTCGCCGTGTAGAAATGGTTCGTGAAATCAGTATCCGCCACCGTTTGTATGTGGCGGTGCTTGGCGATCTGCAAGGCCCCAAAATTCGCATTGCACGATTTGCGGACAAGAAAATTTTTCTCAATGACGGCGATAAATTTACCCTTGACGCCGGCATGGATAAGCTTGCGGGTCATCAACATGCGGTTGGTCTCGATTACGAGAATCTTCCACAAGACTGTAAGCCTGGCGACATATTAATGCTAGATGATGGTCGCGTGCAGATGCAGGTCGAAAGTATTGAAGGCCAACAAGTCCATACCGTTGTTACTGTCGGTGGTGACCTTTCAAATAATAAAGGTATCAACCTTCAAGGCGGGGGCTTATCGGCTCCAGCGCTCACCGAAAAAGACCTACGAGACATCAAAACTGCAGCCGCACTTGATGTTGACTACTTGGCGGTTTCATTCCCTCGCAGTGGTGCTGATCTTGAACGCGCCCGTGAGCTATTGAAAGAAGCCGGGGGTACGGCGGGTATTGTCGCTAAAATTGAACGTGCTGAAACTGTAGCTACTGCTGAAGCATTGGACGATATGATTATTGCCAGTGATGCGGTTATGGTAGCTCGTGGCGACCTTGGTGTTGAAATTGGTGATGCTGGCTTGGTTGGCGTTCAAAAGCGCATCATCAAGCGTGCACGTCAGCTCAATAAGATTGTTATCACTGCAACGCAGATGATGGAATCTATGATCAATTCGCAGTTACCAACGCGCGCAGAGGTCTTCGACGTTGCCAATGCTGTTCTTGATGGGACTGATGCTGTCATGCTTTCAGGCGAGACGGCGGCGGGTAACTACCCGGTTCAAACCGTTAAGGCTATGACTCGAGTCATTATGGGTGCTGAAGCACAACGTGAGATCCAGCGATCTCGCCACCGTATGGATCAAGAGTATGACCATATTGATGAGACTATTGCATTAGCCGTGATGTACTCAGCCAACCACCTAAAAGGTGTTAAGGCGATCATTGCTTTGACTGAATCGGGTCAAACACCTCGAGTGATGTCCCGCATAAGTTCAGGTCTGCCTATCTTTGCTCTTTCACCCAGCGTTAAAGCACAGCGTCAAATGATGCTCTACCGCGGTGTTCAGTCTGTACCTTTCGATGGAAGTGGATTGACGCTTGATGAATTGACTTCACAATCGATCAAAGCGTTGAAAGATGGTGGGTTTGTTGCTGAAGGCGATGTTGTGATTCTGTCACGTGGTAACCAAGTCGGCTTACTGGGTGGAACCGATACTATGCAGATCGTTCGAGTAGCAGAGTAAGCTTAGTGCCCGCCATTGTGGCGGGCAACCTTGATCAGGTAGGAGCAGGCCATGCCTAGCGATATACTTAGCGAGTCTTTTCAATTGCTCATCTATGGTATGGGCACAGTCTTTATTTTTTTATATATCTTAGTTCTAGTCACTACGGCTATGTCGCGCTTGGTATTGCGGTTTGCCCCCGAGCCAGAGCCTGTTATTGCCAAAAAACGTCAGTCTGCGAAAGTCACTGCGGTTGAGCCCGATATACTCAAAGCTATTGGCTTGGCTGTGCAAGAATACCGCCGCGAACATCATTAATTTTATTTTTCAGTGAAGTAGTCTTATGAGTATAAGTAATCAACCACTTGGTATTACTGATGTCGTTTTGCGCGACGCCCATCAATCACTATTTGCCACGCGTATGCGTATCGACGATATGTTGCCGATTGCCGAAAAGCTCGACAGCATTGGTTTTTGGTCACTCGAATCTTGGGGTGGCGCAACCTTTGATGCTTGTATTCGTTATCTGGGTGAGGATCCTTGGGATAGAATACGCGAACTTAAAAAGGCAATGCCTAATACGCCACAGCAGATGCTGTTCCGCGGTCAGAATATTTTGGGCTATCGCCATTATGCGGATGACGTTGTGCAAAAGTTTGTCGAGCGTGCTGCTAAAAATGGCGTAGATGTTTTCCGTGTTTTTGATGCCATGAACGACATGCGCAATATTGAAGTGGCATTAAAATCGGTAAAAAATGTTGGTAAACACGCCCAAGGTACCATCTCTTATACCTTGAGTCCTGTTCACGATATCGATCTTTGGGTGTCGTTAGGTAAGCAAATTGAGGATATGGGCGCTGACTCTATCGCCATTAAAGATATGGCTGGATTGTTAACCCCCTATGTCGGTTTCGAGCTGGTGTCCAAATTAAAGGCCGCGGTAGACATTCCGATCCACATGCAATGTCACGCCACCACCGGTTTGTCGACGGCGACGGCGTTGAAATGTATTGAAGCCGGTATCGATAATGTCGATACCGCTATTTCCTCGATGTCGATGACCTATGGCCACAGCCCCACCGAGACTTTGGTCGCTATTCTCAAAGACACTGATCGCGATACAGGTCTTGATTTAGTTGCCCTCGAGGAAATTGCTAACTATTTCCGCGACGTACGAAAAAAATACGCCAAATTTGAAGGTAGTTTGCGCGGTGTTGATGCACGCATTCTTACTGCGCAAGTCCCAGGTGGTATGTTGACCAACATGGAAAATCAACTACGCGATCAGGGCGCGACGGATAAATTTGATGAGGTACTCGCTGAGATACCCAAGGTGCGTGAAGACTTAGGATTTATTCCGCTAGTGACTCCCACTTCGCAAATTGTGGGTACGCAAGCCGTATTAAATGTACTGACGGGTGAACGTTACAAATCCATTTCTAAAGAAACTCAAGGTGTACTTAAAGGTGAGTATGGCGCGACTCCTGCCGCTGTTAATAGTGAGTTGCAAGCGCGCGTATTGGAAGGTGCTGAGCCGATTACTTGCCGCCCCGCAGATTTGCTTGAGCCAGAAATGGATAAGCTATCGGCTGAGTTAAAGCAAAAGGCTAATGAACAAGGTATTACTCTCGCCAAAGACACCATTGATGATGTCCTAACCTACGCGCTTTTCCCTCAAGTTGGCCTTAAATTCCTGGCTAACCGTGGTAATCCCGAAGCCTTTGAACCCGCACCTAATCAAGCTCAGGTCGCGACAGAAAGCGGTGTCTATACCGTTAATGTCAATGGCTCTAGTTACACTGTTGAAGTAAGCGCTGGCGGTGATGTGACTGCATTAGCGCCAGTGGGAGAGCCGGCACAGAATTCATCGCCACAAGCCGTGTCGATGGGCTCGGGGGAGGAGCTACCTTCGCCGCTATCTGGCAATATTTTCCGCGTTGATGTCGCCGCGGGTGACCATGTGGAAGAGGGCGACCTGTTGATCATTCTTGAAGCAATGAAGATGGAAACAGAGATTCGCGCGCCTAAGTCAGGCCAAATTGCTGCAGTAAATGTCAAAGTTGGTGATGCGGTTGTCACCGGTGATGCCATTCTAAGTATTGCCTGAGGAGTTTGATATGAACGAAAAGTTTATGACTCTTTGGCAAAGCACTGGCCTCTATCAAGCTGAAGTAGGTCAGTTAGTCATGATGGCCGTTTGCGGTTTGCTGCTCTACTTGGCTATTAAACGTGGTTTTGAGCCCTTGTTGTTAGTGCCGATTGGTTTTGGCGGAATCATGGCTAACATTCCTGGGGCTGGTCTTGCAAACTCAGCGGTAGAAAATGCCTTTTTGCATGCTTCTCCAGAGTTGCTAGCAGAAATGGCTAAGGCTCTTGCTGTCCAAAGTTGGGATAGCGTTAGCCAATTAGTTCACGCTTACGAGAACAGTGGGGCTGGTGCACATTTGCTATTGCAGCAAATGGCGCAAGACGCAGGTTTTAGTCATGGAGCACTGTATCAGTTCTACAGCGTTGCTATCGCTTCGGGAGTCGCTCCACTCGTAATATTTATGGGTGTTGGTGCCATGACCGATTTCGGGCCGCTGCTAGCAAATCCCAAAACGCTATTTTTAGGTGCTGCAGCGCAATTTGGAATCTTTGCCACTGTCCTTGGTGCAGCAGGAATGACTTACCTAGGTTGGATGGATTTTTCACTGGCAGAGGCGGCAGCGATTGGCATTATCGGTGGTGCTGATGGACCTACTGCGATCTATGTTGCCAGCAAGCTTGCACCAGATTTACTGGGCGCGATTGCTGTGTCAGCCTACTCGTATATGGCACTAGTGCCTATGATTCAGCCACCCATTATGAGAGCTCTAACAACGGAGCAAGAGCGCGCTATTGTCATGACTCAGCTGCGGACAGTGAGTAAGCGTGAGAAGATATTCTTTCCGATTATTTTGCTGGTGTTAGTAGCGATGGTATTGCCAGATGCTGCACCGCTGTTGGGTATGTTTTGTTTGGGCAACCTAATGAAAGAGAGCGGTGTGGTAGACCGTCTGAGCGATACGGCTCAGAATGCCTTGATTAATATCACGACCATCTTTTTAGGCTTGTCTGTTGGCGCTAAATTGAGTGCAGATAAATTTTTGGACTTAAAAACGCTTGGCATTCTCTCGCTAGGCATGGTGGCCTTCGCTATCGGTACTGCTGCTGGTGTCATAATGGCAAAGTTGATGAATCGTTTTAGTTCAACGCCCATTAACCCCTTGATTGGCTCTGCGGGTGTTTCTGCAGTTCCTATGGCAGCCCGTGTTTCGAATAAAGTGGGTTTGGAAACCAACCCTCAAAACTTCTTGCTGATGCATGCAATGGGCCCCAATGTTGCGGGTGTCATCGGTTCCGCTGTTGCGGCCGGGATAATGATCTCGCTGGTGGGATAACACCCAGTGCAAAAAAAACGGCCTAACATGGCCGTTTTTTTTGGGATGTTAAACTAGAACTGAGAGGTTGGGAGCGTCACGACCATACCGTCGAGCTCTTCAGTGACAATAACCTGGCATGAGAGCCGACTGTTATCTTGTGGTTCAACGACAAAATCCAACATGCTTTCCTCGGTGGCACTGGGCTCAGGTAGCTTGTCATAGTAAGTATCTTGTATGTAGCAATGGCAGGTTGCACAGCTACAGCTTCCGCCACAATCGGCTAAAATGCCATCGACCATGTTGTCCATGGCTGCTTGCATAAGGCTTGTGCCAGGGGTTGCTTCTACTTCTATGTCGACGCCAGAGGGCTGGATAAAAGTTATTTTTGTCATAGATTCTCCTAATATTTGGCTAGTATTCTAGCGGTGTCCGTTCTATCTGTCATGTATGTTTGTATATTGTTGTCGCAACTCAAGCAGTGCGTCCTTTGGTAATTGCAGTGCTTCACTTAAGAAGTCCTGTGGTTGCTTGAATGCTAAAAAAAGTTCTTCAAACATGGCGTTGAGGTAACTTTCCCGGACTTCCATAATGGGTGTTAGCCAGGCGTCTTCAATATTATGTTTGTTGTCAATTTGCGCTATCTGCATGGCCATATGCAAGGGATCAACTTTGTCGCAATACAGGGGTTTGCTCAGCATGTAATCGGCAAATATGGTGTCCATGTCGCAGCCTAGTACCCACTGAATGAGGGCACAAGTTGAACCTGTACGGTCTTTGCCTCCGCTACAATGCACAAGGATAGGATTGTGGGTGTCTTCGAGTAAGCGGCTGAAAAGTTGTTTGAAATATGGAAAGCTTTGCTCGCCACTACCAATGTCGCGGTAGAGTTGCTCCATCATAGCTACTCCAGGATCGGGTTTAGAGGTTAGTGCACTAAATGCTTCAAGCAGACCTCGTGCATCCATAGAGGGATGAATGATGGAGTAATGGTGAATTTGGACATCACTGGCCTGCCACTGAGTCGGGGCTCGACTCACCTCGTCGGGGCGTCGCAAGTCATAGATGTGACCAATGTTGAAATTCGCTAATGTTTTTTGATCGTTGTCAGTCAATGTGTTCAGTTTGGCAGAACGATAAAAAAAACCTTTGATTATGCTATGGCCATGCTGGGTTTTGTAGCCACCAAAATCACGGAAATTCATCGCACCGTCAAGGGGTATATGTTGTGTGTAGTCGCTCATTCAATTTCCTTGATAAAATGTATTGTGGCTGAATTTATGTGTTAGTTTACACATTGTTAGTCCTGCTAAGTATGTCCTCATGAGACGACAAAATTAAGATAAGGAATTTTATTATGCAGAGCCAAGGCCCCACTTCGCAGCGCTTTATTTCTCAGCGTTTACAGCTGCACTACGTCGACTGGGGAAATGCCGACAAACCGACACTAGTTATGTTGCACGGTGGAAGAGACCACTGCCGTAGCTGGGATTGGTTAGCCCAGGAAATGTGCCGTGATTGGCATGTGGTCTGCCCAGACTTACGTGGCCATGGCGACAGCGCGTGGTCTCCTGATGCGGATTATCGTATGGAGACGTTTATTTATGATTTTGCTCAGTTCATACATCAATTAGATGTTGAGAATGTCACTATTGTGGCTCACTCGCTTGGTGGCATGATTGCCTCTCGATATAGTGGCATTTTTCCAGAGAAGGTTCGTCGGCTAGTACTTATCGAGGGACTTAGTATGTCGCCTAAATTTATTAATGAGCAGTTAAGTATTCCTATTGAGCAACGGATGCGCAGTTGGATTGAAGGCCGCAGAAAAATGTCTTCACGTTTACCTCGTCGTTATGAATCCCTAGAAGCGGCGTGTGCCAGAATGCATCAAGAGAATAATTTTCTGAGCCATGAGCAGGCTTATCATTTGACACTCCATGGGGTTAGTCGCAACGAAGATGGAACCTATAGCTGGAAGTTTGATAACTATCTACACGATTTCCCCCCTTACGAATTGCCCTATAATGATGTGACAAGTTTGTGGCAATGCATAAGCTGTCCTACGCTATTGTTGTATGGAGAGGATAGTTGGGCATCAAATCCTGAAAACGATGGTCGGCTCGAATTTTTTAAGCAGCCGACGTTTAAAGTTTATCAAAAGGCAGGTCATTGGTTACACCATGATCAGTTTGCCGCCTTCCTCTCCGATGTAAGGGCTTTTATTTAATCATTGGAGAATCTATGTGTGACGACACTACGCTTGAAGAGATAGATAACATTGATCTATCTCGTCGCAGAGCTGTACAAATTCTTGGTGTTGGTAGTGCATTAATGAGCTTGTCGGCCAGTGTCTCGCTGATGGCCGCTGCCGATGTTGTTACTACCAAGGTGTTGGTCCCCACCCCTGATGGGCAAATGGATGGATATTGGGTCTACCCCAAGCTCGAGAGTGAAGAGGTGGTGCCCGCGGTTATTATGTGGCCAGATATCCTTTCTTCTAGACCTGCATTTGTGGCTATGGCGCAGCGTTTAGCAAGTGCTGGATATGCGGTCTTGTTAGTCAATCCCTACTATCGGCAAACAACTGCTCCGGTAGTAGAGCTCGGTGAAACGTTTCGTGATCCTCAAGTTCGTGAACGAATTTTTCCCTTTGCTAGGGCTCTTACCGCTGAAGGCCATATGACTGATACTCTCGCCTTTATCGATTTTATTGATGCGCAGCCTCAAACCGATACAGATGTGGGTATTGGTGTGCAGGGGTATTGTATGGGCGGTCCGATAGTGTTTCGCGCAGCTGCAGCAGCCCCAGAGCGAATCGTGGCGGTGGCTTCTTTCCATGGTGGAGGCTTGGTAACAGATTCTGATACCAGTCCGCATTTACGGCTAACACAAAGCCAAGCCAGTTTTCTGATAGCTATTGCCGACAATGATCACGCCAAGCGGCCCGATGAAAAACAATATTTAATCGACTGGTTTGCTTCACTTAACCTGAGTGCTGAAATTGAAGTGTATCAGGGGGCGATGCACGGTTGGTGTCCATTAGATGCCCCAGCATACCACCACGAGCAAGCAGAGAGAGCGTGGTCTAGATTGTTATCACTCTACGAAGAAAAATTAAAAGGATGATCAAAATGCAAAAAATGACAGGTTTAATACTTGCAATGGCTCTTACTATGCCAGTGTTTGGCGATGCCACCATTGGCACAACAGTATTTACTAGGGGTGAAGTAGTGGCCGTAGCCCCTGATAAGAAAAGACCGCTTGAGCGGCGCGACCCCATATTTAAAGAGGATCGAATTAATACGGGTGACAATGCGCGAGCAGTTTTTCGATTATCTGATGATACTGTGGTTACTCTAGGTGAAAACGCCAATGTTGTGGTGGAAGATTATCAATACGATGATGAAGATAAGCGCCTGCTGCTTGATGTAACTGCGGGGGCTTTCCGAGTGGTAACAGGAAAATTAACGTTGACAGATAAACCCAACTTTACGGTGAAATCTCAACGAAGCACGATCGCCGTGCGGGGAACGGACTTTTGGGGTGGCAGCTTGCATGGGCCGGATAGTCTAGATGTGGCTTTGTTGGAAGGTGAGCATGCCTTAGTGGTCAGTAATGATTTTGGCACAGTTGAGATTACCACACCGGGCTACGGCACGACGGTTTATCCGGGTCAAGCGCCCTCTGAGCCTACCATTTGGCCAGCGGATATGGTGCAGCGAGCGGTTCAAACCATTGCTTATGAAGCCGAAGAATAAATAAAAGCGCCTTGTGGCGCTTTTATGAACTGTGATGCCTTATCTTAAAAAAGGGGCGTCAAGAGTGGGTTGACTAGCGCTTTCTTATGACAAGGCTGCCAATTGAATAGCCTGCACCGAAAGAACATATCACTCCCATATCACCACTTTTTAAATCGCTGTGGTGGCGATGAAAAGCGATAATAGATCCGGCTGATGCGGTATTGGCAAATTCGTCTAATACGATGGGAGCCTCTTCGCCGCCGGGATCTTTATCCAGTAATTTTCTTACTATCAACTGATTCATGTTGATATTGGCTTGGTGCAACCACCAGCGGCTTACCCCGGCGGGTGATTCGCCGTTGGCTGATGCATGGTCTGCCAAATGTTGAGCTGCCATTGGGCAAACTTCTTTGAACACCTTGCGACCATTTTGATGAAATAATTTATCTGCTCCGTATGGGTCAGCGCCGCTTGCACGAGACATATAGCCAAAATCTGAGCGTATGTTATTTGAAAAAATAGTTTGGGCTTTGGTGCTTAAAATATCAAACACATGCTCGCTTGTGGCGTTTTCGGCTCGTTCAACAATCACTGCGGTAGCGACATCCCCAAAAATAAAATGACTATCTCGATCACCATAATTGAGTTGTGGAGAGGTCAGTTCAGGGTTGATCACTAACACCGCACGAGCGGTTCCTGCTGCGACCATTTCATAGGCTCGATGGAGTGCAAAGGTTGCTGCCGAGCAGGCCACAAGCATATCAAACCCAAAACCCTCAATGCCCAGTTCAGCTTGAACTTCAATGGCAATGGCGGGGTAGGCCCGTTCAGTGTAGGCACAAGACACAATAACAGCGTCAATATCGCTAGCTTTTTTATGGGCGTGAGTCATCGCTTGGCGAGCGGCGTGACAGGCCATTTCTGCTTGATAACTCAATGCGTCTTCGCCTCGCTCGGGCAGTGAAGGACACATCCGGTCAATGTTAAGAATGCCGTCTTTGTCGGTGACATAGCGCTGTTTAATGCCAGAAGCTTTTTCAATAAATTCTGCATTGGAGAGAGGTTTCTCGGCCATTTCTCCGGCAGCTATGGCCGCCGCGTTGTCAGTATTAAATCGTTCTGCATAGCGGTTATATGAGTCAACTAACTCACTGTTGGTAATAATATTGGCTGGGTGCCAAAGACCACTGCCACTAATGACAGCTTTGTTTAGTGTGGCCATAGGAATTCCTCTTATTATTCATAATTATAACGCTAACCACAAAGCGAGGGTTAATCCATCTTTGGCTTGGCTAAATTTGACTTATTTTCAGTCTTTTGCAGGAATTTTATTGTCAGCAACGTGCCCTATATGTGTTAAATTATAGTCTTTATTAATTGCGGAACTATCCATGGATAAATTAGCTTTCAATCAGGGTTTGTTGTCCTACTTGAGCTCGTCGCCGACACCCTTTCACGCGGTTTCATCGGCGGCGGACATGCTTTTAGCTGCCGGCTTTACCATGCTGCAAGAAGCTGATGATTGGCAGTTAGTGAAAGGCGGAAGATATTTCACTACACGTAACGATTCTTCGCTGATCGCTTTTATTCACGGTGAAGATTCACCCGTTGCAGATGGTCTGAGAATGGTTGGTGCCCATACTGATAGCCCTTGCCTTAAAGTCAAACCAAAACCTGATTTGAAGGCCCAAGGCTACCAGCAATTAGCGGTCGAAGTGTACGGCGGCGTCTTGCTCAATCCATGGTTTGACCGCGACCTTTCGCTAGCTGGACGAGTTTTTTATCGCGACAGTCAGGGCCAAATGCAGCGTACTCTGATTGATTTTCAGCGGGCCGTGGCGATTATTCCAAGCTTGGCAATCCATTTAGATCGAGAGGCCAATAGTGGAAGAACGATCAATGCACAGACAGAGATAAATCCTATTTTGAGTCTAGCGGATAAAGACGATACTGGATCGGTAAGAGACCTGATCATGACCCAGGTGAGGCAGCAGCACCCTCAGCTTGATATTACCGCCGTGCTAGATTACGAATTGTGCTTTTACGATGTGAATCCGCCTGCACTGGTGGGTTTAAATGAAGCGTTTATCGCCTCGGCAAGGCTAGATAATTTGCTGAGCTGCTATGTGGCACTTAGAACGATTATTGATGCGGATAGCCAGCAGTCTAGGTTAATTGTCATGAATGACCATGAAGAGGTAGGCTCTACCTCTATGTGTGGTGCGAATGGCCCAATGTTAGCGTCTTTCCTGCAGCGCATTGTCCCCGATCCCATTCAGCGCGACAGGATGATACAGCGTTCAATCATGGTGTCCGCCGACAACGCCCACGGCGTTCATCCGAACTACCCCGCCAAACATGATGGTAACCATGGACCTATGTTGAATGCAGGCCCTGTGATCAAACTGAATAGCAACCAACGCTATGCGACAAATGGTTTTACTTCTTCATTGTTTAAACATTGGTGTGAAGCGGTCGGTGTGCCGGTTCAGAGTTTTGTGGTTCGCAACGATATGGGCTGCGGTAGCACTATTGGCCCCATTACTGCCAGTGAAATTGGTGTGCATACTATTGATATTGGTGTACCCACTTTTGCAATGCACTCCATTAGAGAAACGGCTGGCAGTGATGATGCTCATTGCCTTTATCGTGTTCTGTGTCATTACTTTAACGAACAGCGCTTAGCTTAAGGAAATTCAATGCAAAAACAACGTGTTCTCACTGGGATTACAACGACGGGTACCCCTCACCTAGGTAATTACGTGGGTGCTATTCGCCCAGCCATTGCAGCTAGCCAACAAAGCGATGTTGACAGTTACTTATTTTTGGCTGATTACCATGCATTAATTAAGTGTCACGACCCTGAGCACGTTCATCAATCAACTCGAGAAATTGCCGCCACATGGCTTGCTTTGGGTTTGGATACCTCAAGTACACATTTCTATCGTCAGAGCGATGTTCCGCAAATTGCTGAATTAATGTGGATTCTGACTTGCATGACTGCCAAGGGCTTAATGAATCGCGCCCATGCTTATAAGGCCGCTGTGCAAGCCAACGAAGAGGCGAGTGAAGACCCCGATTTTGGAGTCACCATGGGGTTGTATAGCTATCCAGTGTTAATGGCGGCAGATATCTTGATGTTCAACGCCCACCGTGTCCCTGTCGGTAAAGATCAAATTCAACACGTAGAAATGGCACGTGATATTGCACAGCGTTTTAATCATCACTTTGGCGAAGTTTTTACCCTTCCAGAAGCGGTTGTGGATACTGAAGGCGCGGTCCTGTCTGGCTTGGATGGTCGTAAAATGAGCAAGAGTTATGGCAACACCATTCCTCTTTTTGATACCCCCAAAAAGTTACAAAAATCGATCAACAAAATTAAGACTAACTTACTTGAGCCCGGTGATCCTAAAGATCCAGATGACTCGGTGGTATTTCAGTTTTGGGAGGCTTTTGCTACACCAGAACAGGTCTCTTATATGCGTGACCAATTTGCAAATGGTATAGCTTGGGGGCAGGCCAAGAAAGAGTTGTTTGAATTGATAAATGATGAATTGGCTCCGGCTCGAGAGCGTTATAATGCCCTGATGTCGGATATGACCTATATTGAAGATGAACTTCAAAAAGGGGCACAACGAGCTCGAGCGCGGGCTGCAGAAACCATGGATAAAGTGCGTGCCGCCGTGGGTATTCGCCCCCTTTAATTGTTAGGAGGAAGCATGAGACGTTTTATATTCGGTATGACTCTGCTTGTACTGGCAGGTTGTTCCGTGACGCCAACAGTATTTAATACGCCCATTGAGGGCTCGCCTGAAATTTCGGATGTGATTGAAGATAGCGGTGAGCAGTTTGCCGGTCAGAAAGTCCGTTGGGGTGGAGAAATTATTGCTGTTCGAAATCAGCCAGAAGAAACCTGGGTGGAGATATTACAGCGCCCACTAAGTGCGGCAGGTCGTCCGCAGGATAAGCCTTCTCAAGGTAGGTTTTTTATCAAACTCACTGGTTTTGTTGAGCCTGAAGATTACACCGAGGGTCAGTCTATAACCGCCGTTGGTCTGTTGAGTGGATTCATCAACCAAAAAGTTGGCGAGTTTGATTATCGTTATCCTGTGGTAGATGTTGCTAAAGAGGACCATAGGTTATGGCAGGAAACGTCTCAGCGCAGACGCTTGCAAGTTCGTCCATCGCTTTATTGGGACTGGCCTTGGTTTTATTCGCCATATCGCCACTCGGTGGGTGCTCGCGTAATTGTTATTAAGGAAGGCGATTCTGAATAATCTGTCTATAATCAAATTAAATAGACATGATCGAGGACTACATGGCAGCGAATGATAGCCCCTATAGGGATTTGAAGTTTCTTATCATCGATGATTTCCCTGCGATGTGTAAGCAAATAGAAAGGATTCTTCAAAGTGCGGGTGTTGAGTCTATTGATGTGGTTTTCAATGGTGAAAAGGCTCTTTTGGCCTGCAGTAAGAATAAGTACGATGTTATTTTTGCTGATTTCAATTTGGGCGCTGGTAAAAACGGTCAGCAACTACTTGAAGAGCTCCGCCATCGCAAATTGATCAAATCAACCTGCGCCTACATTATGATTACTGCTGAAGCCACCAAAGACTTTGTATTTGGTGCGCTTGAGTTTGCTCCCGATACCTACCTCAATAAACCTTTTAACCAAGCTGAGTTATTGCAGAGACTACAAAGGATTGTCTCTGAAAAGCGTTCTATTGCCCCAGTGTTGATGGCTGATGAGGCCGGTAATCTAGATCTTGCTATTGAGCTTGCCATGTCGGGGATGCATTCAGACCCTAAACGCCGTATGACCTACATGAAGATGCTAGGAGATTTGTACATACGAAGCAGCAAGTTTGACAAGGCTAAAGCGCTTTTTGATCAGGTGCTATCGGTTAGAGAGTTAGACTGGGCAAAATTGGGTAAGGCGCGGGCGCAAGTGGAATTACAGGAATTTGATGGGGCAAGTGAAATTTTATCTCCAATGCTCGCTCAAAATACGCCGCACATGGAAGCCTATGATCTTATGGCGGCTATTGCTAAACAAAAAGGGGATAATAGGGGAGTTCAGGCGGTGTTAGAACATGCCGTTTCTGTGTCGCCTAAGTCAGTTAAACGGCAAAAACAATTGGCTAATGTAGCCGAGGAAAATAATGATTTGTTAGCGGCTGAGTCCGCGCACAAAGTCGCCATGAAATCCTCCGAGTACTCAATGCATGATGGTCCGAATATGTATTTAGATTATGCCAATAGTGTCAACAAAGTCATGGCTATTCAGGGGCCCGAGAATAGCGACCGATTTAAAGAGTCACAGCGTGTTTTGACCAAGGTTAAGAAAAAATTTCGCGACCCGCTGGTGAGTATGCGAATTGATATGGCCTCTAGCCGAGCTAATCAACTGGCGGGTAATGAGGCTGAAGCTAAGGCATTAATGCAAAAAGTTGAATCTGATTACGCATTGCTTGAGGGGCAAATGGGGGCATCGATAGGTCCTGAGTCACGCTTGGAGTTTGCCAATCTTCTCATCGCTAATGGCGAGCGCGATAGAGCGCAAGATGTGTTAAAAGCGTTGGCGGAGGATTACCCTAACGACGAAGCACTCGGTAAGAAAATCGATCGCGTTTCATCTGAGCCGCTGTCTGAGCAAGGCAAAGCCGCGGCGGTTAAACTTAACCGCGAAGGTAAGGCGCTTTTACAAGAAAAAGACTTTTCTTCAGCGGTTTCTTTGTTTGGACGCGCACTTGACCTCTATCCAAACAATATTGGTCTCAAGCTTAATCTCGTTCTTGCTCAAATTCAGAGGATGAAGGTTGAGGGTCGAGATGCAGATGTCACCCATGATTGTCGTAATTTACTAGACAGTATTGGAGAGCTCGCTACGGATAGCGAATTTTATAAACTGTACAATACGTTAAAACAATCGTTGTAGTGTAATGACTTCTCCTGATAGTAATAACATCGATTTTTCTATGTTGCTAGCTTCAGCCGCTCACGATATGAAAAATTCGCTTGGTATGTTGTTGGCAACTCTAGATCAGATGGATCGTGTGGCCGGCCTAGAGAGTCAGGATCTTCAGGGCCATTTTTCTCTGTTGCGAGGAGAGGCTAGTCGAATCAATAACGATCTTATTTACTTGTTAAGCCTTTATCGTTTACAAAATAAACAGTTAAAAGCCAATATTGACGAAGTGTTTGTCGCTGATTTTTTTGATGATCAAAAGTTGCGACACGACGTGTTACTCAAAGCTTCGGGCGTAAGTCTAAATATCGATGTCAGTGATGATGTTGTGGCCTACTTTGATGCGGAGTTGATTGCTGGTGTTCTAAATAATGCCATTGTAAATGCAGCCAAATATACTCGCAGCACCATTACTTTATGGGCCGGAAATAATGCGGGAAATGTGGTCATTGAAGTTAGAGATGACGGTCCAGGTTTCCCAAGTGGTATGATTGAAGAAAACACGGACTATCAACGAGGTGTTAGTTTTAAATCAGGCAGTACAAATTTGGGACTGTTTTTTTCTAATCACATTGCAGCATTACACTCCAATGCCGGCAATATAGGCCGAATAGAACTAATAAACGCAGCCACAGGTGGTGGAATATTCCGCTTGATATTGCCCTAGTGGTTAAACGCTTTTTCAATGCATCTTAAATAAGCTTTTACCGCATTTCCCATGCCCATAGTGAGTGCATCCACAGTGAGTGCATGCCCAATTGACACTTCAAGAATACCATCGATTGTCAAAAAATCTTCAAGATTGTCTAGGTTGAGGTCGTGACCTGCATTCACGCCAAGGCCAGCTTCTAAAGCAGCGTCGGTAGCGTCTTTGTAAAGGTGCCAGCTTTTTTGCCAGTTGCCGTTTGCATAGGCTTCAGCATAGGGGCCTGTATACCACTCAATCCTGTCAGCTCCAATATCTTTGGCAATGGCCATCTGCTCAGGAATAGGGTCCATGAATAAACTTACCCTACTGCCTATGGCATGAAGTTTTTCAATGACTGGTACTAACTTTTCTGCATCTTGCTCTAGATTAAAACCATGATCAGAGGTCAGTTGTGCGTCACCATCGGGTACAAGTGTGCATTGTGCAGGGCGACATATTTCTACAAGTTCTATAAAGCCAGGATAATCACTGACGTGTGATTGTTGGCTCTTTTGCGCCGCAGCAAAAGGGTTGCCTTCGATATTAAATTCCACATCAATGGCGCGGCTTAAGTCTATACAGTCGCTTGCTCTAATATGCCTTTGGTCAGGGCGTGGATGGACTGTGATGCCATCTGCTCCAGCGTCAATACAAAGGTGGGCAAATTCAACAACATTCGGAATGGTAGTAACTCGCGAGTTGCGTATAAGAGCAACTTTGTTGAGGTTAACGCTCAATGCTGTGCGTGGATGACTGGACTTCATTATTTGATACGCTCTGCTTTTAAAAGAACAACTGGCTCAATAGGAAAATCTTCCATGCCGGCAAAGGTGTGTGTCGCAACATAGCTCATATCACTAACTACTTCGCGGCCATCTATAACCGATCCAAACACGGTGTAACCAACTCTGCCCATTCGCGCGTCTAATGCGCTATTCATGCGCATATTAATGTAGAACTGGCTGCTAGCACTGTTGGGATCTTCGGTGCGAGCCATCGCCACCGTGAAGCGTTCGTTGTAAAGACGGTTATGGGATTCATTGATAATGGGGGGGTGAGTCTCTTTTTTTACTTTATTGGTGTCGTAGCCGCCACCTTGAACCACGAATCGTTTAATAATTCGGTGGAAAATGGTCTTGTCGTAAAAGCCTTCATCGACATATCGCAAAAAATTGGCAACGGTGACAGGTGCGGCTTCTTGGTAAAGCTCGATAGTAAAGCTACCCATGTTGGTATCAATTCTGACTTGAGGATTGTCATTGGTGGCGTGGCTGATTGGAGTCAGCGTCATAAGCCAAAAACTCAAGGCCAGCATTTTTCTCAGCATTAGAACCACTCCGAATGTTTTTTCTTGACGGTCAAATGTGGAACGATGAGAGCAATGATCACGCCTAGAAATACTGCAAAGGCGCCATATAGTATAAAGTCTCGGTTGTTTTGCTCGGCTAAGCGCGTATTTTCAATTCTAAGAATGTCCATTTCATTGATCAGGTTAGAGTTTTCCAGACGTAATTTTTGATTACTTGCGTCCAACTCAATTGCTTTGCCAGAAACTTCGGTAATGCGATCCAGCTCTTGACGCACGCTAGTCAGTGAAGCTTGAGAATCAGTTAACTCAAGCTTTAATTGCTGGTTTTCCTCTTCAAGCGCCATTAATTTGTTTTCAGTAGGGGAGGCGTTGGCTTTAAATGTTTCTAATTCTTTTTGAAGCTTGCTCAGCTGAATTCTGGCGCTGGGCTGTCCCATCAAATACTGCTTAGCCACCCACCCGGTTTTGCCGTCAAAGGTGACTTGCACATAGCCGTTTTCACCCACGGTATCTTCTACTTGCAGGGCCGTTCCTGTTTGGAGGGTTTTTAATATTCGGTATTGTGTGCCGGGGCCGCTACGAAGTTGAATTTGCAAAACATCAGACACATAGCGTGTTTCTGCAACGGCTTGGATTGACACCAAAAAAGCTACGGTAATGAGTATAAGGTGTTTCATGGGGTTTCCTTAAGCGGGTAGTACTTTTTTGAAGGGTTTAATAATTACATTGCAGTAAACGCCAGCAGAAACGTAGGGATCCTCATCTGCCCATGCTTTAGCCTCTTGCAATGAGTTAAACTCAGCAATAACGGTACTCCCTGAAAATCCAGCCTCTCCAGGGTTCTCATTATCAATCGATGGCATTGGACCCGCCACAAGAAGTCGACCCTCTTCATTTAGCTTGTTGAGACGCTCCAAATGCGCTGGGCGGGCTTCCAGTCGCTTCGATAAAGAGTTGGGGGTATCTTCTGCAAAAATCACGTAGTACATGGAGCGTTCCTTATAAGCTATTTTCGCTTTGGTTTTCTTCTTTAATGTGCGGGGCAATCATAATGACCGTAATTATCATCATGAAGAGTGTGAAGCCGATAGATGAGTAGAGTTTGTAGCTCACCCATGTAGCTTCGCTAAACGCTTTTGCTACCCAAATATTTAACGCCCCCACAACGCTAAAATTAGCGATCCATACGAAGCTTAGTCGACGCCACATGTGTTTTGGTAATTTCAGTTGGCTACCAAGAGTGCGTTGAAGTAGGTTTTTTTCACCTACCCAGTGGCTGGCGAGAAAAACCAATGCCAGAGCCCAGTTGAATATGGTAGGCTTCCATTGGATAAAAGCTTGATCTCGCAGCGATACAGTAAGCGATCCGAAGATTACCACCGCAAGCCAAGTCCAAAACAAGCGTTTTTCTATGTGCCCTGTCGTCAGTTTAGCTACAATCAGTTGTAGTGTTGTCGCTAGCATCAGGACAAGTGTGGCGCTGAAAATACCATCTAATGTGTATTGCCAATCTCCCAGAGAAATGGTCTGGCCTGACATTTGATAGGTGATAAAGAATAGAGCGATGGGGATAAATTCAAGGATCTGCTGCATGGTACCGCTTCGATTTGATGGCTTGAGAGGGGCAATATCATACCTTGATAGTGCTATCAGCGCCATGTTGAAAAATGGAGAATGTGACAATTGACGTCATTTATTAATGTAGATTTACATTGTCACACGACGGCCTCGGATGGGCGATTAGATCCGCGCGATCTGCTGGCTCTGGCTCTAGAGAGAAATATCGATCTATTGGCCATTACCGATCACGATAATGCCGATGGCTTTAGGCAAGCAGCCAATGTTATTGCAGCTTGTCCAGATGATTATGCGAGTTTATCTTTATTGAGTGGTGTTGAGTTTTCAGCGCTCTGGCGTGGTCTCAATATTCATGTTGTGGGTTTAGGGGTGGATGTCGAAAGCTCGGTGTTTTTAGCCGCTGAGCGGCAGCAAGCAGCAGCCCGTGCTGCAAGGGCGCAAACCATTGCAGAAAGATTGATTAAGAAAGGGTTGCCCGATGTGCTGCAATTGGCCATTGGGCATGCCTCATCCGTGACCTCGGTAGGACGACCGCATTTTGCTCAGGCAATGATCGATATTGGTGTCGTAAAGAGCTTTGATGAGGCGTTTAATAAATGGCTTGGAGCCGGTAAAATCGGTGATGTAAAGGTCATGTGGCCCACTATCTCTGAGGCCGTTGATTGGATTAGACAATCTGGGGGTGTAGCTGTATTAGCACATCCACATAAATACAAGATGACACGAACGAAATTGTGTGACTTGCTTGAAGAATTCTCACTCGCGGGTGGTCAAGCTATGGAATTGGCGTTTTGTCAGCAAAGTAATGATGAACAGCGAAATTTGGCAAGATTGGCGCGCCAATTTGATTTAACCGCCTCGCGTGCAAGCGATTTTCACGGCCCACATATGCCATGGAACGCTCTGGGTAAGGCAAAAGAAATAGTGACTGGTATAACGCCGGTCTGGGAAAAGTATTCACTAGGACGATGACATGAGTCAGTTTTTTCAAATTCATCCAGATAATCCGCAGAAGCGTTTGATCGCTCAGGCGGCGCAGATATTAAAGGAAGGTGGTATTATTGCCTACCCGACTGATTCGGCGTATGCCTTGGGTTGCCATTTAGATGACAAGGCGGCATTAGAGCGTATTCGTCGCATACGTCAGTTGGACGACAAGCACAATTTCACCTTAGTATGCAGTGATTTGTCACAGGCTTCTAATTATGCGCGTTTTGACAACAATACTTTTAGATTAATTAAGAACCATACCCCTGGTGCCTATACATTTATTCTGCGCGCCACCGGAGAAGTGCCAAGACGTTTACAACATCCTAAACGGAAAACGGTTGGCCTGCGTGTGCCCGCCAATAATGTTGCACTGGACTTATTGGCGGCTCACGGTGAGCCGATCATGAGTGTTTCCTTGATTCTGCCAGGCCAAAGCCAGCCTATGCTTGATCCCTACGATATCCGTGAAACCTTGGAGCATGAAGTCGATTTAGTTATTGATGGCGGTTACTGTGGCTTGGATCCCACTACGGTGATAGATTTGTCTGGTGATGAACCTGTTTTAATCCGTAAGGGTGTCGGTGATATCGAACCCTTTGGTCTGTAGTGATCGCTAGCGTTTTAGCGTTATAATGTCGACATGACGGGAATGAATGTGCCAGAGAATGATCAGACATCGGCCAGCGGTGAGTTGGCTTCTGCCCATTCTGTGCAGGAGGAAATGCCATTTGCCCTTGTAATGGGTCAGCCTCTGACCCAAATTCCCAAAGATTTGTATATTCCCCCCGACGCATTGGAAGTCTTTTTGGAGGCCTTTGAGGGCCCACTGGATCTTCTGCTTTATCTAATACGCCGCCAAAATATTGATATTCTAGAAATTAATGTTGCTGAAATTACTGCTCAGTACATGGCTTACGTGGATCTTATGGAGGCAGTTCAGTTTGAGCTTGCGGCGGAGTATCTTGTAATGGCGGCGATGCTGGCGGAAATTAAATCGCGCATGCTCTTGCCTAGATCTAAAGATGCCGATGACGATGACGAAGACGATCCTCGAATGGATTTGATTCGTCGCTTGCAAGAATATGAGCGCTTTAAGAAAGCCGCCGAGGATATTGATGAATTGCCTCGTGTGGGCAGAGACGTTTACACCGTTAGGGCTGAATTGCCCAAGTTGCAAAAAATTGTGCGCCACCCAGAAGTCGATATGCAGGAAATGTTGGTCGCTTTGGCCGAAGTGCTCAGGCGTGCCGACATGTTTGAATCTCATCAGGTATCTCGTGAAAAGCTTTCTACTCGTGAAAGAATGAGTAACGTCCTAGAGCGACTTGAAAATGGTCAGTTTCAACCATTCGTGTCGTTGTTTGAGTGCAGTGAGGGGCGCCTAGGTGTAGTAGTAACATTCCTAGCTATTATGGAGCTCATCAAGGAATCGTTGCTTGAGATAGTGCAAACTGAGAACTTTGGCGCGATTCACGTGCGGTTACGTAAAAGTGAAGATAAGCTGTTGGAAGAGGTTGATTATGAGTCCTGAGCAGATTGCCCGTATACTTGAAGCGGCCATGCTTTCTTACAACAAGCCTCTTACTGAATCGCAATTTGAAATGCTATTTGAAGAAGATGAGCGTCCTTCCAAGCAAGAAATTCGCGGGGCTCTGGCCTTGCTGCAATCTCAATGTGAGGGGCGAGGAGTCGACTTGCAGGAGGTTGCAAGTGGTTGGCGTTACCAGGTTTGCCAGGATATTTCCCCTTGGGTGAGTCGGCTCTGGGATGAGCGCCCCCAGCGCTATTCAAGGGCGTTGTTGGAGACCTTGGCGCTCATTGCTTACCGACAGCCAATTACCCGTGGCGAGATCGAGGATATTAGAGGTGTGGCGGTAAGTTCACACATCATGAAAACTTTGCTTGAGCGCGACTGGGTGAAGGTTATCGGACACCGAGATGTGCCAGGTAGGCCCGCCATGTATGCCACTACACGGCAGTTTTTAGATTATTTTAATATGCAAAGTCTCAATCAATTGCCGAGTTTGGCGGAGATTAGAGATTTAGAGCAAATTAACCGAGAGTTAGATCTTGACGATACGGATCCCGAAGCGGCGAAAGCCAATCAAGGTGACAAGATTGAAGAGGTTGAGCTAGTAAACACCACCCCTTTGGCGGAGGATGTCCCGGCCAGCATCGCTGATGATAGCGACGAGGAAGACGACCAGAACCCAAGCACGAGAGAAGATAGTTAACGCATGAGCGAAAAAATTCAAAAAGTATTGGCCCGAGCGGGCTTGGGTTCACGTCGAGAAATTGAGACTTGGATTGAGGCAGGCAGAATCAAGGTTGGCGGTGCGATTTCCAAGCTAGGTGATCGCATCGAAGATGGACAGACAGTCTTTCTAGACGGTCGGCCATTGAAGTTGCTGAAAGCACATGAAAACCGTCGTCGAGTATTGCTTTACAACAAACCAGAGGGTGAAATTTGCTCTCGACGTGATCCAGAGGGCCGACGCTCTGTTTTCGAGAGTCTGCCTAAATTAAAGGGTGAGCGTTGGATTGCGGTGGGTCGTTTAGATTATAACACCGCGGGATTGTTGCTTTTCACGACGGATGGCGAGCTTGCAAATGCCTTAATGCACCCCTCGAATCAAATTGAGCGTGAGTATGCGGTTCGTGTGATGGGTGATGTGAGCGATGAGGCCCTTGCTAATCTGCTTCAGGGAGTGATGCTTGACGATGGTATGGCTAAGTTCAGTGACATACAGCCTGGTAGAAACGAGCGAGATGATAGTATTAATAAGTGGTACTACGTGACGCTATGCGAAGGCCGCAATCGCGAAGTGAGAAGGTTGTGGGAGTCGCAGGGGTTGACGGTGAGTCGTTTGAAGCGAGTCCGTTATGGCAATGTTTTCATTCCTTCAAAGGTGAAGTCCGGTCAATGGATTGAGCTTAGTGACAAAGAGGTTAAAACCGTAAGTGATATGGCCAATTTGGCCTCTTACGAAGCGGCAGATCTGCTTCCGGCGGAGCGCCGCAATATGCAGCGACAGGAACGAAAGGCTAAACCTCGCCGCTCTAATTCTAAGCCTAAAAGTTGAGCTCGTTTAAAGCTTATTAGGCTGACTAATGCAGTGCTGCTGATCGATGTGATCGCATGTGCTGCATGATTCTTCACTGCCGCACTCCACCAGTTCGATGTCTATTTTGCAGTTTATTTTGGTGCCGTTTATCTGTTGTTCTTCGGTGTTGCAAATGTCTGCTAGGCGATGTGAAATTCTCTCTGCTTCTTCTGGACTAGTATTTGAAAGTAGTACCACAAATTTATCCTCACTAAACCGAAATATATTGTCTTGATCTCTACAGTGCTCGCGTATATTTTGAATTATTTGGCAAAGTAATGTGTCAGCATTATCGCTTCCGTAAGCAGTATAGATATCACGAAGATTGGTTAAATGCATAAAAAGCGCGTTGAGTTTGTGGTCGCTTTCTCGACGGTTTTTTCTTTGAGTATTTAGCGCACGTTTAAATGCCGTTTTATTATTGACCCTAGTGACTGGGTCCCAGTGATGCATAGTCATTACTTGTTGGTAAAGTAGGCTATCTTGGAGTGGTTGGATAAATAAGCCAATGATGGCTTCAAGTCGAGAAAGGCTGACTTCGCTTAGTTGGTGTGTTTGGAATGTGGTAATACTGCCAAATTCTTTTTGATTTTGTTTTAAGTGGTAGGCGCAGCTGTGTATTGCGCTACTGCCGAGTTCAATGTGAATATGCACGGCAGGGTTGTCGTATCGAATGCCGCAGATATCGAGCCTTTCTGAGAGTGCTTCAAACAGAATGCTAACGAGTAAGTTTGTATCCGTGGCCCTTTCCAAATCTTTTTGTAGCTTGAATAGATCGCCTGGGGCGTTGTAAGGCTGGGGGCTTTGATGGATAGTCATGGCGGTTTCGCTCAGTCACTGGGTTTATAAAGTGTAAGCGAAATTTATGCCAGAAGTAGTAGAGACCTGTCATTACAGGCCTCTACAGAGTGGAGTGTCAAGTTTTTGCCGGCTAATAGCAGGAATTAGCCAAAGGCATTGCAGGCTTGCCCATTGACGTTAATGCTGTCGGGCCCCATAAGATACAGGTAGGCATTCATTCGATCTTCAGGCGCAGGGTTATCTGTGGGTCGTTCTGCAGGGTAGGCCGTGCGTCGCATGCTGGTATTTGTTGCACCTGGATTGATAGTGTTAACGCGAACATTGCTAACGTTTTCAAGTTCGTCTGCAAGGACTTGCATCATGCCTTCGGTGGCAAACTTGCTAATGGCATAGGCGCCCCAGTAGGCTCTACCTTGGCGGCCAACGCTACTTGACGTCAATATGATGCTGGCGTCATTGGGTGATTGCTTGCAAAGTACTAAAAGATTTTTGACCAGTAAAAAGGCAGCGGTAACGTTTACTTGCATAAGTTCGTTCCAGCTTTTGCTACTGGTTTGTTCGAGAGGTTTGCGTTCTCCAAGTAGGCTGGCATTGACTAAAATGCCGTCAATATGGCCAAAAGCTTCAGCCAGTCGGTCTCTAAGGTTAATGTAGTCTCCCTCGTTAGCTGAGGCAAAATCCATTACGGCTATGACGGGTTCTGGGTGACCAGCGTGTACTATCTCGTCATAGCAGCTTTCTAGTTTGGTTTGAGTTCTACCCATTAATATCACAGTGGCGCCATGAGCGGCATAGCTTTTGGCAGCAGCGCGGCCAATGCCATCACCTGCACCTGTTACGACGATGATACGATTGCTAAGCAGATCTTTTGGGGCTTGGTAGTCGTGCATTGTTTGTCCTTGTTTTAGCTCGTCAGTAGCGGTAGTAACTGATCTGGTGTGTCTAAATAATAATCCGCCAGCCATGTTTGGGCGGGATCTTCGTCATCTATATAACCCCAGTTGGCAACGGCGGTGCCCATGTTGGCAGCCTTGCCGGCATCAATGTCGCGCCGGTGATCACCGACATATAGGCAGCGTTCTGGTTCGACCTCTATCTGTTGTGCTGCGAGGTACATCGGTTCGGGATCGGGCTTGGCTTTACTTACATGGTCGGGGCAAATTAGGCAGCCAAGACGGTAGGGAAGTGCTAATTCGTCCCATAGAGGTTTCGCAAACTCAAGGGGTTTGTTGGTGATAATTCCCCAGGGTATTTGGCGGTCATCGCAAAACTGCAAAACTTCCTGAAAACCCGCAAAAAGGCAGGTGTGAACTGCGTAATGTTGGCTGTATAGCTTGAGGAATTCTTGCCTAAGATGAGCAAATGTAGGGTGTTGCTCATCAATACCAAATCCCATGCAAACCATCGCTCTTGCGCCGTGAGATACCACCTGTCTTATTTGGTGGTAGCTGACTTCGGGTTGATTTTCTCGGCGAAGTAATTGGTTTAATACAACATGAAAATCTGCAGCTGTATCGAGTAAGGTGCCATCCAGATCCAATAAAAGTGCGTCGTAGGTCATGCTATTGGTTTGGTGACGTGAATCATGTAGTTGACGCTGACATCTTTATCGTTAAGGCGATAGACCTTTGTAAAAGGGTTGTAGGTCATGCCGGTCATGTGTTCAAGTTTTAGTCCGGCTTGGCGAGCAAAGCGACCCAGTTCAGAAGGTTTGATAAATTTTTCGTATTCGTGCGTGCCCTTTGGTAGGAGGTTAAGAACGTACTCCGCGCCGATAATTGCAAAAGCATAGGCTTTTGGGTTGCGATTAATGGTTGAAAAATAGGCATGTCCGCCTGGTTTGAGCATTTTTGCACAGGCGGCTACTACGGACGCAGGGTCGGGCACATGCTCTAGCATCTCTAGGCAGCATACAATATCAAAGGATTCGCTGTGTTTTTCTGCCATTTCTTCAGCGGTCGTCTGCAGGTAATCGATGCTTAAGCCTGACTCTAATTGGTGTAATCTGGCTACGGCAAGAGGAGCTTCCCCCATGTCAATGCCGGTGACTTGAGCTCCAGCAGAGGCTAGCGACTCGGACAGTATCCCGCCGCCGCAACCAACATCGATCACCTGCTTGCCATGTAGTGGTGAGTGTTGGTCGATGAAGCCCGCGCGCAAAGGATTAATGTCGTGTAAGGGTTTAAATTCACTGGTTTTATCCCACCAACGAGAAGCTAATGCTTCGAATTTGGCGATTTCGGCGTGGTCGACATTGCTTTGAGAATGGGGCGAGTGGTCCATGCTTTGGTTCCTTAGAGTATACGCAAGCCATTATACATATAGATTGTTGTTATCTCACCTGTGTGAATGCGCTTTTCGGGAAGTGTTGAGGTATTTTGTTCTACGTAAATGTTAGTCTTTTGGGTCGTTTGTAGGGTATAATCGACCGTATTTAAGTGTCCGAAGAATTGCTTTCTGGCATCAACAAAAGCGCCTTGCGTAGACTATAAAAAGGATCCAACACTGTCATGGGTGAATCAGCCAATCAAGTGCTCTCTGTCAATATTGAAGACGAACTGAAACAGTCATATTTGGATTACGCCATGAGCGTTATCGTCGGACGTGCCTTGCCCGATGTTCGCGATGGTTTAAAACCAGTCCACCGCCGCGTACTCTTTGCCATGAGTGTTTTGGGTAATGACTGGAATAAATCTTATAAAAAATCAGCCCGTGTCGTGGGTGATGTTATCGGTAAATACCACCCGCACGGTGACTCTGCTGTTTATGACACCATTGTTCGCATGGCTCAGCCCTTTTCGCTTCGCTACATGCTAGTGGACGGTCAGGGTAACTTTGGTTCAATTGATGGCGACTCTGCGGCAGCCATGCGTTATACAGAAATACGCATGAAGAAAATTGCGCACGAGTTGCTAGCTGACCTTGATAAAGAAACGGTTGATTACGTTCCTAACTACGATGGTGAAGAACTCATCCCAGACGTATTGCCAACCAAGGTGCCCAACCTTTTAATTAATGGTAGCTCGGGTATTGCTGTTGGTATGGCCACCAATATCCCGCCACATAACCTCAATGAGGTCATCGATGCCTGTCTGGCTTTAATTGACGATGAGTCGATTGATATTGATGGGTTGATGCAGTTTTTGCCCGGCCCAGATTTCCCAACTTCAGCGATAATTAATGGCCGCTCGGGCATTGTGCAAGCGTATCGCACAGGTCGCGGACGTATATACGTGCGAGCGAGAGCCGAAGTTATAAGTAATGAAAAGAATGGTAAAGACACCATTATTATTAGTGAAATTCCTTACCAGGTAAACAAGGCTCGCTTGATTGAAAAAATTGCTGAGCTTGTTAAAGAGAAGAAGATTGAGGGAATTACCGAGCTGCGAGATGAGTCTGATAAGGATGGCTTGCGCATCGTCATTGAGCTTCGCCGTGACGTTATGGGCGAAGCAGTGTTAAACAATCTTTATGCTCAGACTCAGCTTCAAACAGTGTTCGGTATAAATATGGTTGCCTTGGTTGATGGGCGTCCGCAGCTGTTAAATCTGAAGCAAGTGTTAGAGGCCTTTGTTAGCCATCGCCGTGAGGTGGTCACTCGCAGAACCGTTTACTTGTTGCGCAAAGCTCGAGAGCGCGGCCACGTACTGGAAGGTTTGGCCATAGCCTTGGCTAATATCGATCCAGTGATTGAAATGATCAAGGCATCACCCAGTGCGGCGGAAGCTAAAGAAAAATTGTTGGCTGAAAAATGGGATGCCACTGCCGTGTTGCCAATGTTGGAGCGAGCGGGAGAGCAAGCATGCCGTCCTGAGGATTTAGCGCCAATGTACGGTATGCATGACGGTAATTACCATCTGTCGCCCGTTCAGGCGCAAGCCATCCTTGATTTGCGATTGCATCGCTTGACAGGTCTTGAGCATGAAAAATTAATTGGCGAATACAAAGAGCGTTTAGAAGAGATCGCCGAGTACCTTCATATTCTTGCGGATCCTGATCGTCTGATGGAGGTTATTCGCGAAGAACTTGCGCAAATTAAGAATGATTTTGGCGATCAGCGCCGTACTGAAATTATCGAGTCAACCATGGATCTCAATGATGAAGATTTCATCAGCGTAGAAGATCGTGTAGTGACGATTTCACATCAGGGCTATGCCAAAACTCAGCCTCTGGCTGATTATCAGGCGCAGCGACGTGGTGGCATGGGTAAGTCGGCAACGGCGGTTAAAGATGAAGATCGAATTGAGCATTTGCTTGTGGCCTCAACCCACGACACCATTTTGTGTTTTACTAATGAAGGCAAAGTATATTGGTTGCGAGTGTTCAATATTCCCCTTGCAGGACGTCAGTCCCGGGGTCGTCCCATTGTCAACTTGTTGCCGTTAAGTGAAGGTGAGCGAATTACTTCAATCCTTAGAGTGAATGAGTACCTCGAAGATCACTTTGTGTTCATGGCGACCGCTAATGGCACTGTCAAGAAAACCTCCCTTACTGATTTCTCACGTCCTCGCAGCGTAGGTCTACGCGCCGTCGAATTAGATGAAGGCGACCACTTAGTGGGCACAGCGATTACCAATGGTAGCGATGATGTCATGCTATTTGCCAGTAACGGTAAGGTGATTCGCTTCAATGAAGGTGATGTGCGCGCGATGGGTAGAACGGCTCGCGGTGTTCGCGGTATCCGCCTGGCGGGTGACTGCAAAGTCATTTCTTTGATTATTCCTCAAGAGGGAAGTCAGGTGCTTGTCGCTTCAGAAAATGGCTATGGTAAGCGGACCGCGATTGAGGATTTCCCTGTTTACGGTCGCGGCGGTCAGGGAGTTATTGGTATTCAGGCAAGTGATCGCAATGGCCAGATTGTTGGGGCGGTTCAAGTTACAGAAAATGAAGAAATGATGCTTATTTCGAACCAAGGTACATTGGTTCGCAGTAAAGTCTCTGAGGTTTCAATTCTTGGTCGTAATACACAAGGTGTCCGCTTGATTCGTCTTCGTAATGAAGAGTTACTGACGGGGCTCGAGCGAGTTGATGAACCAGAAGAAATTGAATTTGATGAGCTGTTGGATGAAAGTTCCGACGCTCCTGCTGTTGATGCGCCTCCGGCAGATAGTACTGATAACCAAGAATAGTTTTTAACCCGGGGTGCATGCCCCAATTAGGAGAGTGTATGTCGCGTAAGTTTAACTTTTGTGCCGGTCCAGCTGCATTGCCCGAGGCTGTTTTACAGCAGGCACAGCAAGAGATTCTCGACTGGCATGGCGCGGGAATGTCAATTATGGAAATGAGTCACCGCAGCACTGAATTTGTTGCAGTGGCTACTCAAGCTGAGAATGACTTACGTGAATTGTTGTCAATTTCTGATGATTACGCGGTGTTATTTTTACAAGGTGGAGCAAGTACACAATTTGCCTCCGTGCCATTGAATTTATTACCTCAGGGCGGTTCGGCTGATTATGTGAATACTGGGCAGTGGTCTAAGAAAGCCATTGCCGAAGCTAAACGCTATGGAAGTGTCAATGTGGTGGCTGATGCTATGGATGCTAACTATAGCTCTATTCCCGCTTTCGATACTTGGTCATTAGATCCCAAGGCCGCCTATCTGCATTACACCCCTAATGAAACTATTGGTGGGGTTGAGTTTTTCTGGGAGCCACAAGCAGATGTGCCTTTAGTGGCTGATATGTCGTCAACTATTCTTTCTCGACCTATCGATGTTAATAAGTTTGGCGTTATTTATGCGGGTGCCCAAAAGAATATCGGACCTGCCGGTTTAACCATTGCTATTGTTAGGCGTGATCTGATGGGACGAGCTCAGGATAATTGTCCTGCGATGCTTAATTATCAGACCGCTGCCGATAACGACTCGATGTACAATACTCCCCCGACGTATTCTATTTATTTGGCGGGTCTAGTATTTAAATGGCTTAAAAATCAAGGTGGTTTGGCCGCCATGGAAGTCGTCAATCGTCGTAAAGCCGCTAAACTCTATGATTATATTGATGGTAGTGGTTTTTATGCTAACCCGGTTGAGCTGGCTAGCCGCTCGCTAATGAATATTCCATTTACCTTGGCTGACGCAGATCTGGATAAAGCCTTTCTTTCTCAGGCTGATGCTGCCGGTTTGATGAATTTAAAAGGGCATCGTAGTGTTGGTGGTATGCGAGCGTCTATTTACAACGCTGTCACTGAAGAAGCGGTCGATACCCTGATTGACTTCATGCGTGAGTTTGCACGTCAGAACGGCTAGGACTATTCAATGACCGATTTTACTGCCGAGTTAAAGGCGCTGCGCGATCAAATTGATGACCTAGATAGGCAATTAATAGCTATCGTTAACCGACGGGCAGATTGTGCTAAGCAAGTCGCTGAAGTGAAACAGCGTGAGTATGAAGATGCTTTATCACGTGGGCGTCAGCCTGGTGAGATTTTGTTTTATCGGCCCGAGCGTGAAGCGCAAGTGCTGCGTCGAGTCATGGCCAATAATCCCGGTCCGATGGATGACAATCGAATGGCCTCTATTATTCGTGAAGTCATGTCGGCCTGCCTTGCACTTGAAAAGCCCATGCAGGTTGCTTACTTAGGACCAGAGGGCACGTTTACTCAGGCTGCAGCCCAAAAACATTTTGGTAGTTCGGTGATCTCTCATCCGCAGGTTTCTATTGCTCAGGTCTTTTCTCAGGTGGAGTCGGGTGCCGTTAACTATGGTGTGGTGCCTGTGGAGAACTCTACTGAGGGTATGGTTTCACACACTATTGATAACTTTATCTATTCCCCTCTGCGGATTTGCGGTGAGGTTGAACTTCGCATTGAGCACCATTTGCTAACCTCTGATAAAACGGCGGGTAACATCGAGGTAATTTGTGCCCACCAACAAGCTTTGGCGCAATGTCGGCAGTGGTTGGATTCTCACTATCCTAATGCTGAAAGGGTGGCAGTAACCTCCAATGGTGAAGCAGCTAAATTGGCCGCCACAACGCCTGGGATGGCCGCCATTGCCGGTGAAGTCGCTCAATCGTTATACAATTTAAATAGAGTCGCGAGTAATATTGAAGATCTTGCTAACAATACAACCCGTTTCTTGATTATTGGCCGTGAGGAAGTACCTGCTAGCGGTACCGATAAAACCTCTATTATCGTGTCAACGCGCAATGAGCCTGGGGCATTATTTAAGTTGTTAGAGCCCTTTGAAAAGGGCGGTATTATGCTAACCCGCATTGATACCCGACCTTCTCGTACTGAGAAATGGGCCTATGTCT
>Ga0209955_1000026_pt1 | contig 63775 bp, 52 predicted proteins | sample SalPonA_A_H2O_MG_FD_185716 | JGI IMG/M metagenome (GOLD analysis project Ga0209955, IMG submission 185716) | Water microbial communities from South San Francisco under conditions of wetland restoration - Salt Pond MetaG R2A_A_H2O_MG (SPAdes)... | ecosystem: Environmental > Aquatic > Non-marine... | reverse complement strand
AAGAAGAAGATTGAATGGGGCTCTCAAATTCGTAATTATGTCATGCACCCTTATAAATTGGTCAAGGATGTTCGTACCGGGGAGGAGACCTCAGATGTCGATGGTGTTATGAATGGTGGGATCGAACGATTCTTAAAGGCCTTCTTGATGCAGCAAGGTGAGAGTGCTAATGCTGACGAATATTAATTAGCGAACGAACGGATTCAGTGCACAAAAAGCAGTGTGGATGGTTAGAATACTAACTATCTTGCTGTTATGCGAAATTACTTCATTGCCCTTTTTACCATGATCACCTGCGCCGTATTCGGACAGCAAGGTTTCGTGCAAAATAGCGGACAATGGGATGATCCCTCTGCATTTGTCTACCGCTTTGGTGCGAATGCCATATTTTTCACGCCGGACTCCATAGTGTTTTCAGTTTTACAGGAGGATAGTCACGGTAGTGAGCACGAAGGACATCCACATTTTTACGATTCAATTATAACTTTTGAAAGCTTCTCTTTAAAAGTAAGCGATACCACTACTTTCCGTTGGGAAGGCGTGGGAGCGTTGCGCAACAACCAGCACTTTTTTGTCGGGCCCAAATCGAGGTGGAGAACTCATGTTTCGAGCTATGCAGAGTTGATTGCTCGAGACGTGTATCCCGGGATAGATCTTCGTGTATATCCGTTAGTAGATGGTCTGAAGTACGATTGGATCGTGCATCCCGATGCTGATCCTACGATGATTGAAGTTCAATACAACGGGTTAGAAAAGCTTAGAGTAGGGAAAAGACAATTGGTTTTAAAGACCGAAAGGAGCACGATTAAAGAAGAGTTGCCACGGGCCTACCAAAAGGATTCGGATGTCGATGTGAATTACCAGCAAACCGGTCCGTTTTCAGCGAAGATTCAGGTCCAGAAATACAATCAAAAGGAAACCTTAGTGATCGACCCGGTGTACGTCTTCAGTACCTATAGCGGCTCAACTTCGGATAACTTTGGCTACACTTCCACATTTGATGATCAAGGCAATGCTTTCGGTGGAGGTATCGTATTCGGTGCTGGGTATCCTACGACTCTTGGAGCTGTGGATACATCCTTTTCTGGTGGGTTGTTCGACGCCGCTATTAGCAAATTCTCCTCCGACGGAACTCAACTACTTTGGTCTACCTATTTAGGTGGATCAGATCTGGATCAGCCACATAGCATAGAATGTGACGAAAACGGTAACCTTTATATTTTTGGCGTCACAGGAAGTGATGATTTTGGAGTGGTTCCCACCTCATACGATACCAGCTATGGAGGAGGAACAGCACAACTTTTCGATTATTTGAGCTTCATGAGTGGTACGGACATGTTCGTTGCTGCATTAAATGCCAAAGGTGATTCACTCATAGGCTCCACCTACCTTGGAGGAGGTTCCAATGATGGTTGCAATGATGTACTAGCCTTTAACTATGGTGATAGTTTCCGTGGAGAGATCGAGGTGCAGCGCGGTGGTGGAGAAGTATTTGTAGTTTCATCTACAGTGGGCAGTGGCTACCCAGTAACCCCGGACGGTCGAGCATACATCGGAGGTCAAGACGGAGTAATCTCTGTATTTAATCGCTCTTTAGACTCACTCCTCTCAAGCACCTATGTGGGTACCAAGGGTGATGATGCGTTGTACAGTTTGGCACTTGCAGAAAAACAAGGAAACGCGACTCATTCGAGCAGAATCTTTTTAGCTGGAGGAGTAGATACAGATTCCAGCTTTGTTTATTTGGGCCAAGACTCTATTCAAATAAATGTGGTCGGCGGTCATAGCGGACTTTTACTTGCGGCGGCATACGATAGCGGGCTACAACTCTTAGCCGCTGATGCCACGTTCTCTGCGGGATATGATCAGCATTATTTTGTGGAAGTGAACCACCCAAGTGATACTGCCACACAGATTACGGTCATGGGACAAAACAAAGGCGGAATTACGGCAAGTGATACTCTACTTTGGGGGCAACCGGGAAGCGCCCAGTACTTTTCGCAATACAAATACAACCCGCTTACCTTAGGTTTTGATCAAGGACGCAGAGTAGTTTGGGGCACCGGTCAACACAATACTATCGATGTAAGTCCTACCGCATTGCTGGTTGACTACTGTGGTAACTTGTACTTCAGCGGCTGGGGTGGAAGCCCAAATTATGAGGGAGATACCGAAGATTTATGGACATCATCAAATGCTCCGCAATCCTCAACCGATGGTGAGGACTTTTATTTTGTTGTATTGCAGAGGGATTGGAAAGATGCTGAAATCGCCACATTCTGGGGCGGTTCTGGACGCGAGCATGTAGACGGAGGTACCTCACGCTTTGATTCTCGAGGAAGAATATTTCAAGCGGTCTGTGCAGGATGTGGAGGAAATTCGAATTACCCGGCTTTTCCTACCAATGCATACAGTACGACCAACAATAGCGTGAATTGTAACCTTGCCGTAACGGTCATCGATCTCGATGTTCAAAAGGCGAGTACCTCTGTGAGTGCGCCTGCGGAACTGTGTTTTCCGTATGCATTTGCTATGCAGGACAGTTCTGAGAATGTGGATTTGTGGGAAGTCATCTGGGGCGACGGTTCAGTGTCCAATTTTGATAGCATTTTAGGCAGTCACAACTACCCCGCTCCAGGAACCTACACGGCCACCATTATTGGGCAAGATACCGCATGTAACACCTTTGATACCGCAGCAGTTTTTGTGGAGGTGTTGCCGCCTTATGATAGCGTGTTTATCGATCTCCAGTATGATTCCTGTGGGACATCCGTGAACCAGCGGATGCTCTTTGCGGAGGTCCGCTTAGTGAAAGACAGCACTTTGGCTTCATTGGATTATCAGATCAATTGGTCGTATACGTTGAGTAATGGGACGGTTTACAATGGTACTGGACGTCAATTTAGCAACCCCTTCGGTGGAAACGGAACGAATCTTTTAACGGTGAGTGTATTTGATCCGGTATGTGGGATTACGGAGTTACTCGTGGAAGAAGTCAAATTTGTGGCTCATCCTGAGATTTTAGTTCAGATGGATCTAGGTGGCTGTACGCGCCCGGCGGAAATATCCTATACTGTATTCAATGGAACTCCTGCCATCTACCTCAATGGCGACTCTTTGGGGGATCCGGGGACCATGGTCCTGTCTACGCCGGGTGAATATGAATATTTGGCCGTGGTGACCAATTCTTGTGGCCTTAGTGATACGATACAAAGGGCCTTCACTGTGTTGGGAGGGGATACGACGGTTGATGTGGCGAATGTGATTACTCCGAATAACGATGGATTTAACGACTTTTGGAAGCTCAATGGAAGTACGGACTGGGAGGAGTTTCATATTATTTTATACAACCGCTGGGGAGTTAAAGTCTTTGAAACTAGGAGTCCCACTTTTGAATGGGGGGCTGATTACGATGGTAAAACTCTGAGCCCGGGGGTGTATTTTTACCAAGTCACTGCGAAGAATGAATGCGGTGACATTTCAGAAGAAGGAACCTTACATATTACCTATTAACATGGTTACAATTTATCACAACCCACGTTGTCAGAAATCTCGCGAAGCATTGAAAGTGTTAGAAGAGAAAGGTGTGGAACACGAAGTCCGTCTGTATATGAACGATGAACAGAGCATGTCCATGAATGAGTTTGAGAGGGTTCTTGAAGCGCTCGATATGGATGCGATTGAATTGGTCCGTACCAAAGAGGCACTGTGGAAGGAAGAGTTTAAGGACTTAGAGCTGGATGAAGATGAGATTATTCTTGCGATGATTGAGCATCCTCGTTTAATGGAGCGTCCTATTGTTGTTCATGGCGATCGCGCCGTAGTGGCCCGCCCTGCGGAAAAGGTGGTGGAGGTGTTGTAATTCGATGCGTTTTAAAGCGTAGAAAAGTGCCTCTTGTGGAATGACATCCAACAAAAAAGCCCAACGCTAAGCGTTGGGCTTTTTTTTATTTATGCGTTAACTGAAATCTTATTCAGCAGCTTCTTCTTTATGTCCAATCAAAGCATGAGCAATCTTCGGATTGATCGCTTCAAGTCCAATCAGTGTTAACCAGTAACCAACGAAAAGGCCCAAAAATGCCAACATTGAAAAGCCCATTAATGCTACAGCCAAGAAGAGTAAGAATCCTACAAATTTCATGTTCTAGTTCTTTATTAGGGTTCAAAGATAAGCACTGTGTTCTTTTTCTACTCACTGCTTCCTTGATTTTTTTGAAGTAGAGAAGAAGCGCGAAGAAAATACGGCAGGTGGAGATCTGTGCCCTAAATTTGCCTTGCAAATCAGGAATTACAACCTTTTATAAAATCATAAGAGCATGGAATACAGAATAGAACACGACACCATGGGTGAAGTGAAGGTGCCCGCGGACAAATACTGGGGGGCTCAAACGGAACGTTCTAGAAATAACTTTAAGATTGGCCCTGCAGGGTCGATGCCGCTTGAAATCATTGAGGGTTTCGCATATTTGAAAAAAGCTGCCGCATATGCCAATTGTGATGCAGGAGTACTTCCACAAGAGAAGCGCGATTTGATTGCTGCGGTTTGTGATGAGATTTTAGAAGGTAAACATAACGACCAATTTCCTTTGGTGGTTTGGCAAACCGGTTCTGGGACCCAGAGCAATATGAACACCAACGAGGTGATCTCCAACCGTGCGCATGTTTTGGCAGGTGGAACCTTAGGGGAAGGCGAAAAGCTGATTCATCCAAACGATGATGTGAACAAGAGCCAAAGCTCTAATGATACCTTCCCAACGGGTATGCACATTGCGATTTACAAAAAATTGGTTGAAGTAACCATTCCCGGAGTGGAGCTGTTGCGCGACACTTTGGAAGCGAAAAGCAAGGCGTTTTGGAACGTAGTTAAGATTGGTCGTACGCACCTGATGGATGCGACGCCGCTTACCGTTGGCCAAGAGTTTAGCGGTTATGTAAGCCAATTGAACCACGGTTTGAAAGCGCTTCGTAACACCTTGGACCACATGAGTGAGATCGCTTTGGGCGGAACAGCTGTTGGTACTGGGATTAATACACCAGAAGGGTATTCAGAAACAGTGGCGAAATACATTGCCGAGTTTACCGGAATGCCGTTCCGTACTGCAGAAAATAAGTTTGAAGCATTAGCCGCTCATGATGCACTTGTAGAAACACACGGCGCTTTGAATCAGCTTGCGGTAAGCTTGAATAAAATTGCGAATGATATCCGTATGTTGGCCTCTGGACCTCGTTCTGGGATTGGCGAGCTGATCATCCCAGCAAATGAACCAGGTTCATCGATCATGCCAGGAAAGGTAAATCCTACCCAAGCTGAGGCAATGACTATGGTTTGTGCTCAAGTGATGGGGAATCAAACTGCTGTTACAGTAGGTGGTGCGCAAGGTCATTACGAGTTAAATGTATTCAAGCCAGTGATGGCCTACAACGTATTGCAGAGTGCCGAACTTATAGGAGATGCGTGTGTAAGTTTCAATGAAAACTGTGCTGTGGGTATCGAGCCGAACTACAAAGCGATCGAAAACCACTTGAACAACTCGCTCATGCTTGTAACCGCGCTAAACACTAAAATTGGTTACGAGGCGGCGGCCAAAATTGCGAAGACAGCACACGAGAACGGAACCACATTGAAAGAAGAATCGATCAATCTGGGTTACCTCACCGCAGAGGAGTTTGACCAATGGGTACGTCCTGAGCAAATGTGTGGTAAACTCTAATCGTTAAATCGCGCAACATTATATAGCCCGTCTCTTTGAAAAAGGAGGCGGGTTTTTTATTTCACGAGAATGGTATCGCTTTGCAATCGGATTTCGAGCCAGCGGCGTAATTGGATATTCTTCATGCGGACCTCTACAGGGGAGAGCATATCGCTCCAGGTAACAAAGGCCACGGGAATTCGGTAACCACTGGTAGAGTCTGTTATACCTCCTTGCACGGTTCCCACAGAAAGCGTGCTAATCCCTGGATAATTCACTTTGATCTCATCTGCAAGACTAGAAGGAATCAGTTGTTTTTCTAATACCTGAAGCTCGGATTCCAATTGGTTAATCTGGTCTTGGAAATTTTTAGCCTCCGCACGTCCCTCCGAGTAGAGGTTGACGAGTTTGGTCATTTCCAATAGACCGTCTTTCGGGTTTTCGCCTTGGACAATAGTTAGCTCACCTTTGAAAATATTCTCAAATTCTTTGATCCATTTCATAGTGAGGTTTTCAGGAACCAAATCACCGAAGAGAACCACGCTCACTTTAGGTGATCCGCCTTCAAAGGCAATTTCCTCTTTAACGATTTCCGCACCTGGGAACACGATTGTTTCAGAAACGTATTCTTCGACGCGAGCTTGGCTCAAGGAATTGGTCACCGTACGGTAGAAAATCCAGATGGAGGGGATGATAATCACCACGATAGCAATAGAAAACCAACGCTGCGTTTTCTTGCTGCGAATAGGATCCAATATTTCCACCATCGGAAAGCGCAAGTAGCGCACGACAATCGTAGTTGCTGTTGCAATCAAGACGCTGTTGATCAGAAATAAATACAACGCTCCGAAAAAGTAATGCCAATCGCCGTGAGCGAGACCAAAACCAGCGGTACAGAGCGGCGGCATCAATGCTGTCGCGATGGCTACTCCAGGAATTACGTTGGATTTTTCCTTTCTGGAACCCGCTAAAATCCCGGCCAATCCTCCGAAAAATGCCACTAACACATCTAAGAGTGTTGGATTCGTTCTAGCGAACAATTCATTGGAAGGCGCGGAAATGGGGGATACTAAAAAGTAGAGTGCTGAGGTGAGTAAGGCAATTCCGGCTGCAACCCCAAGGTTCTTTAATGACTTTGAGAGTAAGGAAAAATCATTGATACCGAGACTCAGTCCAATCCCCATGATGGGTCCCATCAACGGTGAAATCAACATGGCTCCGATAACCACCGCAGTTGAGTTCACATTGAGTCCAATGGCCGCAATGAAAACACTGAAAATCAAAATCCACAAGGCGAATCCGCGAAAATCTACATCCTTTTTGATTCCTTCAATAGTCGACTTGGGATCGGCCATGTCTATGATAGAGAACCGGTCAGATAAGAACCCAAAAAGAAGTCCAATGAATTGACGCCATCCTGCAGCAGTTTGCTCTGCAGTGGGAATCTCTTTTGGTGTGTTTTGCGTCGCTTGAGGAATCTGCTCAGCTTGGTTCTGCTCGTCTTGCATGGTTGAATTATAGGATCTTCCTAAACATAGGGAATATTCTTAGACAAAATCCACTCCCAATTCCAGCTTTACCGCACGCACTATTTGTTTGATAGCTTGGTCATTTCCCATCGGGAAGGTGAGACAGGTTTTATCCGTCTGAACTACGATTTTATCCTTGAGATCGTTGATAACCAGTGCTTTGTCCTTAGCGCTGTTCACAATCAGACACCTGTCACAATTCTGGATGAGTAAGGATGGACCAATAGCCGCATTTCCACGGTTGTCTTTTTCACTGAGCTCATAGATAGCACCCCAATTCCCTAGATCTGACCAACCCATGTCCGTAGGCAGCACACATACATTCTCGGCACGTTCCATAAGACCGTAGTCGATAGAGATGTTGTCACACATGCCATATACTTTCTTGATACTTTCTTTTTCGTATTTGGTATCGAGGTCCCCCCATGCTTTTCCTAGGGTATTCATGAGTTCTGGAAGATGCTTGTCTAGTCCGCCTGTAAGCGCCTCAATATTCCATATAAACATGCCTGCGTTCCATAAAAAGTCACCGCTATCGATGAATTTCTGAGCGTGCTCTAAATCTGGTTTTTCAGTGAAAGCCTTCACCTGGTAGATTTGGTCTTCTTTTCGGTCCGTTCTGTACTGGATATACCCATAGCCCGTTTCTGGTTTATGTGGTTCTATACCAATAGTTACGTAGCAATCAGACCTGTCCGTTTTTTCTAAAGCAATTCGTATCTGCTTTTCGAATTGTTCTTCATCACTGATCAAATGATCGGCCGGTGTGATGAATAAATTTGCTTTCGGATCGCGCTTTTGAATCTTTAAAGCAGCGTATGCAATGCAGGGTGCTGTATTACGACGTAGAGGTTCAAGAATAATGTTCTGTTGAGGTAATTCAGGTAGGTGACTAGCGGTAAGTTCAGCGTAATTTTCGTGGGTAACGACGAAAATATGTTCGGGCTTAAAAATGCGACGCACACGTCTGTAGGTCTGCTGAATCAGGCTCTCTCCGCTTCCTAAAAAGTCGAGAAATTGCTTAGGGCTTTTTTCGGTAGACATCGGCCAAAATCGGCTTCCGATTCCTCCGGCCATTATTACACAGTATGGGGTGCGCATGCTTGGTCGTGATTGGTTCGAATAAATATGAGAATCTTGCTCAAATCAGATACAATAGTACAATATTCTCCGCTTGGTAGGTATCTTCGTACTTTGAATTAAAAGCTATAATCATGTTAAATCTAGTTCTCTTCGGGCCTCCGGGAGCAGGTAAAGGTACTCAGAGTGCTTTCTTGGTAGATCGTTACGAATTGATTCACCTAAGCACCGGTGATTTGTTCCGTTACAATATTAAAAACGCTACAGAATTGGGCGTACTGGCAAAATCTTACATCGACAAAGGACAGTTGGTTCCAGACTCGGTGACGATTTCTATGTTAGAAGCAGCGGTAAATGAGAATCCAAATGCCAAAGGATTCATCTTTGACGGTTTTCCGCGTACCAACGCGCAAGCGCAGGCACTAGATGCATTTTTACAGGGACGTGGATCTGCGATAACAAGTATGATTGCTTTGGAGGTGAACGAAGATGAATTGAAAGAGCGTTTGGCAGAGCGCGCAAAGACTTCAGGTCGCGCAGATGACGCAAATCCGGAAGTGATTCAAAACAGAATAGATGTCTACAACAAGGAGACGGCACCTGTTAAGGATTACTACGAAGCGCAAGGAAAATATCGCGGCGTAGACGGTGTAGGGTCTATTGAAGAAATTACCGCACGCCTTACCGACATCATCGACTCTTTTTAATACATAGCGGTACCGGTTTTTCCGCCGTACTTTTGCAGAGCTTACTCCCATTAAAGGGGGTGGCTCTTTTTTGATTATGTCAGGCAGCAATTTCATCGATTACGTTAAGATCTACTGTAAGAGTGGTAGAGGCGGTAGGGGATCAACGCATCTCTTAAGGAACCGTATGACCTCTAAAGGAGGACCCGACGGAGGCGATGGCGGTCGTGGTGGACACGTCATCATTCGAGGTAATGAGCAGATGTGGACGCTACTTCCATTAAAGTATTCTAAGCACATTAAGGCAGGTTCTGGTGAGAATGGCTCTGGTCAAGAGAAGACAGGGGCTAATGGAGCAGATCGTTATGTTGAAGTGCCTTTAGGTACGGTTGCAAAGAATGAAGAAACGGGTGAAACCCTTTTTGAAATCACGGAACACGGTCAAGAAGTTATTCTAGTTAAAGGTGGTCGTGGTGGACAAGGGAATGTTCACTTTAAATCATCAACCTTCCAGACTCCTCGATTCGCTCAACCCGGCGAGGATCCTGTTGAAGGATGGTTCATTCTTGAGCTGAAAGTATTGGCGGATGTAGGCCTAGTAGGTTTTCCTAATGCGGGCAAAAGTACCTTGCTTAGCGTGGTGAGTGCTGCCAAACCTGAGATAGCGAATTATCCATTTACCACTTTGGTGCCAAATCTTGGTATGGTCAATTATCGCGGCCACAAAAGTTTTGTCATGGCGGATATCCCTGGGATTATTGAGGGTGCTGCCGAAGGTAAAGGTCTAGGTTACCGCTTTTTGCGTCACATCGAGCGCAATTCCTTGTTGCTTTTTATGGTCCCTGCAGATGCTGAGGATTATGTGAAGGAATACGAGATATTATTGAATGAATTGGTCAAATACAATCCTGAGCTTCAGGATAAAGACCGCATTCTTGCCATTACTAAAGCAGATATGTTGGACGATGATTTGACGGAAGAAATTCGTAGTCAATTACCTAAGGATGTCCCCCATATTTTCATCTCATCCGTAGCCGGCAAAAACATCATGCAGCTCAAGGATATGATTTGGGAGAAACTTAATGCCCCTGTGTAATGCAGTTGCCGTTGGAAATAGCCTCGTGGGATACCGAACTATTGCTGTACTTAAACCAGCTGTTTCCAACATCAACAGATTCTTTTTGGCTTGCTGTGACCAAAACCTGGACCTGGTCGCCTCTCTACGTAATACTCTTGGTGAATATCATCAGGTCGAGTAAAAATCATAGTGTTTGGATTTTTCGCATTGCATTGTTGGTTGCTGGAGTACTGTTTTGGGATCAAGGATCAGGTTGGTTTAAGGATTGGGTCGCACGACCTAGACCTTGCCAGCAGGTGGAGGGGTTGCGAGTTTTAGTGTACTGTTCGCCCTATGGATTTTTCTCGGCGCACGCTGCCAATTCTTTCGGTATCGCTTTTCTTACCAAGCGCTGGCTTCACTCTACCTGGTTTCCTGTGTTACTTTTAGTAGCGCTTTTGCAAAGTTTTTCTCGACTTCATTTGGGCGTTCATTATCCCCTTGATCTCTTTGCAGGTGCTATTTTTGGAATACTCGGTGCGCGCTTATTACGTCGTATCGATCAAAATTTTGAATGATGAGTGGTACAGCCCTTTTTAGTGTGTTTTTAGGTGGTGGAATCGGCGCAGCGCTGAGGTACGGAAGTAGTTATTGGTTTTCGAGCCTCGCAGCATTTCAAGGGCGCACGCATTGGGCCACATTTCTAGCGAACATCCTGGCGAGCGTTACTCTGGTTTTAGTGTACAAATACACAGAGGGACGCCCAACGCTAGCGCTGCTTTTGGCCACAGGGCTTTGTGGTGGTTGGTCAACGTTCAGTACGTTCAGTTTTGAGACCGCTCAACTTTTCCAGCAAGGCAGAGCTATTGAGGCATTAGCCTATGTTTTTGGGAGCACCTTGATCGGTGTAGGAGCTGTGTATTTGATTGCCGATCGACTGCTTTGGTCTGCGCCAGTTAGAAACGGATAAGGTTCAGGGTGCCCTGTTTTTGAATGGGTTTGTCATTCATGCCCTTAGCGAAAACAGACCATAAATAGACTCCTTGCTCCGCGTTTTTGCCATCAGGGTAGGTTCCGTCCCAACCAATTTTCGGGTCGACAGTCTCAAATATTTCCTCTCCCCAACGGTTGAATATTTTCAGTGAGAACTCCTTTATTCCGACTGCGGTAGCAAAGAAAATTGGGTTCTTATTGTCTTCATTAGGTGTGAAGGCGTTTGGGACAAATATGAGTGTTTCCGGATTGATACGAATCATTGCGGTCGAAGTATCTGGGCAGCCGAACGAGTTGATCACCACATGCTCCACCTCAAACCACCCGGTATCACTGTAGGAGTGATTGAACGAGGTTTGGTTGTAGTACAAGCTTCCGTCTCCCATAGCGGTAACAATAGCATCTGTAGGGTCTGAGGAAAGATCCGTAATCTCAATATTTGAGGTATAGATCGTCGTTGTCATTGGATCGGCCGTAAATGCACTGGTGGGAGAAGGGTAGACCGTAATGAAGTCTTCATAAAAGATGTCGATGGTATCTGTACATCCTTCGATAAAATAAATGGTCAGAGAAAGGTCATAAGTTCCTGGCTCGGTATAGGTGTAGATCGCGCTACTATCGTTGCTAAGCACGCCGTCCCCAAAATCCCAATTATAGATCACCTCTCCGTCCGTTATGGTACTGTCCCAGAATTCTACGGTAAACGGTGCACAACCGATCTGATTTTGAACCGTTACATCGGTCTCAGGTCTGCGGTAAATACGTACCGTGTCCGTAAAGGTGTCGGTACACCCTTGTTCCTCGATAGTTAACGTGATGATATGATCGCCCCAAGTAGAAAAAGTAATAGAGGGAGGGGTCCAACCATTAAATGTTGCTAGAGATGCATTTCCCCCAAAGTCCCAGGAAGCTGTGGCGTGGCCGCCGTTTGAGCTTTGGTTTTGAAAGGTGATCAGGTTTTCGTCGAAACAAACGGGCCCGCTAAATGAGAATTTTGGACGTACAGGGTTGTAGAGCTCATACACGACCTCTGCGGTATCGGTACATGGCCAACCTGGATTCAGAATAAGCTGGATGGTATAGGTTCCGGTATCGCTGTAGGTATAACTTGGGTTTCTTCCTGTGGAAGAGGCTCCGGGATTGTTAGGATCATTCCACAGCCACAGGTAATCGGTTCCGTTATATGAAGAGTCCGGTATTCGAATGGTAGTACCGTTACAGATCGTATTGGGCTGGAAAATCTGAGGGGTGGGATCAGCAATCACATTGCTTTGGCACGTGGTCACATTGAATTGATAGTCACGGCGTAAAGTAGAGAGTAGTACCCCATTACTGTCGTATTCTTCAGCGCAGACTGCGAATACATATTGCCCCGTTCCTATGGGAGTTCCGGAAAGAATTCCAGTGGAGCTGTTCACACTGATCTGCGGGTTGCTGGGCATAGGGTAGCCCGCAGAGTATGGAAATACAAAAGGGACTGAATTGTAGGGAGGTGCACTTGGTGGATTAGGTGCCGGTGAATTCTGAGATCCTCCGTGGAGCGGTTGGCAAAGGGAATAGAAAATGGAGTCTCCGTCGAGTTCGTTTACGGAGAAGTCCACATTCAAACTATCATCTTTACACATGACAATCGGTGGGTCCGATATAAAACGAGCGGAACTGTTACAGACTGAATCTTGCGGAGGAATAGTGATGTGGTAGGTGCTGCCCCAGCTTCCCGAATTCGCAACATTGTTAATGGTTTGATTTCGACAACAGCGCTGATATACAATGGTGTAACCGTGGGTGCTCGGTGCTAAGGTTACATTTGTAATGTAGGTGGCTTTCTCCGTACACACATTCGGAGGAGTTTGAAGACATGGATTCGAAATAACCGCTGGTATATTGATGATCGCTCCTCTATTCACGTTCACCGTGGTTACAGCAGTAGTTTGAGAGGCACCTCCATATACCGTGATCGGAGCTTGTTGGTCGAAAGGTGCTCCCGATGAATTACAGTCCCTATAAATGGTCAGGCGAATTTGGTAGATGTTTCCGTTAGAATTGGTTCCGACACATTGGTACGAGATTTCACCTCCAACCAAGTGTGCAGCCTGCCCGGAAAGTACAATGAATAACGCAGCAAGGGTAAAGAGGACCTTTTTCATATTCTATAAATGTACAGAAATAATCCGCCTCGAATCTGCAATTAGAGTGCCAAGCTTTTGAAAGGGAAAATAACCTTGTAACCGGCGTTTCTGAGCATTTTTTTAGAAGAGGCTAATCTTGTCACCAGCACGAAATCACCACCCCAGCCACCTAGGCTTTTCACTTGTCCATGAAAACCTGAAAACTGGACGTCGTTGATTTTTGAAATACCGAAATGTTCGCTGATCAAGGTCTCGTGCTCAATGATGACTTCCTCTAACTCGAGGACGGTTTTGGAGGCTAAGAAAGCATCGGTTAATTCGTTGAACCTATCAATTTGAGTATCTGAAAATGGTTTTTTTTCTACCATTTTCAAGCTTTCAGAAGTCCTTTGTTTCTTGCCGCTGTACACGAAACCAATATCGTGTTTGAACTCAAAATCGATAGTTGTAGGAGTGACAACGGGGTAGTCGTTCTCAAGCTGATAAATAATGGGTCCTTTGGCCGTTCCGCAAGCTAGGTCGTAGCCACTTCCGCCATGGGCTTTTCTAAAATCAGTTAAAGCGTCACTTCCTGTACACTGGGCTAATAATGATGATAATGTACTCGAAGAGCCCAAGCCCCAATCCGCCGGGAATTCTAAATTCGTTTCGAAAAGACCCGGTCTGTCGAGTAGTGCGGTTCGGTTTTGCATCACTAGTAGCTGTTTCACCAAACGACTTGCAATTTCATCATCCGAGGTGTTTAGAATGTTTAAGGCCAGGTCTAATTCTGCCCAAAACCATATTTCACCTTCATGTGTGCGCGATTCCCAACGAATACATCCGTCAACAGCATTCGGTTTATAGTTCAATTTCTGACCGTAGCGTGTAGGTACGGCAAGCCCCTTGGCACCTTGGGTTATGGCGTATTCAGAGGTAAGTAGTAATTTTCCGTTTGCTCGGTAATTCAGCATTGCTTAGTCTACTGCTCGACTTTTGGGGCAGGAATACCACGCAAATTACAGAAGTAATTGACAACTTCTCTATGATGCGGCACCTTATCCTTGAAATAGGCGGCAACTTTCTCTTTTTCTTCTAATGTTGCCTCAAGTTGTGTCAGAATATTCATCAAATGCATTTTCATGTGCCCTTTTTGAATTCCTGTGGTCACTAAAGCACGGAGTGCAGCAAAGTTTTGTGCTAAACCACTCACCGCAACGATGCCCATGAGTTCCTCTGACCCTGGATTATCGAGCATTTCCAGAGATTTTACTACAAGTGGATGCAGCTTTGTGAGGCCTCCAACAACACCTAGAGCTAATGGGATCTCTATCCAGAAAGTGAACATGCCGTCTTGTACTGTGCAATGGGTAAGACTTTTATAGCGTCCGGTGGCGCTAGCATGTGTATGACAAGCGGCCTCAACTGCACGGAAGTCATTACCTGTGGCGATGATCACTGCATCGATACCATTCATGATTCCTTTATTGTGGGTCGTTGCACGATACGGTTCTACATTCGCGATATCGATAGCACGCTTGAACTTGCGCGCGAAGTCTTCTCCTGATATGCCTTCGCTAGAAAGATCTTCGACAGGACATGAGACGGACGCACGTACGAGACAATTCGGAGTATAGTTGCTCAAAATACGCATGACCACCTCCAATTTATTGGCATCTAGTGAAGTGTGACGATCGGTGAATTCCTCCAATTGCTTGGCCATCTCCTCTAGGTTGGAGTTGATGAAATTGGCACCCATAGAATCGCAAGTCTCGAAGAGTACTTCAAGTTGGTAATAGTTAGCAAGCTCTGCCGTTTTGTCCACCAATCTTATAGAAGTTATACCGCCTCCTCGAGCATCCATGTTCGCTGTCAAGGGTGCAGTCCTCTCCATGAGTTCTTCCTTCAAATCGTTGAAGTCGGTAAGCAATGCCTGTGCATCACCTTCATACATGAAGTGTACGTGACCAATTTTTTGCGTATTGATAACTTCTGCTTTAAACCCACCTCTTTCTAGCCAAAATCCAGCACTTTTCGCAGCTGCAGCAACTACTGAACTCTCTTCAATGGCCATGGGAAGTGTATAAAATCTTCCATTGATCTTGAAGTTCGGAGCTACACCATAGGGCATATAATAATTGGTCATGGTGTTCTCGATAAACTCATCATGACGCTTTTGAAGTTCGGCATCTGCGTGCCAATAGGTGGTAAAGACCTCGTGAGCCGCTTCAGGATTGCTGAAATTGTTAGAGGTTAACCATTCTAGTTTTCCTTCTTTGCTAAGTTTTGAAAATCCTTTAATAGGCTCTTTCATGGCAGAATAATTTAAGTTGCAAAGGTAACGTCCTAGTCGTTAGATTGTTCTTTCGACTGCAAGTACTCTTCTATCTCGTTGTAGAGTAGGCCACTACCTCCTCCGAAATGCTCTATTAGAGTGGTGGGGGTCCCCATTAAATCGCGACGCCATTTTTCGATCAATTCTTGCGAGGCGCCCGGACCCACTAGGAAGACATCAGGTTTACTTTCGAGTGCCTTTAAGGTTTCTTCCTCGTTTACAGTCACCTGAACTGACCAATCCTTACCTCTCGAGAGCAGCCTTTTCATGATTCTAGGCATCTCCTGGTTAGAAGTAAAATAAATGAAGCGAATAGCCGTGTCGTAAATCATGAATTAGGCGTGCATAGGTACATCGATCAACAATATGCGACTATCAGCAGAGGTTGCTTCCAAACTCAAGAGTTCTGTTTCTGAAATACCCAAGGCATCGCGAGCACTCAAGTTCTCACCTGCAATGGAAAAGCTGCCTTCAAGTACAAAGGCATACACTCCATTTTTGGGACTTTTTACCGAATATGAAACGTTTTGATTTGCATCGAACGTACCCATGTGGAACCAGGCATTTTGATGTATCCATACCCCGGCGTCCGATGGATTTGGACTCAATACTTGGTGCAGTTCATTCTTGATTTGTAAATCTGGTAATGTTATTTGATCATAGCGAGGTTCTACATCGCGAGTTTTAGGGAAAATCCAAATTTGTAGGAATTTAACTTCTTCGCTTTCACTTGCATTGAACTCACTATGAAAGATCCCTGTTCCTGCACTCATCACTTGTATCTCTCCTTCCTTGATGATGGCTTTGTTGCCCATGCTGTCTTCATGTTGAAGGTTGCCTTTCAGTGGAATGGATATGATTTCCATATTGTCGTGCGGATGTTTGCCAAATCCTTTTCCAGCAGCAACTACATCGTCGTTCAATACACGAAGTAGCCCGAAGTTCATACGTTCAGGGTTGTAGTAATTAGCAAAGCTAAAGCTGTGGTGACTATGGAGCCATTCGTGGTTTGCGGCGCCACGAGTTTTTGAAGGGTGAACTATTATTTTCATTAGAATTAGCTTTGATTGATGTTATAACAACAACAAGCGATAAAAAAGGTTCGCGCTGTGGAAGAATTAGCGCTGCTTTTGTACTTCTAAGTCTATGGCTTTTTGAACTCTAGCAAGTTCTCTTGAGTATTTGCGAAGCTCTTCAAGGCGACGTTCCATTTCAGCAGCATTGATTTTACGATGATCTTCAGCAACCTTATTCAGGTGCTCGACCACATTTTTGGCCTCGAACTTCATTCGATTTAGAAGTTTGAATTCATCTTTTTTCAAGGGGTGCATGTGTGCTTCAGTTGAAATCTACACGACAAAAATCGACATTTCATTCCCTTGTTGGCACTCTGTGAGGAACCTAGTTACTAACAATACGCCTCCGTTTTGATTTTAAGTTGCTGATATAGAGATTGTTGTGTTTTAATGTCCGTAATACACCATTGTGTCGTACCTTATTTTCTTGTTCAACGCGGCAAAACTTAGTCTTGAAGCAAGACAAAACGGCCAGCCGTAAATACCCAATTTATAGAAATGAAAAATTACATGACCACACTGCTAATGGCAGTATCAATGGCGGCTTTTGGGCAGTCTTTTCCGCTAGACTTTGAGTCTACTACCGCTGGGATGCAAGGGTATGATGGAGCAACCTTTCAGATTGTATCCAACCCACTGTCTACAGGTAATTCAAGTGCATATGTAGCAGAAATTGTAAAAGTGAATGTATCCGACCTTTGGGCTGGAGGTAAGATTGTGGGAATGACTTCGCTAGATTTTTCTTCTGCTGCCACTAGTGTATTGAGTATGAAGGTATTCACTAATGAACCGGTAGGGACGGTTATAAAGGTGAAATTGGAAACGCCTTATAATTCAGAGGTAGATGCTGTTACTACGGTATCTGGCGCTTGGGAGACCCTTGAGTTCGACTTCGGAATTCCCGCGCCTTCAGGAAGTGCTGATCTTATCATTATGCCGCAACCTCATGTTCAGGGTGGTGGAAATACTTTTTATGTTGATGATATACAGCAGATTACAGGTAACATAGCGACACCTCGTTCGGATTTGCCGATCACTTTTGAGTCAGGAACCTTCACCGATCATTTTTTTAGCTTTGAAAGCGCTGTGTTTAAAAGTATGCCAAACCCGGATGTAAGTACGGCGAATCCAAGTGCGAATGTGGGAAGGGTCGTTCGTCATTTAGGTGCACCTTTTGGAGGTAGTAAAATCACCTTTACGACTAATATTGATTTTGACAACCATCCGGTACTGACCATGAAGGTTTGGACTTCAGCGCCCATAGGTACAAATATTACCTTGAAAGCTGAAAAACCATTTTGGGGTGAGGAGCGTACCGCACAAACGACCAAATCAGGAGAATGGGAGACCTTATCGTTTGATTTTTCAGGAGTTGTAGCGGATATGCCTACGCTTACCTTCTTGTTCGATTTTATCGCTGGAAGTACTAATGTAGGAGACGGAAGTTCTAGTTCTACGTTTTACTTTGATGACGTAAAGTACGCTACGGTACCATTATCTGCACCAGAAACGGAGCTGTCGACCTTTGAGGTGTATCCAAATCCAACATCAGATCAGTGGATGTTGAAGCATGCTGAAAATTCTGCTTTTAGGGTGGTTGTAATCGATGTACTCGGGAAGGAAATGGACCGACTCTACTCTGATGATTCTACTTTAAGGATAGATGCAACAAAGTATACAGCAGGTATTTACTTCGCTAAGGTCCAATCAGAGGGACGAGAGCAGGTGATTCGTTTGATCAAAAACTAGAACTTCTGCGGTAAGCCAGAAATAATGGTTACCACTTTGGTGCAAAAAGGCCGGGACATTTCGATGTTCCGGCCTTTTTATTAGAAAGACGTTAAGTGTGGTGAGATTTGAAGTATCCCAGTATTTTCGTACGTTGGGAAATAAAAAAAGCCCTGCAGTCACACTGAAGGGCTTTTAAGTGGTGGTGATGGACGGAATCGAACCGCCGACACATGGATTTTCAATCCATTGCTCTACCAACTGAGCTACATCACCTCCGTAAGAGGACGGCAAATATACACTACTGTTTGAATTATAAAAACACTTTGTTGGAATTTGTACGAAGTAAAATCACAACCTCTTCATTTTAAGAACAAAAGAATTCGATTACAATGCTGAAGTAGCTCATTAACCATTTTTGAGCAGCTCTTTAATCGTATTGATCTTTCCAACTATTACGTCATTCGCTAAATGAAGGTAATATTTGTATTGGTTATTGTTGATGGTATGTGTTTTTCCATCCAAAGCGATGAATTGCCAAAAAAGTTGATTGTTCTTCTGAAAATAAGGCTTAATACCTGTGCGCATGATGTGGTCAAGGTGATTTTCAACCAATTTGCGCTCTTCCAAGCTCAAGTGCTTCTTGAATATTTCTAAGATCTTATCTTGCATCCTTCAAAAGAGGTAATTCCTTGGAGGTTAGTGGAGTTATATAATCAACCATTTGACAGTCGTGAGCGCGAGTAAACATATATTAATCTTTGACGCAGGGAATACATCCATCAAGTTGGGTCTATATAAAGATGCGAAAATCTATTCGAATTGCCAATTTGGATGGTATGAATTGGACGAAATGAATAGTTATGTGCAAGAGCAGCAGCAACACAATTCTATTGATTCTTTCATAGGTATTTGCAGTGGTGATATCTCTGCACTGCCAACAGTAATGCAAGAGGCATGTATGAATTGGAACCAATTCGAACTACCCATTGCTACTTCGTATTCGAGTCCACATACTCTTGGTCAAGATCGGTTAGCGATGTCAGCAAGTGCTTACCTAGAACATAGTGAAGACCTATTGGTCGTAACCATGGGTACTTGTATAACTTATAATATTGTTAAAAATGCCAGTTTCTTGGGTGGTGCGATTTCTCCTGGTTGGCAGATGCGTTACCTCGCTTTGCATGAATTTACAGCAGGGCTGCCGTTAACCGAATATAGCCCTCAGACGAAGCTACTTGGGGATAATACAGATGCTAGCTTGCGTGCTGGCGTAGATATTGCTATAGAAGCTGAGGTATCGGGAATGATCGAACGTTATTGCCATCAGTATGATATTAAATGTGTTGTGCTTTGTGGAGGAGATGCAAATCGTTTGTCTAAGCCCTTAAAAAAATACATATTTGCACCCGCTAATTATGAATTACACGCGCTTAAGCGAATACATGAATATTTCGAAAAAACAGGCCAGCTATAAATTGTCCCTTACATCGCTTCTTCTTGGAGCGTATCTATTGTTGGCAGTTCAAACTTTTGCGCAGACAAATTCTGTTAGTCCACTGAGTATCGCCGGTTTGGGTGAAACATCTTTTGGTGTAACTCCTACATTTTTGGGATTAGGGGGAACGGGTATCGCGTATGCAGATAGGTACACGATTAACATGCTAAATCCGGCGGGTTATACCAACATGTACTACACTACGCTTGAAATGAGTGGTGCGCATCGATCTTTCCAACATGTGATCAGCGCCGATAATGTAGACCAAAGTAATTTCAACTCTTATTTTGATTACTTCGGCTTCGGCTTCAAGTTCAACGACTGGGCGGCAGGCGCGTTCTCACTTTCCCCTTTTGCTGCGAAGGGATACAGTATTAGCGTTGCAGATAGCTCGGAGGATTTCGGGGTATATGAATACCGAAGTATCGGTTCAGGCGGTTATGACCAATTCAAACTAGGTCTTGCCGTGGAACCTGTGAAATGGTTCTCTATAGGTGCAAACATGCAATACGTATTTGGAGAAGTTACACAGAGCAACAAAACGATTATCGCAGACAATTCATTTTTATCAGTGAGCAAGACGAATAAAAACGGTATCAGCGATTTTAGTTTTGATTTTGGCGCGCAACTCAAAGGCGATATAGGTCAATACAAAGTAAACCTAGGAGCTGTATATGCGAGCGGTGGCGCTATGAATGCTCGTCAGATTTCTACGCAATATTCCTTTATCAATAGTGGTATCGTTGAAACGCCTGTAGATACGCTGTTTTACAACCTCGCGGAGAATGGAACAATGACCTTGCCTTCTTCATATGGCGTGGGGATGAGTTTCTCGAAAACCGTTGAGAATTCTCCGATCAATGCGTGGGACTTTGTAGCCGACTACCGCATGACCAATTTTAGCGAGTATCGTGATTTTGTGCCAGAGAATGGCACGCCATCGGCAGCGACTATGACCAACTCACAGCGCATAAGTGCCGGGTTTGTATTTGTACCGGCATATACGTTCAAAGGGTTGCGAAGAACCTCGAACTATCTAGCTATAGCGAGATATAGGCTCGGTGCATTCACGGAGACGGGACAGTATTCTTGGGACACAGATCCATACACTTCTAGAGAGGTAAGTATGGGCATGAGCTTCCCAATTGTTTATAGATCTTTAGCTCCTGGTGAACAAAAGGCAAGCTTTTTGAATATATCTATAGGAAGGGGACAGCGCTGGGATGGTCTTAGCACCTCTTTGAAGGAAGATTATTGGAACTTTAATTTAGGTATCACCCTGAATGACAAGTGGTTCCAGCAATTTAAATACAGATAAAAACAACGATGATTATGAAGCGAATATTATTCGTTCTTGGAGCAGTCCTAATGACTGTTGGTGTGAATGCTCAAAGTAAATGGGGTGAAACTGCTGCAGATTCTGTAACCTGTTACGAGAGCTACAATATTTTCGGATCGTACTACCAAAGCAAAAACTACCTCGACGCTTTTGATTCTTGGGTTAAGGTTTATGAAATATGCCCTGGGGCTAAAAAAGCTACATACATCTACGGCCCGAAAATAGTAGAAACCAAAATTGAAGCTACCGAGGATGCAGCTCAAAAGCAGGAGTACGTGGATTTGCTCGTGGAACTTTATGACAATCGTTTAAAGTATTTCCCTGGTAAAGAAGGTTATGTGCTTTCTGAAAAGGCTTCTAAGTACATCAAATACAATAAAGACAGTGTTGAACGCGCTGCTGAATTATTCGAGCAAGCTTATGCTGTGGCTGGAAATGATATGAATGCAAGCCAGCTCAACGCATATTTCTTGACCAATATTCGTCTGTTCAACATTACTAAAGATGTGGATGAATTGTTCTTGGTCTACAACCGCGCAATTGAGGCTTTGGAGTACAACTCTACTGAGGGTAGTAACCAGATCAGCATGCTGAGTGCAAAAGCAGATAGCGTAGAACTTAGCTCTAAAGAGCAAAAAATGTTATCAAGAAGTAAGAAGTCAGTTGCGAACTTCGATAAGGTGCAAAGCAATATTGAAAAGGCCTTGAGCCCACTATTGACTTGTGAGAAGCTAGCGGTGATTTACAACGAAGAAAAATTCGAAGAGCACAAGGACGATACCGATTGGTTGAAGCGTGCTGCGAAGATGTTGCAGAAAGAGCGCGAAGGCGAAGATGGTGAGATGACCAGTTGTACGGACAACCCGGTATTCTTATTGATTGCTGAGCGTCTGTACGAATTGGAGCCGAGTGCTGGTGCTGCGCGTTCTATGGCCAAGCTTGGTGTTCGCAAGAACGATTGGGCCATGGCTAAGAGATACTACAAGGAAGCTATTGAGCAGGAAGAAGATTTGCGTAAGACGTCCGATGACTACATGGGCTTAGCATACGTGAACAACAAGATGGGTGCTTTGAGCGCAGCGAAAAGCAACTGTCTAAAGGCAGGTCAGCTGCGCAAAGAGTGGGGTAATCCTTATTTGTATTTGGCAACGATTTATGCAGATGCAGCTGGAACTTGTGGTTCAAATGCGGTAGAGAAAAATGCGGTGTACTGGGCAGCGATCAACAAGCTGAACTATGCACGTAGCATCGATCCAAGTATCGCAAGTAAGGCTCAAAAGTTAATCAATGCCTACAGTGCTGCAGTACCGGATAAAGGTGTTGCCTTCCAGTTAGGTTTCAAAGAAGGAGATAAAATTGATATCGGTTGTTGGATCAACGAAACTGTTTCGGTTAAGTTCTACTAAAAGAATACCGCAGCAGCGATAGCTACAAATCTAAATTCCCTGGGTACAGATGTGCCCGGGGATTTTTTTAGTCTTACTTTTAGGTCTGTGAAACAACAACCAAATAAACGGATTCACTCCATTTGCGTCTCAGGCTGCGCCTCGTTGTTTGGAGCGGCTTTGCTTTTTGTTTTTTTGAGCTCTTGCTCCAATGAGGAATCGGTTGTTTCACAAGTCAACGCACCCTTGAAGGAATATCCGTTAAATGAACAGTTCGGAGCGCGTATCACCTATAGCGACAGTGGACTTCAAGTCTTAGAAATTCAAAGTGGTATTGTTCAAGATTTTGGCCATTTAGATCCGTCTTATGTTTTTTTTGGAGACGTTCTTCGGGTGAAGTTTTACAACGGTGAGCAGTTGAGTTCTACAGTTCTTACCGCTGATACTGCTCGACAATTAAAGAAAGATGATCTTTGGGCCATAGGAGGAAATGTTAGTGTAACCAACGGTAAAGGGGAGCGCATGCAAACCGAACTCTTATACTGGGACAAAGCTGCGGAACGACTCTACAGCGATGCGTCTGTTCAAATCATAACAGATGGCCAATTAATCATGGGACAAGGCTTCGAGGCCGACCAAGAGTTTAACACATACCGCCTTTTCAAAGTGAAGGGCGAAATAACAATTGACGATGAATAGAGCGATGCGATTTATTGAAATATTGTGGCTAGGGGTAGCTGCGGTAAGTGCTGTAGAAATTTATGCAGCATGGGGCAATACATCACGTACTTTACAATTTTCACTGTTCTTTGGGGCAGCTGTGTTTATGTACTTTCTGCGCAGGCGTTCACGTCTTCGCCAATCCAAATAATAAGCTTCTCGCCTGTGTCACTTCTCGTATTGATCACCTTAGCTGTTTTATCTTCTGCCTTGTTTTCAGGGCTGGAGATGGCTTATTTGAGCATTAATAAATTGCACGTCGAGTTAGAGCGTCAAAAAGGTGGAGTTGGATACAAAGTCTTAGGGTATTTAGTAGATCGTCCTGCAGCTTTCATTGCTGCAATCCTTGTAGGTAATAACGTGGCGTTGGTCCTTTATGGAAACTACATGCACAAAATATTAGTGCCGGTATTTGCCGGATGGTCGGCATGGGAGTATGTAGTGTTGTTGCTCGAAACGAGTATTTCAACGGTGATTATTCTCGTATTTGCCGAGTTCTTACCCAAGACGCTTTTTCGTCAAAACGCGGAAGGGGTAATGCATTGGCTGAGTGTTCCTGCATTCTTATTGTTCTGGATCCTGCGCTTGCCGAGTGCGTTGATGTTAGGCTTGAGCCAATTCGTTTTACGCTACGTCTTTCGTTTAGAATTGGAAGAGGAACGCACTGTATTAGGGCGCGTCGAACTTGATCATTTTGTTCGTGAACGTGTATCTAATCAAAATGAAGCGAACGAGAATGTGGACCCAGAGCTCGAGATTTTCAAAAACGCTTTGGGCTTTCCAGAGACGAAGGCTCGTGAGTTTATGATTCCGCGAACGGAAATAGAGGCGGTTGAGGTGAATGAAGCGCCGGAATCGGTAAGAACTTTGTTCATAGAGAATGGATTCTCTAAACTTTTAGTTTTTGAAGAGAACATCGATAAAATCATCGGATATGTGCATGCTTTTGAGCTGTTTAAAAAGCCTGAAAGTTTGCAGCGCGTACTTCGACCTGTGAGTTTCATACCGGAGAGCATGCGAGCGGATGAAATTCTCAATCTATTTACCAAGGAAAAGCGCAACATTGCAGTGGTACTTGACGAACACGGAGGTACTAGTGGAATGATAACACTCGAGGATGTTATCGAAGAAATCTTCGGGGAAATTGAGGATGAACACGATTCTGAAGCACTTCTAGAGCGAAAGGTTAAGGAAGGTGAATGGCTTTTCTCAGCCCGTCTAGAGGTTAGCGATATCAACGAAAAATGGGGGCTCGTACTCCCTGAAAGTGAAAATTACAACACCTTAGGAGGCTACATTTTAGACCTCTATCAAAGCCTTCCAGAGAAGGGGACCATCGTGCGCAGCGACGATTATTTGTTCGTAGTTCAGAAAACTCGATCAAATAGACTCGAAGAGGTGCTCGTAAAGGCCAATTAATTGGTCCAAAATCTTATATTCGCAAACTCATTACTTTAATTGCAGTAACATGGCAACAATCGAACGCATTAGACAGCGCTCAGGACTTTTGATCGTCGTAGTATTTGTAGCACTATTGGCTTTCTTGTTAGGAGATTTATTCCGCTCAGGTGGATCTAAGTTTTTTGGTGATCCCAACGTGATCGGAACCGTAAACGGAAGAGAGGTTTCTCGTCTTGAACTCAGCCAGGGTATGGAGGAGTTGAGAACTGGAAATCCACAGCAGTATGGCAACGCAAGTAGCCTGCAGCTTTCAAATTTTGTTTGGAATACGATCGTGACGGATGAGGTCTTGTCTGCGGAACTTGATGCAGCTAATATGAATGTTAGCGAGCAAGAGATCTACTTTGATATCATCAACAACCCAAACATTCGTCAGAACTTTACCGGAGCAAACGGACAGTTCGATGATAACATGTTCAAAAGCTACATCGCTCAGATCCGCGATAACAGAGATGTTACGGAGCAAAGCGCTGAAATGTGGTCTCAGTGGATCGCGTTTGAGAACGCAGTCAGTGGACAGAGTAAAAATTTCAAATTCACAAATGCTATAGAGAAAGGTATTTTCATGCCTTCAGCGTTGGTTGAGGTTGAATTGAACCGTGCGAATGCACAGCACCCTGCGCAGTACGTGTACGTGCCTTACATCGATGTGAACGAAGATGAAATCGAGGTAAGTGAAAGCGATTCGAAGTCGTACTACAACAAGAACAAAGATTTGTTTGAGCAAGATGCGGTTCGCAACATTGAATTCATCAACTTCCCATTACAGCCATCAGTTGCTGATCGTGAAGCGGTGCGTGCTGAATTGGCAACACTCGCTTTAGAGTGGTTCAGCGTTGCAGACGATTCTGTTTTCGTTAACCTTCACAGTGATGTTCGTTTCGTTTCTCAATACTTTACAGAAGTAGAGTTGGTAGGAACCGGCTTAGATACGCTTGTTTCAGGGCAAGACGTAGGTTACCAAAAGGGTCCATTAGACTTGGGTAATGCTTTCTCAGTGGTGAAATTAGTAGATAAGAAAATGTTGGCGGATAGCGTAAAAGCACGTCACATTTTGATTCCTTTCGCGGGTGCTACTCGTGTAGATCCATCGGTTACTCGTACGCCTCAGGACGCTAAGGCTTTAGCAGATAGCTTACTTGCTGTGCTAAAGACGAATCCTAGCGCTTTTGACCAATTGTCACAGGAATTCTCAGGCGATGTAGTTGCTAAAGAGAAAGGTGGAGATCTTGGTTACTTCAAGCGTGGTATGATGGCTCGTCCATTTGAAAACTTCAGCTTCTTTGGAAAAGAAGGTGATCTAGGCGTAGTGCCTACTCAATTCGGTTTCCACGTTATTGAAATCACGGATCAGAAAGGATCTAATGAAGCATACAAAGTAGGACAAATCGTTCGCGAAATTCTTCCTTCGGACGAGACCATTCAAGGTTTATACAGCCAAGCATCATCTTATGCTGCAGCAGCACAAAGTTCGGAAGATTACCGTGCTCTAGCTAGTGAGCAAGGATTGGCTCTACGTCCTGCACGTAACTTGGGTCGTTTGGATGAGACCGTTCCTGGTCTTGGAGTAGCTCGTAGAGTTGTTCGTTGGGCTTGGGATGAAGAGCGTTCAGAAGGCAACATCGGTTTGTTGGAAAACGACGGCAAGGGATATGTTGTAGTTGTGCTAACGGACATACTAGAGGAAGGTACTACGCCGTTTGAACTTGTTCAGGATCAGTGTATGCAAGCAGCGAAGAAAGCAGCGAAGCAGTCAAAAGTTGAGGCGATGGTTTCTTCAGCACTAGAAAGCTCTACTAGCATTGCTGAGATTGCAGCAGCTTTGGGTAAAGAGGTACGTACGCTAAACTTTAGATTGAACAGCCAGAATATCGCAGGTGTCGGTAACGAACCAGAGGTGGTAGGTGCTATTTGTGGTTTAGAGCCTGGTGAACTTAGCGAAGTTATTTTAGGTGAGAACGGAGCGTTTGTGGCCATTACGCAAGCGGTTCAACCGGCTACACCAGTAGATTACAAAAACCAAGCAAATAACACGCAGCGCAGTCTAAGAAACTTGGTAAGTGTTCAAGCTTACAAGGCACTAGAGGACAAAGCTGTTGTTGAGGATATGCGTTACAAGATGTTCTAAGGAGCACATTGTGTAACTCCTAAGGCGTAGCCTTGATCATATATAAAAGCCCCCTCGCAATCGCGAGGGGGCTTTTTTGTTGTTGTAGATCTTGCACTTTACTAGTGCCTAAAGTATCTAGCCAGGACTTCGATACTTTATGGGAGGCTGCCACGGGGTAGGTGCTACCCATTATGTAGTTGAACGCCTAGATTCTGGCGATTAGAATAGTATCTAGAGTCTATTCCAGCGTTCGGCGTCGAGCTTTACAAAAATGAACAAGAGCAAGGTGAAACCCCAAAGAGAGGATCCTCCATAGCTAAAGAAAGGCAAAGGAATCCCAATCGTAGGTACCAATCCAATAGTCATTCCAATGTTGATTAACCAGTGCGTGAATAAGATACTGGCAACACCATAGCCGTATACTCGAGAAAAGGTGTCTTTTTGACGTTCTGCAAGCCAAAACAATCGGCCAATAAGCAAGGAGAAAGCAATCATCAAGAGCGTGGTTCCTAAGAATCCCCACTCTTCACCTATGGTACAAAAGATGTAGTCGGTGCTTTGCTCTGGGACGAAATTTAGTTTTGTTTGAGTACCATTGAGGTATCCTTTTCCCGTCCATCCACCTGATCCTATAGCGATCAAGCTTTGTAATGTATTGTAACCGGCCCCAGTGGGGTCGTCCTCGAGGCCTAGCAACACTTTGATACGAATCTGTTGGTGTGGTGCCAGAACATTGTCCATTACGCGGCCTACAGCGAAAACAATACCTGAGGAAACGAGTAGGGCGGTTGCGTTTCCGAGTAGAAATTTAGTTTTTTTAGGAAGCAGTAAGAAGGCAAGCAAGGACAATGCACCTAGAATGATCAATGCTGTTTTAAGTTCAAGAATGAGACCAGCAATGGCTAAAATGACCATGATCAATGCGGTGCCTATGTAGTAGCCAGGCATACCTTCTCGGTAAAGTACCAGAATAAGACTGAGGTAAACCAGTGTAGACCCTAAATCGGGTTGGATTCCGATAAGCAGACCGGGAGTGAGGATGATGCCTAGAGCTATGATTCGATCGCTCCATTTTTTAAAGCTCTTGCGTGGCAATGAGGCATAGTAGGCAAGCATCAACGTAGTCGCAAATTTGCCGATTTCAGAAGGTTGGAGACTGAAACCTCCAAGGCCAAACCAGCTTCGAGCACCACCTATTTTTTTTCCAATGAAAAGTACCAGGACGAGCAGAACCACACTCAAGGCGTACCATAGTGGGGCGAAATTGGTCCAAAGTTTATGGTTAGAGAGGAAAACTGCAGCGATAATGAGAATGCTACCTAGAATCCATAGTCCTTGTTTGCCATACTCTTGGCTAATATCAAGCAGGCTACTCGAGTTTTCGTCGTATACAGCTGCGTAAATAGACAACCAGCCCCAAAGCACGAGGAATGCATATATGCCGACTGTGAGCCAATCAACCTTGAGCCTGTTTCTATTTATTCTACCGTAGGCCATATCCTAGAAGTTTGCTTGATAAGTAGAGTCTTCACCGTAAATAGCGAGGTGTTGCAAGCGGTACTCTTCGTGCAGGCCGCCTTCAATCATTCGCTGTTCCATATTTGGGCGCGTTATGGTATCGGTCAAATAATATTCAGTCATCAAACTGGCAATAGGAGCTGCCCACCGAGAGCCCCAATACCCATTTTCAATAACCACGGCAATGGCGATTTCTGGATTTTCCTTAGGGGCGAAACTGACGAAAATACTATGGTCTTGGCCGTGTGGATTTTCCGCCGTTCCGGTTTTACCACATTGACTGATGTGCTCTAGTCGCGCTCCACGGGCCGTACCGGACTCAAAAACTTCGTGCATCCCATCAATCACTACCCCGAAATGTTTGGAGTCTATAGTAGTGTATTTCGGTACGATAAAATTAGAGTCAACGGGCATCCCTTTGATTTCTTTGACGATGTGTGGTGTATAGTAGTACCCTCGGTTCGCGATTGCCGCTGTCATGTTTGCCAGCTGTATGGGAGTGGCTACTAATTCTCCTTGGCCAATTCCATTTGAAACTGACGTAGCTCCTTTCCATCCACTGTATCCTAAGAAACGATCATAGTAGCTCGCATCGGGAATATTCCCTTTTCTTCCCGTAGGCAAGTCATTGCCTAAAAACTTGCCGAGTCCAAAGCTCTTCACGTGTTCACTCCAACGGTCAAGACCCTCGTGGGCGTTTCCGGATTTATCTATGGTTTTCTGATACACGCTGCAGAAATAGTTGTTGCAACTTTCGGATATAGCTTTCTTTAAACGCATCGGTCCTCCTTTACAGTGACAGGCAACATGAAGAGATCCAAAGTGGAAGCCATGTCTACACGTCATAACCGTGTTTGGGGTGATCACACCTTCTTGCAATCCGATGAGCGCGTTCACCAATTTAAAAGGCGATCCCGGTGGATACTCAGCGAGTATCCCTCGGTCAAAGAGGGGTTTGTTGATACTGTCGTAATACATCTCTGTGTAATTCCGACTACGTACGCGACCCACCAGGGTATTCGGGTCATAATGTGGGGCGGAAACCATAGCGAGGATCTCACCTGTGCTTGGTTCTATAGCTACAATTGAACCTCGTTTTCCACTCATCAAAAGCTCACCATACAGTTGTAAATGGATATCGATACTGCTGGTCATGTCTTGACCGGGTACTGGTAACTCATCGTATTCGCCCTCTTTCCACGGACCCAATTTTCGATTTCGGTGATCTACGGTATAGTAGCGCTTACCATGTTTGCCTTTCAAGATGGATTCGTAACTTTTATCAATGCCGCTTTTCCCTACGAGATCGCCCTGACTGTATTCAGGGTGACTTCGGATAAAATCGGTATTCACTTCACCAATAAATCCTACGACATTCGCCGCTCCTTTAAATGGATAATTGCGAAGTATTCTTTTTTGAGGATGAAACCCCGGGTATTTCGCAAGTTCGGTATTGATTTTCGCGTAGAATTCTTTCGGGAGCATCTTCATAAACATGCTACTTCGGTAATAGCTGTATTTTCTTGCTTTCACCAATTTGCTACGAATATCCTCCACAGAAATTTCCAACAGTTCACTTAGGGCGATAGTATCGAGGTCCTTAACCAAATAAGGGCTGACCATGAGATCATACGTTGGGCTATTGCCTATGATCAGTTCCCCGTTTCTGTCGTAGACATAGCCGCGTGGAGCGTAGAGTTTTTCTGTAGCGGTAGCATTGCGTTCTGCCTTTCCTGCGTAGTCCTCATTTAAGATTTGTACGTAAAACAGTCGCACGCACAACAGGAGTGTTGTAGCTATAAGAGCAATATAGAAGATTGAATTACGCTGCATACCGTCTAGAGAAAAGCAAATGACCGATGACTAGAAGTAGGGTAGTGGTTAGCGTGGACCAAACGATGCGTAATGCGAGCCCGGACACATGATCGAAACCGTAGTTTTCTAACGTAAATAGAATGGCGTGATGCAGGAGTACTAAGAGGAGCGTCTGTGATAAGAAATTGGTCAAGGGTAAGTGGATGAGACCTTCATCAGATTTTCCGTCTTTAAAGCCGTACAGTACATTTTCAATATACGGTTTGAACCATACCATCACCAACGTCGCAATAGTATGTGCGCCGCCGCTACTTTCTAGACTGTCCATGATGCTGCCTAAAACGAATGCGTAAAGCAGGTATTTGGCTTTAGAGGTGTTGAACGGCAAAACCAAAATTCCCCACATGTAGATATAGGGATTGCCATAGCTCGTTAAAGGCAAATCTTGCAGAAACATGAATTGCAACAGGTAAGCCGCGGCTACGACAAGAATGTTCTTTAGTTCATTCATTCGGCTGCAGTAAATAAAGAATCCACCGCCTTTTGCTCGTAAAAGCGACAGGCGTATACCCAATTCAAATCTTCAAAACGTGTGCTGAGGTCGACAGTCGCGGTCCAGGTCAAATCCTCTTTGTTTTGACGAACTTTTTGTACCGTACCAACCAAGGCAGGAGGAGCGATGATAGCTCTTGTGTAGCTAAAAACGCTATCGCCGACTTCTGGTTTGTTTTCGCGCTGAATGTCTTTTAATATTGCTTCCCCTGCGGCTCCTTGCCAAGACAATTCGCCAAGACCCTTGCCTGGAATTCGTGCACCGATACTCCCTTTAGTGTGCAACAGTGGCGTGACATAGGCAAAGGAGTTGCTCACCTCTGAAACGATGCCCACCCAGCCAGAGGCTGAAATGATGCCTGAGCCTTGTTGTATTCCGTCTTTGCGACCACCCGAAATCAACAAATAATTATTGCGCTTTCTGGTAGAGAATTCTACAACTTTCACAGGGATGTAGGTGTATCCATCGACTTGGGCAAAGTCAGGACTCGGATTGAGGTATTGACCTGCTCGTAAGGCAGCATTTTCACGAGCCAATTCAGCGTTAATATCATCCAGCTTCCAATACCTCTTCCAGCCCGAAGTCAGCTGTAGAAATTCACCGGAGATTCCGTTACCAGCAGCATTCAAGAGGTGTGACGCAGCAGGGTTCTTGTGATTATGACGGATCATAGCAACAGCTAGAAGCGCCAAGAACAACAAGAGGGTACGATACTTTGAGAGAAAAAGTATCAATTGCTGCATAGCGACTTATTTAGCTTTCAAGAATAGTCTTGAAGTGTTCGATGTTCTTAAGAACGATGCCTGTACCACGAACTACCGCACGAAGAGGATCTTCTGCAACATACACTGGAAGATCTGTTTTCGCAGAAATTCGCTTGTCTAAACCGCGAAGCATAGAACCACCACCGGCGAGGTAAATCCCCGAGTTGTAAATATCTGCTGCTAATTCAGGCGGCGTGTTGCTCAATGCTTCCATAACAGCGTCTTCCACGCGAGTGATGCTCTTCTCCAATGCACGAGCTACCTCGCTATAGGTCACTTGTACCTGTTTTGGTTTACCAGTGAGTAGATCACGTCCTTGAACAGAAAATGGTTCTGGTTCGTCGTCGAGCTCTTCTAGCGCAGCACCAACAGCAATTTTTATGTTTTCTGCCGTGCGTTCTCCAACAAACAAATTGTGTTGAGCACGCATGTACATCGCGATGTCATTCGTGAATACATCACCGGCTACTTTAATACTCTTATCACAAACGATACCACCCATCGCGAGTACTGCAATTTCCGTAGTACCGCCACCGATATCGATGATCATATTTCCTTTCGGCTCGAGTACATTCACTCCGATACCCACGGCTGCTGCCATAGGTTCATGAATGAGGTATACTTCTTTAGCGTTGGCATGTTCAGCGCTGTCCTTTACCGCGCGTTTTTCTACTTCGGTAATCCCGGAAGGGATACAAATAACCATGCGCAGACTAGGAGGGAACAAGCGTTTTTGAAACGCAGGAATACTCTTGATGAGTTCGCGAATCATGTGCTCCGACGCTTCGAAATCTGCGATAACGCCATCCTTTAGAGGGCGCACCGTTTTTATGTTTTCGTGCGTTTTACCGTGCATTTGACGCGCCTCTTTTCCCACGGCAATCACCTGCCCTGTGCGTCTGTCTTTTGCGACTATCGATGGTGAATCTACCACCACCTTGTCTTGATATGTGATTAGCGTATTGGCCGTACCGAGGTCAATAGCTATATCTTCTGTCATGAAACTAAACCAACCCATGCCGTCAAGGTACTAAAAATTAGTGTTTAAAGTGACGAATACCTGTAGTAACCATCGTCATTTTATTTGCATCACAATACGCGATGCTCTCCTTGTCGCGAATCGAGCCTCCAGGCTGGATTACACATGTGATTCCTGCTTTATCTGCAATTTCAACACAGTCCGGGAACGGGAAGAATGCATCCGAAGCCATAGCCGCGCCAGCAAGATCGAATTCAAACCTGCGCGCTTTGTCAATAGCCTGGTTCAATGCGTCCACACGAGAAGTTTGTCCTGTTCCTGATCCGAGCAGCTGTCCGCCTTTTGCAAGGACGATGGTGTTGCTCTTTGTGTGTTTACAAATTTTGGCTGCGAAAATCATGTCTTGAACTTGTTCTTCGCTAGGTGCAATTGCAGTTACCGTAGTCATATCATCCGCAGTTTCTGTTTTTGCATCTTTTGCTTGCACGAGGGTTCCGTTGAGAACTGTGCGAACGTTGTACGCTGGTACCTCGTAATCCTTAAGGAGAAGCAATACACGGTTTTTCTTGGTCTTTAAAATCTCAAGTGCATCTTCATCGTAAGAAGGAGCAATTAACACTTCAAAGAATAAATCATTCATTTTCTCAGCTGTGGCCTTATCCACTGGACGATTCGCCGCTATCACTCCGCCGAATGCACTGACTGGATCTCCCGCCAAGGCGTCCTCCCAGGCTTGAACCAAAGTGGGTCTTGTAGCCAGTCCACAAGCGTTATTGTGTTTGATGATTGCGATCGTCGTTTCTTCGAATTCACGGATTAAATTCACGGTGGCATCGATGTCCAGAAGGTTGTTGTAGCTCAACGCTTTTCCATGGATTTGCTTTAGTGCGTCGTCGAGATTTCCGAAAAATGCAGCCTCTTGGTGAGGGTTCTCTCCGTAGCGGAGGCTCTGCTTTTTGCGGTTTGAGAGTTTCAAGTCTAATTGGTCACCGGCGAAATAACGATAGATAGCGGTGTCGTAATTACTGCTCTCATCGAAAGCTTCAAGTGCATATCTACGTCTTACCTCTAAATTCGCGCCTTCCTCACTACCTAGCACTTCTAGCGCATCTGAGTACTGATTCATATTAGAAATGATCCAGCAGTCTTTGAAGTTTTTCGCAGCTGCACGGATCAGGCTGATTCCACCGATGTCAATTTTTTCAATAATGTCTTGCTCAGGTGCTCCTGAAGCTACTGTGGCCTCAAATGGATATAGGTCAACGATAACGAGATCGAAATATGGAATTTCAAACTCACTCATTTGTGACTGGTCGCTTTCATTCTCACGACGTGCAAGAATTCCACCGAACACTTTAGGGTGCAAAGTTTTAACGCGACCACCTAGAATCGAAGGATAAGAAGTAAGGTCTTCCACGCGTTCAACATCGATCCCGCGTTCTTCAATAAACGCCTGTGTTCCTCCGGTAGAGTAAATAGTAGTGCCCATTTTGTGTAGAGCGTCAACGATAGGTCCTAAACCGTCCTTGTGAAATACGGAAATGAGTGCGTTTTGAATGCGCATGGAATGATAGTTTTTGATGAACGTATAGATAAGTTGCAAAAGTAGTTATTTCAATACCGATTAAATGTAATTATTCACCTAATTTTGGTAGAAACCTCCTGCCTTGTGATAGTTATTTTCCGACTCATGAAAGAAAGCATCGTCTTTGCGATTATCTCGCTGACGGTGAACAAGTTGCGTACTCTTTTGTCGTTGCTTGGAATTACGATTGGGATTTTTGCGATCATCTTGGTGTACAGCATTGTAGACTCTCTAGAGAAGAACATTAGAGACAGTGTGAGCCAGTTGGGAGATAACGTGGTTTATGTCCAAAAATGGCCCTGGGGTGGAGGCGGAGAATACGCTTGGTGGAAGTATCTAAACAGACCGGTTCCACTCTCGAAAGAAGCGGATTTACTTCGAAAAAGGAGCCAATTTGCTCAGAACATTGCCTTCGGCAGTTCCGTAGGTCGTGCCGCAGTGAAACGCAATGGTAATGAGGCGCAAGGTATTGAGGTTCTTGGGGTGACCTATGAATACAATCAGATTTGGGATTTCGAATTGGCCGAAGGGCGCTATTTCACAGAAACAGAAATGGGCGGTGGTAAGCCGTTTTGTATCATCGGATCCAATATCGCAGAGGGGCTTTTTGCGCCTGATGAAAGTCCTTTAGGTCAGAAAATTACCATTCGTGGACAGCGGCTTGTGGTCATAGGAGTGTTTGAAAAAGTTGGTGAGAGTTTGGTGGGGCAGAGCTATGACAAGCAAGTGGTCGTGCCGTTCAAATTCGTTCGAACAGTGGTGAATACAGATCGCAACGATGGAAACCTGATTATGGTGAGTGCGAAGCCCGGTGTTGATTTGAGACAATTAAAAGATGAACTCACAGGAATCATGCGCTCTATTCGCCGATTGAGACCAGGTGCCGATGATGATTTTGCGCTGAATGATCCTTCTTTGATTTCGAACCAACTCGATAGTTTGTTTGGCGTGCTTGGATTAGTAGGAACGGTGATCGGCGGGTTCTCCATTCTGGTGGGCGGCTTCGGGATTGCCAATATCATGTTCGTGAGTGTGCGGGAACGCACCAATGAGATTGGTATACAAAAAGCCTTGGGTGCGAAAAACTTCGTAGTCCTAGTCCAATTTCTAACCGAAAGTATCGTACTCTGCTTGGTTGGTGGAGCCGCTGGTCTAGTGTTGGTCTGGGGTGGCGCCTTTGCTGCAGCTAAAATTTTTGACTTTGACATTTTCTTGTCTACCCGGAACGTGATTGTAGGACTCGGTTTGAGTGCTACCATAGGTCTTATTTCTGGTTTTATTCCAGCATGGATGGCTTCTCGCTTGAACCCTGTTGATGCCATTAGAATGCAAGCGTAGCACTACATGCGCTCCGCAACGAATTGACAGACGATTTCCAATAATTCGTGGTCTTCAGCAGTAAAAGGGTCGAGCTGATGAGAGTCGATGTCGATCTGACCAATCAATCGATTCCCCTGATACATAGGAATGACTATTTCGCTTTTCGTTGCTAATGAACACGCAAGGTAATTGTCTTGGGCGTGCACATCAGGTACTTCGAAATTTTTACCAGATACTGCGACTTGACCACAGATACCCCGGCCATAAGGGATGGAGGTGTGGTCCGTTTGCTCTCCTACATAAGGGCCGATTTCGAGCTGTTGCTCTTCGTCGTTCATGAAATAAAAACCGGTCCAATTATAGTAGTCCACAGCTTCGTCCAGCCATTGAACTACAGCGCTCTGAAGTTTCTCACCTTTTAAATTCTCAAAAGCAGAAAGCTCTTTGGTAAGCTGATTCTTGATTTCTTCAGTCATAATAGTGTGTTTGTTGATAGAAAAGCATGAAGAATGAGTAAACGTTGCACGATTATTGCTATTCAAATGCGAAATTAGCAGATGCATAGCATTTTGCTTTGTGAACTTAATCCAAAAACTTCTATGAGAAAAGTTTTACTCTCTGCGATGTTCGCTTTGACAAGCATTATTTCGTTTGGTCAGACTTATTCCAACGAAAGCTTGAGCCTCCAAGCGTGTCAAGCCGATACGATTGTATTCGCTTTCGATATTGCATCGCCCTTTAACCTAGGGAACCAATTCCAAGTTGAGATCAGTGATGCTTCCGGAAATTTCTCGGGCTCCTTCGTTAGTATTTCTCCTTTGTTCGCATACGGTGTTTCCGTGAACAATGAGATCGATGTGTTTATACCAGAAAGTCAGCCTCAAGGGGTGTACAGCTTCCGGGTCGTATCTTCAAATCCTCCTCGCGTTAGTGATACCATCAGTAACGTGATTATCGGTGCGAATCCGCAAACCAACATCACTGCGTACGATTGGTGGGATAAAGACGGCTTCATTACGTTTTGTAAGGGAGATACCGCTTTACTGGTAGCCAACAAAGCTCCAGCCGGTCAAAGTTACTCTTACCAATGGTTGGATAACGGTGGTATCATGGGCGGTCAAACAAACGATACCCTTTTTGTGGTCAAATCGGGTTCCTACTCTGTCGAAGTAAGTTCTAATCTGTGCGATGCGACTTCTAATGATACGCTAGTGAATGAGTATCAAGTGCCGACACAAATTTTTGCCAACTACACTTCAGGTATCAATTACATCGGATTTGACTCAGTTCAAATGTGTGAAGGTACCATTGCCACGTTGGAGCATTCGGCCTTTTTATCTCCAGGTATCAACGGATTCTCCTACCAGTGGTTAAAACGCGATAGCATCAATGTCTTAGGTGATACAGTAATGTACCCACTGATCGGAGATACTTTGGTGACTCTGGATGTGGATACCACGGGAAAATGGTGGTTGCAAATCACCTCAGATCCAGGCGGCTGTGTGGATACTTCACGTGCTTATTGGATTTTTGTGGATTCTATTCCTCAAACAACCGTTGTGAATCGTCCTTGGCCTGGTCAAGCCTTGCCGACGACAACCTTGTGTCTTACGGACTCTACACTTCTTTCAGCGGTAGATACCGTTCTTTACGATAGCTGGGAATACCAGTGGCAGATCGCGTATCCAAGTGGTTCAAACTCTTGGTTGAGTCTTCCCAACGACACACTTCCTTGGTTGACCGTAGATACTTCTATCGTTGCGGATACGGCCGATTATCGTCTGTACATGCGAAACGAAACTTGTGAATTCATCTCGAACGCGACTACAGTAAACTTTGTGTCTTTCCCAACACTCAACTTCTTACCAGGTGATTCTTTAGGTATCTGTGTCTACGATAGCGTGCTGGTTACCTTGCAATCCAACGCGATCAATTTTTCGTGGAACGGTGGTCTATATGTAGGTAAGCAAAACTTCCTAGGCACACCGGGTCAATACATTGTAGAAGCCTTCGGAATCAATCAATGTCGTACTGTGGATACTTTAGATATCTACAATTACACTTTGTTGGCCACCGCTACAGCTTCTCCTCAGGTGATCAGCCCAGGAGAGTACACTACGTTGAGTTCAAATGGTGGGGTGAGTTACTACTGGTTCTCTGATGCTCCATCGAGCTATAGCAATCAGCTAGGTCAATCTACACTGGCATTGCCTTCTGAAGATACTACTACTTACTTTATTCAGGTGGAAGATATCAATGGTTGTACAGATACCGCCAGTGTCATGGTATATGTAGAAGAGCAAGATTCAGCTACCATTTATGCGAATACCTACGGGAATATTCAAAACGTGATTACTCCGAATAGTGATGGTATGAATGATGTGCTTGATTTGAGCGAAATTACCGCAGGCGATGATTGCTCTTTCAAAGTGTTTACGCGTTGGGGAACACCGGTGTATTCTCAGGATATCTACACTAATAATTGGGGCGGTACTACCGATGGTGGTGCGAAACTCGAAGATGGGACGTACTACTTTGTGCTCTCATTCGATAACACCATTCGTGTGAAAGGTCCAGTAACTATCCTAAACAACTTCTAAGCATGAAAAAGTCATTATTACTCGCAGCGATACTGTTCGGAAGTTGGGCGGCAAACGCACAGCAGTTGCCATTAGTATCGAATTACCTGAATACAGCGTACCTCTTTAATCCAGCTTTTAGTGGGATTGAAGGAAAGACTGAGATTACAGTTTTGAATCGTCGTCAGTGGACCAACATTGAAGGGGCACCTGAAACCCAATTCATGGCGTTCAACGGCAATCAGAACGATTTGAAATTCGGCTACAGTGGCTATGCATTTAACGATGTTACTGACATTGTATCTCGCAGTGGATTTTATGGGTCATACGCATGGCACGTGAAGTTTTCGGATGAGAATAGTTTAAGCCTTGGTATGGGTGCTGGATACGTAAATAATACCATCAATGTAGGTGGTATTCGCGTACAAGACGAGATGGATCCTGTATTGTTTCGCCAACTCAACACTGGGAAGTTTGATTTAAACTTTGGGTTCAATTTGCGTTTTGGAGATTTTAGCTTCGGAGCTGCAGTTCCTAACCTTTTAGCCCCTGCTGTTGATTTTAGCGACAACTTCAATAGTCCTTTTGCTTACCAATACCAACGTCACTATGTGGTCAACACTCAATACGACGTGGACATGCAAAAAGGCTTGATGACGTTGAGTCCTTATGTCACTGTTCGTGCAAATGAGGTAACGATTCCACAAGTAGATGCTGGGTTGATGTTCAACCATAAAGAGTACTTCTTTATCGGTGCTGCTTACCGTTCATCATATGCGGTTACCGGTAATGCAGGGGTACACCTTACAGAGAACCTGTCTCTGGGTTATGCCTATGATTTCTCGTTGAATACCTACGGCTTTGCGTTGGGTAATTCGCACGAGTTTATGTTGCGTTATACGTTCGGCGAGAGTAAAAAAGACAAGCGTCTTGAAAACGAAATTAAGAAGCTTAAAGATCGTCAGCGCCGCCAAAGTGGTGATTTGGAAGATCTGCTGAATGACCGTATCGATGAATTGAAAGATGAGCTCGAGGAGCAGTCGAAATCGCTGATTAATGCAGAGAAGGAATCCATGAAGAAGGAGATATCTGAAGCAGCGTCTCAGGCAGCGACCGAGGCAGCTGCGGAGGCTGCCAACACCGTGGGAGCAACCGACAATACAGTGAACTCTAACGGTCAGCAGAACTATCCGAATGGCGCTTCGAACATGGGCGGTCAGAACATGGGGGCGGTAACCACTCCCCCTGCAACCACATACCCGCAAACACCAAACGGTGGAACGGTCAATAGCAACATTAAAGGCTACGATCCGAATCAGTATGCTGGAAATGTTCAGGCAGGTTCGCAAGGATATTATGTGACTGCTGGTGTTTTTGGATCGAGAAACAATGCGGTCAAATTGCAAAATAGATTGCGTGCTGGCGGTGTGGCTTCTGATATCTTCCAGGATCCAAATAACAACATGTACTATGTGTTCTTGTTGAAGTTCACGAATTATAATGCGGCACAACAAGCTCGCGATACTGGGTTCAATGGTCAGTACGGTGGAAAGCTTTGGATCAAGGTGCTGTAGGTCGGTTTAAATAGCCTTCAAATACATAAAAAGCCCCCTGTGATTTTTCACAGGGGGCTTTTTTGTGCCGTTCAAAACGAATTAATTCTCTTCTTCTTTGGGAGCTGTTGGGTAAATAAGGTCTGGGTTGGAGCTGTTTTCTTTTGCCAATCGGCCACCCTTTAAAATTCGCTCTGCTTGGTTGATATGTCTTTGAATGTGTGGAATGAGCAATTCCAATGCGCTGATTCCCTCAAGTTTGACCAAAGGGATCAAACTGGTTATTTTCGCATGGCGCATTTGTGGACTTACGGGAAGAATGCGCACAATTTTTTCAAGCTGGTCAAGATCTGAAATAAAATTCTCCATCACTTTTTGAGGTGCTATTTTCAAATCGGCGTTGATCAGTCGACGGGGTTGTACCCGCTGCGGGGCGGACATCTTCATGGGACTCTCGGCCCCCATGGCATGACGCAATTTACCCGCAATCCATGAAGTTCTCAAGGTAGTGCTCTCTAGAGCATTATCTACTTTACAAATTTTAGTAAGCTGCGGAAGGTAGTGTTCAGCGGTGTTGTTCAAATGCTCGATGCATTCGATAGCGGACCATTGTTCGCCTTCCGGAATAAATAAAAGTTCCTGGTCTTCTAAGAAATAAAACAGCTTTTGAAATTGGTCGCGTGCTGCTTTAATCTCGTCGATACGGCTGTCGATATATTCTTGTACAGTTAGTTTCATACGCCGATGGAATCAGGTTCAGTAATAGATTTGAGAATGTGATATACTTGGTCTAGTGCCGTAATGTTTGTCGCTACAAATGTGAGCTTTTCACCCTTTTGTTTGACCTGTACCTGGCGTGGATGACGTTGCAGGTAGCCGAGCACATTCGAGAATATGGGTAGCTGGTAGTAGCTGCTGTTGTTTTCCGCGGCAAAGTGGCCGATGAATTTTCCGCCTTTAATGATCAATTTCGCGAAGCCGATATGGCGAGCCGCCCATTTGATGCGAACACTGTGAAGCAACGTTTCTACCGGTGCAGGAATAGGGCCGAATCGGTCTTCGAGCTCAAAAGCGAACAACTCTAGCTCCCCTTCATCGTTGAGGTCGCCGAGTCGCTGATAAAGTTTCAAGCGCTCTTCAATATTGTTGACATAGTGATCTGGAATCAACAATTCAAGGTCGGTGTCGATCTGAACATCCTCGACGAAATCGGACCCGAGTGTTTTTTCTTTCTTCTCGTATAACTCCTTGAACTCGTTCTCTTTCAGTTCTTTAACGGTTTCAGCAAGGATTTTCTGGTAGGTATCGAAGCCCATGTCGGAAATAAAGCCACTTTGCTCTCCTCCGAGCATATCACCGGCACCTCTAATTTCTAAATCCTTCATCGCGATTTTAAATCCAGAACCCAGATCGGTGAATTGTTCCAATGCCTTCAGACGCTTGCGGGCTTCCTCTGTCAAAGTAGAGATGGGAGGAGTGATGAGCTTACAGAACGCTTTTACATTCGAGCGTCCCACACGACCACGCATTTGGTGGAGATCAGACATCCCAAAATGATTTGCGTTGTTAATAATGATGGTGTTTGCGTTTGGAACATCCAATCCACTTTCAATGATTGAAGTCGCTACGAGCACATCGTATTTTCCATCCATGAAGTCCAGCATGATTTTTTCCAATTTCTTACCGTCCATCTGGCCGTGGCCGATAGCGATGCGAGCGTCAGGAACCAAGCGTTGTACCATTCCCGCGACTTCGGTGATGTTGCTAACGCGGTTGTTGATGAAGAAGACCTGACCACCTCTTTGAATTTCGTAGCTGATCGAATCGCGAATGGTCTCTTCATGAAACCCTATGAGTTCGGTCTCGATAGGTTGACGGTTAGGCGGAGGTGTCGTCATTACGCTCAAATCACGCGCTGCCATGAGCGAAAACTGAAGTGTACGCGGGATTGGCGTGGCCGTTAGCGTAAGCGTGTCGACGTTTACTTTTAGGGTTTTGATCTTGTCCTTGACTCCAACACCGAACTTTTGTTCTTCATCTACGATGAGCAGGCCAAGATCCTTATACTCCACCGTTTTACTGACCAATTTATGAGTCCCAATAAGGATGTCAATTTTACCTTCCTTCAGCTTTTTTAGTGTTTCGCGTTGTTGGCCTGCACTTCTGAATCTATTGATGTAATCAACGGTCACAGGAAAACCCTCGAGTCGTTTGCTAAAGGTCTTAAAGTGCTGAAAGGCGAGCACTGTAGTAGGTACAAGGACGGCAACTTGTTTTCCATTGGCAGCGGCTTTGAAGGCGGCTCTGATAGCAATTTCAGTTTTCCCAAATCCTACGTCCCCGCAAATAAGGCGGTCCATAGGCATGGTGCTTTCCATGTCTTTTTTTACGGCTTCCGTAGCGCTTACTTGATCCGGAGTGTCCTCGTATAAAAAACTAGCCTCAAGTTCGTGCTGCAAATAGCTGTCTGGAGCACAAGCGAAGCCGATAGCTTCTTTGCGCTTCGCATAGAGTTGAATCAAATCAAAGGCAATTTTCTTTACCCTCGCTTTGGTCTTTTTCTTTAAGGTCTGCCATTGCGCGCTACCGAGTTTGTGTAAAGAAGGTGCTGTTCCGTCTTTTCCATTGTACTTCGATATTTTATGAAGAGAGTGAATACTCACATAAAGGATATCGTTGTCACGGTAGATCAGTTTGATGGCTTCTTGAACGGTTCCGTTATTGTCCACTTTTTGTAACCCACCGAATTTTCCAACACCGTGATCAACGTGAGTCACGAAGTCGCCGAATTCTAACGAGTTGAGTTGTTCTAGGGTAATTGCCTGCTTCTTCTGAGCTCCGTTTTTAATATTGAAGCGTTGGTAGCGGTCGAAGATCTGGTGGTCCGTGTAGACGAAAATTCCAGTATCTCGATCTTCAAAACCTTCATGCAAGGCGACTTGTGTGGTAGCGTAGTTCGGGTGCAGTTGCAAATCCTCGAAGATGGCAGCGAATCGGCCAATCTGTTTCGGATTTGAGCACATCAGAACGGTGGATATGCCGCTTTTTTCCGCGTTGAGCAGTGTTTGTGCGAGAAGCGGGAAATCCTTGTTGAACGCGCGTTGAGGCAATGCGTTGCTCTGTAATGTGGTCGAATTCCATTCCGCACGCCCATATTCCACACGGCTGTATTCCATGAGGTTGCGCTTGAGCGCATCACCGGATAAAAACAGTTCTTGAGGCGTGGCTCTTTTTAGAGTTGGTGCGAGTTCGTTATACGCTTCATCGGCCAATTCCATTAATCGGTCCAAACCGCTGACAACCATGGAAGGACTGTCGATCCAAACGGTGGTGTCTTTGGGGAGATAGGATAAAAATGACGCTCTGGATTCGAGGAAGGTTTTGTTCTCCACGTTGGGGACAATACTCATCTTCGTCGCTTTGCCGATGGTGCGTTGCGTTTCGATATCAAAGTATCGAATGCTTTCAACCTCGTCATCGAAGAACTCGACTCGGTAGGGGTGGTCTTTGGAAAAAGAGAAGATATCCACGATTCCACCACGTACTGAAAATTGGCCGGGAGAGGTGACGAAGTCAACACGTTCGAATTGGTATTCAAAAAGCGTTTCGTTGAGAAACTCCAGTGTGATTTTTTCGCCTAGATGTAGCTTTAAGGTGTTGGTCTCGAGCTCTTTGCGGGTGACTACTTTCTCGAACAACGCCTCGGTATAGGTAATGACAAGTGGTGGTCTTCTCCTAGAACTCAAGTGATTGAGTACTTCAGCACGTAGTAATACATTGGCATTGTCCGTCTTTTCCATTTGATAGGGGCGACGGTACGATGCTGGGTAAAAGTAACATGGCGTTTTGCCCAACAACTTTTCTAAGTCGTTTTGCAAATAGGCCGCATCTTCCTTGCTTGCAGCAATCAATAATTGAGCACTCGAGGTCTTTAAATAGGTGGCGGCAGCAAGTACGGCAGTATGTGAACCGCCAGCTGTTGTAAACCCAATAGCGGGTTTGGCACCGCTTTTAAGCGCCTGAGATAGTTGTTCTGCTAAAGGGTGTTGTTCGTAGTGAGCTAATAAATCCGCCAGTTCCAATCTTATTCTTCGTATTCGCGCAAAAACGCATGGGCAGTCTCCACCATCGAAGGAGAGCCTATGAAGAATGGTACCCTCTCGTGCAATTCGCTCGGTTGAAGTTCCATGATTCGTCGCTTACCATCGGTGGCAGTACCGCCGGCTTGTTCAACAATAAAGGCGAGTGGGTTACACTCGTACAGGAGTCTTAACTTCCCTTTTGGGGCCATTGTTCCCGTTGGGTAAAGATAAATCCCTCCTTTAATAAGATTGCGGTGAAAATCAGAAACTAATGATCCGATGTATCGAGAGGTATATGGGCGGCCAGAATCGGCATCGTATTCTTGGCAATATTTGATGTATTTCTTCACACCTTCCGGGAAATGCACGTAGTTTCCTTCGTTGACACTGTAGATTTTCCCGTTATCTGGAATTTGCATGTTTGGATGTGAGAGGCAAAATACTCCGATACTTGGATCGAGTGTAAAGCCATTGACCCCTGTTCCGGTAGTATATACCAACATGGTAGAAGATCCATAAACGACATATCCTGCAGCAACCTGCTTATCACCGGGCTGCAAAAAATCGGCAGCGGTAACGGGGGTGCCTTCAGGAGTGACTCTACGGAAAATGGAGAAAATGGTTCCCACACTTACGTTCACGTCAATGTTACTCGAGCCGTCGAGTGGGTCCATGAGAACGACATACTTTGCGTTAGAGTGGATCTCGTCGTCAAAGCTTACGAAGTGTTCTTCTTCCTCAGAGGCAACACCACAAACTTCGCCCATGCTGCGAAGTGCGCGCATAAAGGTGTCGTTCGCGATGACATCTAATTTCTGTTGTGCTTCGCCTTGGATGTTGTCTTTTCCCATTGCGCCCAATATATCGGCAAGTCCCGCTTTGTTGATTTCGCGGTTCACGACTTTCGCTGCGAGGCGAATGGAGGTAAGTAGGTGACTAAGCTCGCCCGTTGCAAACGGGACGTCTTTTTGATTTTCGACGATGAATTCGCCGAGAGTGGTTGGTTGTACCATGGTCAGTGGTTTGTGGTTCTTGATAGGTTGGTGCAAGTTACACTAATTATGGGGGAATGCGAATTTCAAAAGAGTACCTTTGTAGGTATGAGGCATAATGGACAAGTACGTGCGAAAAAACACTTGGGTCAGCACTTTCTCAAAGATGAAAGTATTGCTGAACGCATTGCGAATGTGGTCCCGTTTGACGGCGTAAAGAAGGTTTTGGAGATTGGTCCTGGAATGGGAGTGATGACCAAATATTTGATGAGAATGCCCGAGGTGGAAACTTGGGTAGTGGAGATTGATGATGAGAGTGTGAGTTACCTCAAAGCGAACTACATTCAGTTGAGCGCTCGCATCTTAGAAGAAGATTTCCTGCGTTGGAACCCGAAAAATACTTTTGGTGACGAGCCTTTCGCGCTTGTCGGGAATTTCCCGTACAATATTTCTTCCCAGATTGTTTTTAAGGTTTTGGAGAGCCGGGATCAAATTCCGCTTTTCGGAGGTATGTTTCAAAAAGAAGTTGCACAGCGTTTGTGTGCGGGTCCGGGCAGCAAGGTGTACGGGATACTCTCGGTGTTGTGTCAGGCTTATTACGAATTGACGTATGATTTTACCGTTCCACCCACTGTGTTTAATCCACCGCCGAAGGTGGAGAGTGGGGTGATGCACATGGTGCGTAGATCAGAGGAACCAGGTATTTCTTATAAACTCTTAAAGCGCGGCGTTAAAGCGGCTTTTGGTCAACGTAGAAAGACGCTGCGCAATGCGTTGAAAGTGCTTAACTTGCCTGAAGGTTTCGATCATCCACTGCTGAGCAAGCGTGCGGAACAACTGGGGTATAAAGAATTTGTAGAATTGCTAAACGCCATTGAAGATGGAAGAGTTGAGCATTAGAGCTAGCATTAGCGAGGCCTTAGCGGCGAAGTCGGAGAAAGAGTTCGCAGAAATACTCGAAGGGATACACCCTGCAGATATTGCTGAGGAGCTTGGAAGTTTTGATCAAGAGGAGCGCGAGCTGTTTTTTGAGAGGTTGAGTCCAGAATTGGCCGCAGATATTATTGTGGAATTTGATGAGGATGAGCGTGGTGAAATGGTTGCTACGTACTCTTCGGAGGAGATCGCACAGGAGCTCGTCGTCAACATGGATTCCGATGATGCTGCGGATATGCTTTCTGAGCTTTCCGATGAGTTGACCCAGGAGGTTCTTGCTCAAGTCGAAGATGTTGAGCAGGCAAAGAAGATTGCACAGCTGTTGACACACGAGGAAGATACGGCTGGTGCCTTGATGGCAACCGAGCTTGTTCAGGTGCGTGAAGAGCTTACCGTGTTGCGTTGTGTGGCAGCGATGCGAACGCAAGCGGAGAATATTGATACCGTTCACGCTGTTTATGTCGTGAATGAGAATGATATTTTGGTTGGAGCGTTGTCGTTGAAAAAATTGCTAACGGCCAAACGAACAGACCTGATTTCGGATTTGTACAGTCCTATCGAGCATACGGTGCTTTCGACGACTCCGGCGGAGGATGTGGCTAATATGATGCAGAAATACGATCTTTTTGCCCTGCCGGTGGTGAATGCCGCTGGAGAGCTTTTGGGACGAATTACGCTGGATGATGTAGTCGATTTTATTCGTGAAGAAGCGGAGCGCGATTACCAATTAGCATCGGGTTTGACTGATGAAGTAGAGAGTGATGATTCCGTGTATGAAGTTACTCGGGCACGCATTCCGTGGTTGTTGATTGGCCTCTTTGGAGGGTTGATCGTGGCTTTGATCATTGGAAAGAATGAGGAGGATATAAAATTGGTTCCTGCGCTTGCCTTTTTCATGCCGTTGATCGCGGCGATGGCGGGGAATGTCGGGGTACAATCTTCTGCGATTGTTGTTCAGGCCCTTGCGAGCGAGCGAAAGGCGCAGAAAATGGGGTCGAAACTCATCAAGGAGTTGTCCGTTGGCTTGTTCAATGGATTGATTCTCTCCACCGTAATGTTTGGTGCAGGCTTGCTCTTAGGTTATGACCAATTAATCACACTCACCGTTTCCATTTCCTTGTTGACGGTCATCGTCTTTGCATCACTTTTTGGAACCTTTATCCCTTTGATGTTGCATCGCTTTAAGGTAGATGCGGCGCTGGCTACAGGTCCATTTATCACCACTGCGAACGATGTTATTGGTTTGATCATTTATTTTCAGATTGGCCGTGTAATCATTGGCTATTAAACCCTCGAAGAAAGAGCATATGGCTATTTCAAAAGCGGTCGGAGTACAGGCGCTACTATTGGATGAAACGCATCCGTTTTTAGAAGCGGATCTTGCAGCGGCTGGGATGGAATTGGTCCGTGATTTTAAATCGTCTTTGGCCGATTTTCCAGCTACCCACTTCGAAGCAGAGGTGTTGGTCATTCGTTCGAGAATGCCTGTAAATGCCGATTTTCTAAGACGGTTTCCCAAATTGCGCATCATCGGTAGACTAGGGGCAGGTTTAGAAAACATTGATCTTGACCAAGCCAATACACAAGGTGTTACCTGCCTTCGCGTACCGGAGGGCAACGCACGTGCTGTAGCCGAACACGCATTAGGTATGCTACTTTCTTTGCTGAATCATTTACCTCGTGTGCAGCGTGAGATTGCTCAAGGAAAGTGGGTGCGTGCTGCGAATAAGGGAAGAGAATTGCAGTCCTTGACCGTGGGAGTTATCGGTTTTGGGGTCATGGGAAGCGCGTTTGCAACATTGCTGGATGCCATGGGAGTTAGCGTGTTAGCTTATGACAAATACAAGACGGGCTACGCCTGTGGCGGCATCACGGAAGTGACTTTAGCTGAATTGCAGGATAGGGCGGATGTGGTAAGTCTACACCTCCCGTTGACCGAGGAAACTCGCTATTTCGCGAATACTACATTTTTTAACGCTTTCGCTCGTCCCATCCACTTTATCAATACCGCACGTGGACCCATCACAGCTACAGAGGATTTGATTCAAGCACTCGATCAAGGCAAGGTTCTCAGCGCCAGCTTAGATGTGCTCGAATATGAGAAAGCCAGCTTTACCAGCTTGTTCGAGGAAGAGTTACCTGAAGCGTTGCGCATTCTTTTGGAGCGCGAAAATGTGCTCCTAAGTCCGCACATAGCGGGTTGGACCAAGGAGAGCTTCGAGAAAATGGGAACGGGTCTGGCGGCGAAGATTATTGCTGCCCTGTAGTTTCGTAGACCCATTGCACCGTGTCAGGGGTGCGCTGCTCCAAGAGAATATTTTTCCCAGAAGTGTGTTCCGCTTCATCCTCTGCACGGTAATGGCGCACGGTAAGTAAAGCGGTATTCTCGATCAGGCGCACATCAAATGTTTTCGCCAATTCAGTCAATACTCGTGGAATAATGATTGCGTCGTGATTCACGCAGAACAGTGCCTTTGTTGCCGTGTTGCGCATGAGGTTGACGACAACGCCTTGGGTAGCGAAAAGCTGGTACACCGCGCTGAGGTGGTGCTCGGCGATAAAAGCGAGGTCCTTGGTATGAAGTTGAAGAAGGGCTTGTTTTTTCTTCAAAATAAAATTGGCCACCTCCGGCTGAGGTCTAGAAACATCAGTGATGGTCGTTCCAACCGCATTGGGGTCAACAAAACTCTTGATGTGCAGCGGAATAGATTTTTTCTGCAACGGCTGTATGGTCTTCGGGTGAATGATCGAGGCTCCGTAAAAGGCCAATTCGATGGCTTCTTCAAACGGCAATACATCAATCTTGGTGGTGTTCTCGAAAGTTTTGGGATCGCCATTGAGCATTCCAGGAACGTCTTTCCAGATGGTGAGGCTATCTGCGCCGAGGCAGTAGGCAAATACAGCTCCAGTGTAATCTGACCCTTCCCGTCCAAGGGTAGTTGGACGTCCTTGAGGGTCTGATCCGATAAATCCTTGTACAATGTTCACCTTGTTGCGGTCAATTTTTTCCAGTATCGCTTTTTGAGTCTGTTCCCACTGAACGGTCGCACGACGGAATTGGCCATCGGTTTTTACCAACGCTCTGGTATCTTGCCACACGGTAGGTGTTTCGAGTCCCACGTAGGCAGCGATAATTTTGGTCGAGATCAATTCTCCATGGTGTACGATGAAGTCGTACTGCTCGCTGTAACTCACATTTTCTCTTTGTACCGCTTCTTGAAGTGTGGCTACGATCGCCGTTAGATCCTCCAAAAGGTGCTGAGGGTTTTCAGAAAATAACCCTTGAATCACTAAATCGTGAAACGTTTTAATGTCTGCGATATGTGCTCGTGCCAGCTCTAGATTTCCCTCGCTCCAAGCGCCAACCACTTGTTCGAATGCATTGGTCATCTTTCCCATAGCACTGACCACCACTACCATTGGGCGCTCTGCGTATTGGGAGATTATTGCGGCAACATTTCGTACGCTTGCGGCGTCTTTAACGGATGCGCCGCCGAACTTAAAAACTAAGGGAGTGCTCATAGAAAGCGTTGTATCTGTGTATGATTAAGTGTGCCTAGGTGCCACTCTGGGTCGAGGTTGGCGCCGTAGGTGTTGTAGAATTTGATGGCAGGCTCGTTCCATTCAAGCACTGTCCATTCCATGCGTCCGGCATTGCGCTGTGCAGCAGCTTGAGCCACTTTTTCAAAGAGTTTTCTTCCGATGCCACTTTGGCGTTGCGCAGGTTGAACATACAAGTCTTCGAGATGCACTGTGGGCCCTTTCCAGGTGCTGTAACGTTCATAAAAGAGTGCCATGCCGACAACCTGATTCGTGGTAGAGTTCTCAGCAACAAAGCATTCGAAACGCTGCTCATCAAAACCATGTCTTTCCAAATCAGCTGGAGTAATGATTACTGCCTCGGGTTCTTTTTCGTAAACGGCGAGTTCGGTAATCAGTCCATGAACGGCGATCATATCTGAACGCTCTGCCTTTCTAATCGTAATCATAGTGGCTAATTTAGAACAATCTCCTCGCTCGTCTTGGCATCTTCTTGGAAAAGATCCAGCTGCACTGTTCCTCGCATCAGGTCCTCTACAGTTTCTCGTTCTCGTATAAGATGTGCCTTATCATCTACCACTAATACCTCAGCTGGACGAACACGGCTGTTGTAGTTAGAAGCCATAGTGGAGCAGTATGCTCCCGCGTTATGAAAGGCTAGTACATCACCTCTTCGCACTTCGCTGAGCTGTCGGTCATACCCGAAGGTGTCTGTTTCACAGATGTACCCAACGATGGTGTAGAGCCTGTTTTCGCCCCGAGGGTTTGAAATATTCTCTATGTGGTGATATGCGTCATAGAGCATAGGACGAGGGAAGAGGTTGAAACCACTGTCGACTTGAGCGAAAACTGTGGATGGTGTGGTTTTGGTGCTGTTTACGGTAGTGAGAAAAGCTCCGGCCTCGCTGACTAAGAATTTACCAGGCTCGAAGATCAGTTGTAAGTCGCGCCCATATTCCAGGCAGAAGTCTTTGAAGCGGCGGCTCATAGTGCGACCAAAGGCTTCGATATCAGTGGTGCGTTCATCGGGTTTGTAGCCGACTTTAAAGCCGGATCCGAAATCGATGTAGGTCAATTCTTTGAAGTCGTGCGCTACCTCCAAAAGAAGATTTGCTCCTCGCATAAAAGAATCTATATCGATAATGTCACTACCGGTGTGCATGTGTAGACCATGGACGTGAAGTCCCATGTGATCAACGATCCTGTGAAGGTGTCGCATCTGATGGATAGAGATCCCGAATTTCGAATCGATATGTCCTACTGAAATTTTAGCATTCCCACCCGCCATGATGTGCGGGTTGATGCGCACACAAATGGGTATAGAGTTACCGAACTCATTCGCAAATTCCTCAAGGGTTTCGAGATTGTCGATATTGATGTGTACGCCAAGGTTTACGGCTTCGCGAATTTCTCCCATGCCTACACCGTTGGGAGTGAAAAGAATTTCATCTGGAGTAAAACCCGCCTCGAGGCCTAGATGAATTTCTCCTAGACTCACCGCATCAAGTCCGGCACCTTCAGCTTTTAATAGGCGCAGCACATTGATGTTGTTCAATGCCTTGCAAGCGAAGTGAATTCCTACGCGAAGGTCTGTATCAAAGGCGCCAGCGATACGACGGAATTGTCGCTGTATGGTGGCGGCATCATAAACATAAAGCGGGCTGCCGAATTCTTCAACCCATGCCTCTGCGTTATCTAGTGGAAACTGTGTCATTGTTGTGCGGATTTCACGTTTGTGACCGCAAAAGTAGGAGGAGAGGGAATCTTTTGACCGAATTGATGAAATTAAGTCTAAAAAATAACAGGATGTTTCAAAAATAACAAACCGTGTATTTGGGAGCTGAAGTTGCTACCCTAATAGTCCAGTCCTGCGTGGCCGAATGCTTGAGTTGTTCGACCATCCGCGCTGATGACATTGAGCGAGCTGGTGTTGAAGCACGCGTGCGGTCGCATAGGCATCACCAAGGGCCGTATGTCTTTTAGTCCCCTCTATTCCATAGTACAGCAATAGAGTGTCTAGGGTAAGTAAGGGTGCGTTTTCTGCTCGCTCGGGTTCTAAGGCTATTTGAATATCCATAGTATCCAACCAAATGTTTTCTGGAAAAGTAAGACCGTGACGCTCGAAGGCTTGGTAGAGCATACCCCTGTCAAAGGTTGCGTAATGTGCGACCAGTACATCGCTTGGATGGATTTTCTCGAGCCATTGTTTGAGCGCTTCATTCTCAGAAACTCCTTGATTCAATTCCTCTAAGGTGAGTCCGTGAATAGTGGGGCTGTTTTTTAAAACAGCATTGCCTGCAATGATTACTTCGCTACTGGTGCTCATCAGGATTCGCCCCCTTTTTATTTGTACCATTCCTATACTTAGAATGCGGTCTTGATGCAGATCGAATCCTGTGGTTTCGGTGTCCAGCACCCAATAGCTTTGATCAGCAAGAATAAAGTTCGACGCATTCGAAGCTCTTGGCTGATAGCTGGGCGATAGCCACCTTCGAGTAAACTTGCTGAACCACGACATTATAGTTTGAATTGAAGTTTGAGATGCGCTTGAAGTGCTTCCAAGGTTTTTAGCACATTACGCAACAACTGTCGATCGAGCTGGTCGAGTTCCATGGGATTGAAATAGCGCCCCTTATCTGCGGAATCCAGTCCAAACTTAATGCGCGACTCCAGCAGGATCTCATAGGCGTGCTGCGCATTTTCGATAAGTGCTGTGTTTGATTCATTTTTTGCACTTTCGAGTCGATCATAGGTATTGCTCAAATGTGTTTTTCCAGCCGACGCTGCCAATACTTTAGCCGCATCGATAAAGGGAAGAATCGCACGAAGTTTTAGATCGAATTGGCCACCTTCTTCTAGTTTGAAGCGTTTAAAAAAGTCCAGCGGAGATGGGTTGCGAAGCGCATCTTTAGCGAGAAGTTGTAGTGTGTTTTGTTGCTTTGCTAGTGCCGTGTAGAATGCGTTAAAAGCAGGTAGTGCCAAATGAGTATCTCCAGCGATGGCTCGAGCGTCTTGCACAATACTTAGGCGCAGAAGCGCATTTTCTTCCGGATTTTGGACCCAATGTATCAGCCGGTCCTGCCATTGTTCGGGTGTGCCCTGCCATAGGGGATGGGTAGCACTCACCCCGAAGTGATCTTCCTCAAAGTCGAGCTGCTTCATTTGATCGCTCACGAGTTTGGCTAATTCCGCGAAATAGCTCTTGTGCTGTTCAAATTCAAATACAAGGCCATGGTCTTGATCGGTGCGAAGTACTTGTTCTTCACGACCCAAAGAGCCAAAAGCTAGCCACGTATAACGACATGGCGCAGGTCCCAATTCGGACTGAACGAGTCGGATCGAGGCTCGAAACAAGTCCGCGTAAAATTGGCTCATCATCTTTAAAAGATAGCCCGTTTTAATATTGGCTCGAATGTAATTATTACGCAGCGTTTCGATTCGAACGCTGAGCCGTTTCAGCTCCTTAAAACTACCTACCTGTTCTAGCTTTTTCGAAATGACCGAAGGGTTTAACGCCTGTTCAAGCATGATATCATGATCGCTGATCATACCAACAAGTCGGCTTTGAGGCGTACCGTCGGTGGTGATGATCAAATGATGAATGCGCTTCTCTGTCATTGCCGACATGGCATCTGCGTAGGTTAGCCCCTCAGGGAAGGTATGCACGGGAGTAGTCATAAACGTGCTCACGGGAAGCTCACGGGAAAAATGGTCTAAAGCGATGCTTCGTCTGATGTCTTTATCTGTAAGGATACCAATAGGATTTCCCTCCGAACTAATGATTACTACTGCATCGGATTTTGTCACGTTCATGCGTCTTACGGCTTCCAACAGGGATTCCTGTGGAGGTAGAGATAGCGCTTCTGCGGTCCTTAGTTGCTCGTGGGAATCGGCAATGGGAAGTTCTAAATGATCGCGCTGTCGCTTGATTAATCGGCGTAAACTAATGCCACTAGGAACGAAGTTTTCTCGATTGCCTTTCCAGTCCAATTGAAAAAAATGTGCGGTATCTGGATTTTTAAGCAGGAATTCATCCGCAACATTTTTCGGTATCGAATACAACAAGGCGTCTTTACCCTTTAAAGGACGGGCCTCCGCTTTATAGGTACCTGATTCGAACAAGGTTCTAAGACCAAGCATTTCACCGGGGTCCACACGGTCAACCATGTCATTCTCTTTCCACAGTTCCAAGCCGCCTTTGGCCACCACATATATGTAAGCGTGGAGCGAATCGCCAACCGCGAATAGTACATCGCCCGTTGCGAGATAGTGAATTTCCGTATGTTCAGCAAGGAGCAAGAGTAGCTCACCCGCACACTCAGAGAATGGCGGATGCGCTCTCAATTCTTCGGCCACGCGTTGGTGTAGAAAATGCTCTTTTGCCATGGAATGAAAATTAGCTGCGCAGCGCTAGTGCATCGGCTTTTATGGTTTCCACAACGCTCGGGTCGAGCAGGGTTGAAGTATCCCCTAAATTACAGGTATCTCCCTCTGCTACTTTGCGCAAGATTCGGCGCATGATTTTCCCTGAACGCGTTTTAGGCAATCCGGGTACAATCTGAATGACATCTGGTTTTGCAATGGGGCCAATTTCATCTACTAGTGTCCCAATAATGGCTCTTCGTACCTCATCGGGGTCATGCTCGCCACTTTCCAAAATCACATATGCATAGATGCCTTGTCCTTTGATATCATGGGGGTAACCCACTACCGCACTTTCCGTGACTACGCTTGAGGCGTTAATAGCGTTTTCAATCTCTGCGGTACCGAATCGGTGCCCACTGACATTGATCACATCGTCTACGCGCCCAATGATGCGGAACATTCCGTCCTCTCGGCGAGCCCCGTCACCGGTGAAATAGTAGCCTTCGTAGTTGCTGAAATAGACATTTTTGCAACGCTCGTGATCTCCATAGGTCGTACGCAACATGGAAGGCCATGGGTGTTTGATGCAGAGGTAACCTTCTACACCGTCTCCTATGATTTCTTGCCCTTCATTATCGAGCAGTACGGGTTGGATTCCCGGCAAGGGTAGGCCTGCAAATGTAGCTCGTTGAGGACTGTGGTTTCCAAGTCCGGAAATCATGATGCCGCCCGTTTCGGTTTGCCACCAAGTATCTACGATAGGACAACGTCCGCGTCCTACTTTTTCGTGGTACCAATACCAGGCTTCGGCGTTGATGGGTTCACCCACCGAGCCGATCACCTTGAGGCTGTGCAAATTGGCACGTTCCACAAATTCATCGCCACAGGCCATGAGTGCGCGAATAGCCGTAGGAGCAGTGTAAAATTGGTTCACCTTGTATTTATCACAAACATCCCAGAAGCGGCCAGCATCGGGGAAGGTAGGTACGCCTTCGAACATTAAGGTGGTCGCACCATTTAACAGGGGCCCATAAATAATGTAACTGTGTCCTGTAATCCAGCCAACATCCGCTGTACACCAGTATACATCACCACGCTCGTATTGAAATACATTTTTGAAACTGTACCCGGCATAGACCATGTATCCTCCACAAGTATGCACTACACCCTTCGGCTTTCCTGTAGATCCCGAGGTGTAAAGTATAAAGAGCATATCTTCAGCACTCATAACGGTTGCTGGGCAGTAGGAATCGGCGGTTGCAGAAATTTCGTCGTAGAATACATCACGACCCTCTACCATTTCCACCTCGCGCTGATCGCGGCGAACAACGATCACTGAGCTTACGCTGGTACAGTGAGTTAATGCGGCATCAACTGTAGCTTTCACTGGGAGCGACTTTCCACCGCGGTACATACCATCGGAAGTCAATACGGCGACACATTGGCTATCATTAATACGGTCAGCGAGTGCGCTAGAAGAGAAGCCCGCAAATACTACCGAGTGAACTGCACCAATACGTGCACAGGCTAAGACGCCTATGGTCAATTCCGGTATCATCGGCATGTAAATAGCAACACGGTCTCCCTTTTTTACACCTCTTGATTTCAGCACATTGGCAAATTGACACACCTGCGCATGCAATTCGCGGTAGGTCATACGAACCTCCCTTTCTTTTGGATCATTAGGCTCCCACAGCAAGGCAATCTCGTCGCCATGTTCTGGTAGGTGTCTGTCGAGACAATTTTCGGTAATATTCAAAGTACCGCCATCGAACCAGCGGATGTTTGGCTCGGTGAAGTTCCAGTCTAAGGTTTTGTTCCACAGGTCATGCCAATGGAAGTTTTGTGCAATCCCATCCCAAAATGCACCGGGATTATCAATCGAAGCTTGATACGCTTCTTGGTATTTTTCAAAGCTGTCTAATTCGTAAAAACTCATACTATGGCTGTTTTTGTGATTTTTAGTTCAGATAATCTGTGTTCAATTTCTTTCAAAATGCTCGGATCATCTACGGTACTCGGCACGGTATATGCGACCTGATCTGCGATGGCTCTAAGGGTTTTGCGTAAAATCTTGCCCGAGCGAGTTTTCGGTAAACGCTCTACAGGTACGACATGCTTTACACTGGCAATAGCACCTATTTCATGGCGTATTGCCCCTTTCAAACGGTTGATGATTTCTTCGGTTGGACCGTGGTCGTTGTTCAGCACTATTAGTGCCATAGGAACTTGGCCCTTCAAGTCACAGTGCACGCCGAAACATGCACATTCAGCAATGTCCAAATCCGCTGCGATGACTTCCTCCATCTCCGCAGTGCTTAGACGGTGTCCGGCAACATTGATGATATCATCCACACGGCCGGTGATGAAAACGTAACCGTCCTTATCTCGGTACCCGCCGTCTCCTGAAAAGTAATATCCAGGAATGGGCTGTAAGTAGCTTTTTTCGAAGCGGTCGCTGTCTTGCCAAAGGTCTGCTAAGGCGCCTGGTGGCAAGGGCAGTTTGACGCACACTAAGCCTTCTTCTCCGTGTGCTGCCGGTTGGCCATCAGCCCCTATGATCTGAACGTTGTAGCCCGGAACAGGGAAATTGGCAGAACCCGGTTGAACGGGCTGCGCTCCATATTTCAAGCATTGACCAAGCATGGGCCACCCGCTTTCGGTTTGCCACCAGTGATCGATAACGGGCACACCGAGCTTTTCGGCAGTCCATGAAAGTGTATCAGCATCGCAACGTTCACCTGCTAAAAATTGGGCACGGAACGTACTGAGATCATAGTTCTTGATCCATTCGCCATTTGGATCTTCCTTCCTGATCGCACGAATTGCTGTTGGTGCGGTGAACATGGTAGCTACTTTGTGCTCCTCTATGATTCTCCAAAACGTAGAGGCATCAGGAGTTTTGATAGGCTTGCCTTCGAATAAAATCGTGGTACATCCGAAAATCAGGGGTGCGTAAACAATATAGCTGTGTCCAACAACCCAACCCACGTCGGATGCTGCCCAAAAGACTTCACCGGGCTTCATGCCGTAGACGTATTCCATGCTGTAGCGCAAGGCTACTGCATGCCCGCCATTTTCACGCACAATTCCTTTAGGCTTACCCGTCGTACCAGAGGTGTATAAGATGTATAATGGGTCATTGCTGCCCATTGGCACTGGTTCTATAAAATATCCCACTTTACAGAAATCTTTCCAATACACATCCATAGCACCCATGGGGCAATCATCGGATAATTTGCGGTTGAAAACGACCACCTTCTCTGGAGGGTGCTTGGTCAGGCTCATCGCCTCATCTACCATTGGTTTGTAGTGGATAATGCGATTTACCTCGACTCCCGCATCGGCAGTAATGAGCAGTTTGGGTTTCGCATCGTCCGTGCGTATGGCCAATTCTTTCGGGGCGAAGCCGCCAAATACCACACTGTGAACTGCGCCTAGACGAGCGCACGCTAACATCGCCACTGCTGCCTGTGGGATCATCGGCATGTATATCAGAACGGTATCTCCTTTGGTGATGCCCATTTCTCGCATTCCCGCGGCAAGCGCATTGACCTCTGAAAGCATTTCGATGTAGGTATAGGCGATACTTACCCCTGTGACAGGGCTTTCGTAGATCAGGGCCGTCTCTGAGCCACGACCAGCGTCAATATGCACATCAAGGCATAGCGCGCTAGTGTTGAGTTCCCCATCGGGAAACCAAGAGGAAGCTCCATTTTCCTTGAGACTCAAGGCCGTTTGCGGCATGCGGGTCCAGGCCAATTTTTTGGCCTCCTTCATCCAAAAGTCCTCTGGATGTTCGATGCTGGAACGGAAAGCGTTGGTGTAGGTAGAATTCATGGTGGTTGAGTGATAAGTAGTGTATTATCCTTGGATTATTTGCAAGATGCGCGCACTGAGTTCCTTGGTAGAGAAGGGTTTGACGATGTAGTCCGTTGCTCCAAGCGACATCCCTTTTTCGATATCGCTTTGTTTGCTTTTCGCACTTAAAAACACCACATGTGTTTGTTTCCATTGCGGATGGTTCTTGATCATCTGACAGATTTCGTAGCCGTCAACATCCGGCATTGTTATATCTAAAAGAACCAGATTGAAGCGCTTCGCTTCTAGTTGCTCTATGGCTTCTGATCCGTTTCGCGCAATACTGACATCTAGTCCTTTAGATCTCATCAAATATTCTAAACTCATGACTATGTTCGGTTCATCATCGACGATCAAAATGTTATTCATGACTGTATCTTTTTGGTAGGGTGAAAGAAAAATTGGTGCTGCCTTCTGGGGGATTCTGTGCCAATTCAAGCTTTCCTCCGAGGGCTTTTATAATATTATAGCTGATGGCTAGGCCTAAGCCCGTTCCCATGCGTTTTTTTATGGTTTGGTCGCGGCTTTGGTAGAACTTTTCGAACAGGTGTGGAACATCTGCTTCAGGCACTCCCGAGCCGTTGTCTATAACCGACACACACCACGTTTCTTTGCTACCTAGCATGCATTCATTAATTCGGATTTCAATGGCATTATCGGCGTATTTGATTGCGTTTGAAAGCAAGTTGATGAACACCTGTTGCAAACGATCACTGTCGGCGAGCACGAGGGCTTGTTCGGGACCGCTGAATTGAATGTTTACCCCTTCGTTTAGGGCGAGAGCCCAGTGCGTTTCGAGGACACGATCAATAATTTCCTTGAGGTTCATCTCGCGCAAGCTCAGTTGTTGATTGCCGCTTTCAAATTTCTCGATATCCAGGATATTCGAAATCAAATGCGTTAGGCGAACGGTCTCCTCTATGGTGGCGTCCAAAAACTGCTCTCGAACTTCGATAGGCATTTCATCGCCTTGTTCGCGGATGATTTCTATTTGTGCACGAATGGCTGTTAGCGGACTTCTCAGCTCGTGGGTTACTGAGTAGAGGAAATCGTCTTTGATGGAGCTTATGGTTTGTAATTGCTCATTGGTTGCTGTCAGTTCATCGGTCAAGCGCGCTAAGGCCTCTGACTTTTCTTGCAGCTCGCTGTTCAATTTTTTTGTAGCTCGAGTCTCCTCAATGATATCCTCAATATCAAATGTATCGATCGCTTCGCCCTCTATTTCACGCGATAGAACAATCCGCGCGGTGGCAGGACCCATCATTTGAGTCAAAAGACGTTCTGCATAGCTAATGAGATGGGCTGGGGCTTCTTTAAAGGGTTCGGGCTTAATGCGATCGATAGTGTAACGCTTGTAAAGCGTCTCTGTAAGCATGTGATCTGGTAAAAAGCGCAAGAGCATTTTCTCCAGTCGCTCAAAGGTGATTTTCCCACCTGTCACAGGGCTTTGGTCGTAGTGATTGCGCGGAATCGACATGATGTTGTAGAAAATCTCAGCCTGACTGCGCTCCAAGGCGTTCTGATTGGTAAGGAGGCTAATGCCTACCATAACAATGCTGTTCAGAGTCAGTGAGATGAAGGTAATGTTAGCCATAGGCGACCATTGAGAAAAGACACTAAAAAGTGCCAATTCATTCGAGCGCGCGCCCATCCATTGAGGCACCCCAAATGCGGTCAGCCATAAACCAAACCCCACGAGAAGTCCAAACAGTACGCCTAAAGAAGTTCCTCGACGCCAGAAGAGCGCACCGAGAAATCCAGGGGCTAGTTGGGCAATACCGATGAAGGAAATCATCCCAATACTGACTAGCGATTCTTTTTGAACGATGAAATTGTAGTAGGCGTAGGCGATACTGAAGATCAAGACCAAAGCCAGACGCTTAGTAATGATGGGGTTTAAATCGAAACGAGGTGAGCCGTCTCTCTTTAGTGTCGCTGGAAGGAGTATGTTGCTACTGATCATAGCAGCAAGAGCGGAGGAACTTACAATGATCATTGAGGTGCATGCTGCAAGGCCACCTACAAAGATTAATGCAGGAAGCACATTGTGATCCCCAGCCAGCGCCAATTCTAAAAAGTGGTAATCCGGTTGGGTTGCATCCGGGAAGGTCAAATTTCCAGCCAAGGCAATGGGAACCACCCAAATGTTCATCAGTAGCAGAAATAGCGGCACGATCCAAAGTGCTTTGCGCAGATCCTGCTCACTTTTGTTAGAGACGACTGCCATTTGGAATTGACGCGGTAAGAGAAAAAATGCGAAGCTGCTGATCAGCAACATCAACCACCAGTCGTTTGGATTTTGGATGACAAAAAGCTTGGTCATGCCTGCCGCCTCAGCGCGATTAAAAATGGCAGTACTTCCACCGAAATCGCCTTGGATCAATATCCATCCTCCGACAAATGCAGCCAGTACCTTTACCGTGCTTTCGAGACCGATCGTGGCAATAAGCCCGCTACGCTCGTTGGCATCAAATGCGAAGCGCACGCCATAGATCAAGGTAAAGAGTAGTAGAAGTGCAGTGGCAATGAAGTCCAACTCTAACGTAGAGGTGTTGCTATCGCGTAGCAGCACGTTTGCACTAGAGCTGATCGCTTTGATTTGGAGGGCCAAATAAGGAGTGATGGCCATGACCACAAGCAAGGTCACTACCAGCCCGAGGGACCAACTCTTTCCGTAACGGGCGGTGATGAAATCCGAAAGTGAATTCAGGTGTTGCACCTTAGAAATTCGAACCACCTTTTTCATGACGAACCACCAGATTGGAAGAATCAGCACAGGGCCAATATAAACGGCTAAGAAATCTAGGCCGTGCGTGGCAGATCTACCGATACTGCCGTAGAACGTCCATGCTGTAGCATAGACTCCCAAGCCTAATCCGTAGAAATAGCTGCTGTATTTTTCGATGAATGCATGACCCGCTCCTTTGCCCCAGCGTGCCACTAGAAAGAGCAAGCCGAGGTAAAGTCCTGTGACAAAAATGATCTCTACTGCGCTCATGATTGCGGCCTTTTATAACGAGAGAAACCAAACATCAAAAGGATCACAAGGATCCAGCCTATGAATAGAAATAATAGAGATACAGGGACTCCATGCCACAACGTTGCCCGGTTGTATAAACTCAGTACTGGCATGTTGAATACCAGCACGAGCACCGCTGTGAAAAAGATTCCTATGTATATGATTCTAGACATTCGCTTTTGAGGTGAAAATCTCCCGGGAGGCCTTTTGCTTCCCGGGAGATGTATGCATGCTTCTGTATGTTAGTGCGCTGAAGCTTCACCCGCTCCTGAAGGAATACGGATGGTTTCAACGAGTTCTTGAACCTCCTGTGGTGTTTCAGGTGTGAATTTGCTCACGGTGAAGGCCACTATAAAGTTCACGATCATACCGATGGTACCGAAACCTTCTGGTGAAATACCGAACCACCAGTGGTCTGGACCAGAAGTAGCGTCATCGCCAATCCAGTGTAGTTTGAATCTAGCGATGTAGTAGATGGTGATTAAAAGACCTGAGATCATACCCGAGATTGCACCTTCCTTGTTCATTTTCTTCGTGAAGATTCCCAATAGAATGGCAGGGAAGAACGACGCTGCGGCAAGTCCAAAAGACAATGCAACGACCGAGGCAACGAACCCTGGAGGGTTAATACCAAAGTATCCTGCAACTACCACTGCGATGATTGCCGCGATACGTGCCCACATCAGCTCTTGTTTATCCGAGATATTTGGAGCAATCTGTTTCTTTAATAAATCATGTGAAACTGAAGTAGAAATCACCAAAAGAAGACCAGCGGCAGTAGATAGTGCTGCAGCAAGACCACCGGCTCCGATCAGTGCAACTACCCAGTTGGGTAGACCTGCAATTTCGGGGTTGGCCAATACCATAATATCGCGGTCCACTGTGAATTCGTTTTGTTCGGCATCCGCAACGTATTGAACGATACCGTCACCATTTTTGTCTTCCCAGGCTAGTAAGCCAGTTTCTTCCCAATTATCTACCCATTCTGGTAAGGATTCACGCGGCTGTTCTGAAATGGTTTCGATCAAATTTACACGAGCGAATACTGCGATAGCAGGTGCTGTGGTGTAGAGAATAGCGATGAACAAAAGAGCCCAACCCGCAGATTTACGCGCCCCACTCACCTTAGGTGTAGTGAAGAAGCGAACGATCACGTGTGGAAGCCCGGCGGTACCAACCATCAGTGAGGCAGTGATGAAGAATACATCAATCATAGATTTACTTCCTGAGGTGTATTCTGAGAAGCCCAACTCACGGTGAAGTCCATCGAGTTTTTCCAAAATTGGTACTCCATTGTACTCACCACCGAAGCCTAATTGAGGGATAGGATTACCCGTCATTTGGATCGAAATGAAAATTGCAGGTACCATAAAGGCGAAAATCAAAACGCAGTATTGCGCTACTTGTGTGTAGGTAATTCCTTTCATTCCACCGAGAACTGCATAGAAGAAAACTATCGCCATACCGATGTATACTCCGGTGTTGATATCAACTTCTAAAAAGCGTGAGAAGACCACCCCGACACCACGCATCTGTCCAGCGACATAGGTGAACGACACGAAGAGTGCAGCAACTACGGCAACGGTACGTGCAGTGTTGGAGTAGTAACGGTCCCCGATGAAATCAGGGACGGTGAACTTTCCAAACTTTCGTAGATAGGGGGCGAGTAAAAGTGCCAGGAGAACATAGCCTCCAGTCCAACCCATCAAGAAGACGGAGCCGTCGTACCCCATGAAGGAGATGAGTCCAGCCATAGAAATGAACGAAGCAGCGGACATCCAGTCTGCGGCTGTTGCTAATCCATTCGCTAGTGGGGTCACACCACCACCGGCAACATAAAAGTCTTTCGTCGATCCGGCCCTCGACCAGATGGCAATGCCTATATAGAGGGAAAAGGTTATACCTACCAGGATGTAGGTCCAAGTTAAAATGCTCATGATGTATACTATTATTCGTTAACGTCGTATTCTTTGTCCAATTTGTTCATCTGGTAGATGTAAACCCAGATCAAGGCAACGAAGGTGTAGATCGCTCCTTGTTGTGCAAACCAGAACCCTAGTTTGAAACCACCAATCTGAATGGCGTTGAGTTGTTCTACGAAGAGGATTCCGAATCCATAAGAGACGGTAAACCAAATGGCTAAAAGAGTCAGCACCTTGCGGATGTTCTTCTTCCAGTACTCTTGCATGTTTTTATTGCTCATAATCAAAGTAATTTTAGAGGAAGATCATGGCTTGGGCCGTAAGCATATTGCCTCGGGTTCCATCCGTTCTTCCAGTGCTTTTAAATTCTAGAGATAGTTTACTGTTGTGGCCGTTCATCAAGAAATTGGCTCCCAAACCGACCGTGTTAGCAGTGCCGGCGGCATCGATATTCTTAGCGGTAAAGCTGCCATAAGGCTGCACACGTACGTTGTCGTTAAAATCGGGTAACACGTATCCTGCTTGTGCGTAGAACACACTCCCAGAGAAAACATCCTCGGACCCTCCACCGAGTTGGTAGTTGTCTCCGTAATCGTTGATTTGGTATTGCGCATAGGCTGTTACGGCACTACCGTTTTCATTTAAACCCTTTTCAAGGAAAGCGTCGACCGCTACGATGTTTACGTTTTGACCTACCGCTGCGCCGTTACCGTCAAGAACTACTGCGCCGTTAGCATGTGAGAAGAACCCACCACCGATGTTAAACACATCTTTAGCACCGAAATAGGTGCCGACGAAGTAAGGAAGCTTGTTGCTTTCTTGATCCCAGAATTGATAGTTGATATAACCGGCATACACATTCGAGGCAGAAGCACCAAGATCACGACGTCCCGTATAAGTAGCTTTAGTAGTAGTTGCTGCGATACCCGCATTAGCATCTACACTGTTGAGCAAGGGCTGATTCCAAGCGATACGGTAATCTAATTTCCCCAATTTCCCTTTGGCGTACACCCCCATGTGACGCGCAAATTGATCTGAGGTCCCGATCGTTGCCCAGGCATGACGTGAATTGTCCAAAGCAAGCATGTTCAGCGTGCTCTGGTTGTTCAATCGGCTGATTCCATTCCAGTAATGAAGTCCAGATCCAATGTATAGGTTTTTGTTGACTTTCCACTCTGCCCACGCGTCGTGCATGAACAATTGGGCGGCAGAGCTTTGACCTGTAGGATCCATTTTTGCCGCATTCAAGCTGTTCAAACCGAAGTGGGTCAGAATCAAAAAGCGGTCGTTGAGCTGCGCAAACATGAGCATTCTCGAACGACGAAGGGAAGGAGTGATTCCTCCGGCATTGCTGAGGTCTGATTGTAACCAGGCTTGATGCCAAGTGATCAGCCTGTAATACTGGCTCCCATCGTCATTCAGACTTACTTTAAGTCCGGATCCGTAAGGAGTTGCGTTCTTTTGTGCAAACAAAGCCGAGGTGGCGAACGTTAGCATTAGAACAGCGATTAATTTTGTTCTCATAAACTGGGTTTTTGGATTAAACGAATTGGGCTACTTGCTATGGTCTCCCAATTCAAATGTTCCAAAAACCCTT